>Ga0207667_10000036_pt1 | contig 297966 bp, 236 predicted proteins | sample KBSCornC52_FD_184301 | JGI IMG/M metagenome (GOLD analysis project Ga0207667, IMG submission 184301) | Corn rhizosphere microbial communities from Kellogg Biological Station, Michigan, USA - KBS Corn C5-2 (SPAdes) (version 2) | ecosystem: Host-associated > Plants > Roots > Rhizosphere > Soil ...
TTTACGCTCCACGCTTCCTTCCCACACTTGGTCGCCCTCATGCAGTTGCGCTTCACTTCATTCACTGTGACCAGCTCATGGCGGGACTTGCACCCGCAGGAGTGCGCCCATGCTGGGCGCACAAAGACAAACGCCCGCATCAGCGGGCGTTTGCAGGGCTGGGCAAGGCGGGATCAGCCGCGTTCGCGCAGGATACGTGCGACGCTGTCGATCTTGCGGATGCCGCGCATCAGGCGCGCCAGGTGCACGCGATCCTCGACCTGGATGGTGAAGCGCAGGTACTTCATCGAGGCATTGCCGCCTTCGTCATCCATGGCCACCGAGACGATGTTGGCGTCCGATTCGCCGATCTCGGCCGCAATGCGCGCCAGCGTGCCGCGTTCATTGTGGATCAGGATGGTGATGCGGCAATCGAAACGGCGGTTCAGGTCCTGCCCCCAGACCAGTTCGATCCAGCGGTCCGGTTCCTTGGCGTGCAGGCGCTTGGCGGTGTCGCATTCCTGGGTGTGGACGATCAGGGTCTGGTCGGCCTTGAGATAGCCGGTCAGGCGGTCGCCTGGGATGGGCATGCAACAGGAGGACAACTGCGCCGACGCACCTTCGCTGCCGGTGATGACCACCGGGTCGGGCTTGTTGGGCAGCATGTGGCCTTCCGGATCGAGCTGCGGCACGCTCACGCCAGTGTCCATCATGGTCATGATGTGGCGCGCCACCAGCGGGGCCATGCGGGTGCCGATGCCGATCTCGGCATACAGGTCATCCATGGTCTTGGCGCTGGATTCGTTGAGCAGGCGCTCGACGATATGAGACGGCAGTTCCGGTTCGATGCCCAGGGTATGCAGCGCATTGCCCAAGAGACGACGGCCCACGGCCTGCGACTCGACCTGGTTGGCGGTGCGCAGGCGATGGCGGATCGCCGAGCGCGCCTTGCCGGTGCGCACATAGCCCAGCCAGTTGGGGCTGGGACGCGAGGTCGGCGAGGTGATGATCTCGACGATGTCGCCGTTGTGCAGCTCGGCGCGCAGGGGGGCGGGCTCGTGGTTGATGATGGCCGAGGTGGTCTGGTCGCCGATGTCGGTGTGGATGCTGTAGGCGAAATCGAGCGCCGTCGCGCCACGGGGCAGGGCGATGATCTTGGACTTGGGCGTGAAGACGTAGACCGAGTCGGGGAACAGGTCGACCTTGACGTGCTCCAGGAACTCGGCCGAATCGCCGGTCTGCTTCTGGATGTCCAAAAGCGACTGCAGCCAGGCATGGGTGCGCTGCTGCAGGTCAGTCAGGCTGCCTTCGTCATCCTTGTACAGCCAGTGCGCAGCCACGCCGGATTCGGCCACGCGATGCATCTCGCTGGTGCGGATCTGGAATTCCACCGGCGTGCCATAGGGGCCGATCAAGGTGGTGTGCAGCGACTGGTAGCCATTCAACTTGGGGATGGCGATGTAGTCCTTGAACTTGCCCGGCATGGGCTTGAACAGCGAATGCAGGGTGCCCAGGGCCACGTAGCAGTTGGCGAAGCTGTCCACCACCACGCGGAAGCCATATACATCCAGCACCTGCGAGAAGCTCAGGTGCTTGTTGCGCATCTTGCGATAGATGCCGTAGAGGGTCTTTTCGCGGCCATCGACCTGGGCCGGGATGCCGGCGGCGATCAAGGTGCTGGTGACCGATTCCATGATCTTGGTCACCACCTCGCGGCGGTTGCCGCGTGCCGCCTTCACGGCCTTGGAGAGGGTGCGGTGGCGCAGCGGATGCAGGTGCGCGAAGGACAGCTCCTGCAATTCGCGATAGATGTTGTTCAGGCCCAGGCGGTGCGCGATGGGCACATAGACTTCCATGGTCTCGCGCGAGATGCGGCGCTTCTTCTCGGGCGGCATGGAGCCCAGCGTGCGCATGTTGTGCAGGCGGTCGGCCAGCTTGACCAGGATCACCCGCACATCGCGGGCCATGGCCAGCAGCATCTTGCGGAAATTCTCTGCCTGCGCCTCGACCTGGCTCTGGAATTCGATCTTGTCCAGCTTGGACAGACCATCCACCAGCGACGCCACGGAGGCGCCGAAGCGTTCGATCAGCTCTTCCTTCTTGACGCCCTGGTCTTCCATCACATCGTGCAGGAAGGCGGCCATCATGGCCTGGGCGTCCAGCTTCCACTCGGCGCAGATCTCGGCCACTGCCAGCGGATGCGAGATGTAGGGCTCGCCGGACTTGCGCATCTGGCCCAGGTGCATCTCGTCGGCGAAGCGATAGGCTTCCTTGACCTTCTTCAGTTCGGAAGGGGTCAGGTACTCTTCGAGCTTGGGGATCAGGTGCGCGAAAGTCGCCACGCCGCTGTGGGCGACCGGGGCGACTTCGGTGGGAGCTGCGGTGCGGCCGGAGCCGGCGGCACGTTTGGGGCTAGGTGTGGCTGATAAGGTGGAGTCGGTAGTGGTCAGGCTCATACTTGTCCGTTATCAGCTTCATGGACGAGCCAGGATCAGGCCGGAACCTTCTTGAGCATTTCCACGCCGACCTTGCCAGCGGCGATTTCGCGCAGGGCGGTCACGGTGGGCTTGTCCTTGGCGTCGACCTTGGGAGTGTGGCCTTGCAGCAGCTGGCGGGCGCGGTAGGTGGCCGACAGGGTCAACTGGAAACGGTTGGGGATCTGCTTGAGGCAATCTTCGATGGTGATGCGGGCCATGAGTAACTCCTGAATGACGGTCTTGCGTGTGGTTGGATCGGTCCGGCGCCCTGGCAGGCTCAGCTCGCGTGGATGCCCAGCTGGGTGAACAGGTAGGCGTTGCGGGCGGCTTGTTGCGGGAAGCGGCAGCGGGCTGCCTGGACAATGGCCGTCAGCTCCGATAAAGCGACGGCAAACTCTTGATTGATAATAACATATTCGAACTCCGGAGAGTGCGCGATTTCGCCGCCCGCGGCCAGGATGCGGCGGGTGATGACGTGCGGCTCGTCCTGGCCGCGCTTTTTCAGGCGTTCTTCCAGGGCGGCGATCGAGGGCGGCAGGATGAAGATGCCGATGGCGTTGGGAAACTGCTTCTTGACCTGCTGCGCGCCTTGCCAGTCGATTTCCAGCAGCACATCGGTGCCGTTGGCGATCTGGTCGGCGATCATCAGGCGCGACGTGCCGTAGTAGTTGCCATGGACTTCGGCCCATTCGAGGAATTCGCCTTCAGCCTGACGCTTCAGGAAATCTTCAGGATCAGTGAAATAGTATTCACGACCATGTTCTTCGCCCGGACGCGGTGCGCGGGTGGTGAAGGAGATCGACAGCTTGATGGCCGGCTCCTGCTTGAGCAGGGCGTTGACCAGGGTCGATTTGCCGGCGCCGGAGGGGGCGACCACCATGAAGAGGCTGCCGGAAGTGGGTTTTTGGACGGGCATGATGTCCTCGCTGAAAAATGTCTTTTGGCTAATATTGTCGGGTAGTGAAGGGCGCTGCTTGCTCGGCCCTCAGTTCGCCCTCAGTTCACTCCAGATTCTGGACCTGCTCGCGCATCTGGTCGATCAGCAGCTTCAGTTCCATGGAAGCGTCGGCCAGCTCCTTGACGGCGGCCTTGGAACCCACGGTATTGGCTTCGCGGTTGAGCTCTTGCATCATGAAATCCAGGCGCTTGCCGACCTGGCCACCCTTTTTGAGGATGTGGCGGGTCTCGGCCAGGTGCGCCGTCAGGCGCGCCAGTTCTTCGGCGATGTCGATGCGGATGCCGTAGAGGGTGACTTCCTGGCGGATGCGCTCCAGCGATTCCTCGCGGGTAGCGACCGGCGCCGCGCCGTTCTGCGTCTGCAGGGCCAGGCCCAGGGCTTCGGCCATGCGGTCGGTGGCCTTCTGCTGGAACTGCTCCACCAGTTGCGGCACCATCGGCGTGATGCGCGCCACAATCGCTTCCATCGCATCCACGCGCGCCAGGATCACGGCCTGCAAGGCCGCGCCTTCACGGGCGCGGGTGTCGACGAAGGCGTCCAGGGTCTGTTGCAGGGTGGCCAGGATGTCGGCTTGCAGGGTTTCCTGGCTGATCTCGGCTTCTTCCATCACGCCGGGCCAGCGCAGCAATTCATTGACCGACAGCGGCGCCGCATCGGGGAACTGAGCGCGCAGCTGGTCCTGCAGGGTGGCCAGTTGCGCCACCACGTTGCTGTTGAGCGCCTGGCTGTTGGCGCTGGCGACCTTGCGGCCGAAGGACAGGCGGCATTCCACCTTGCCCCGGACCAGGCGGCCCATGATGGCCTCGCGTAGCAGCGGTTCGACCGCACGCAGGTCGTCGTTGACGCGGAATTGCAGGTCCAGGAAGCGCGAATTCACGCTCTTCATTTCCAGGGTGACCGTGCCGGCGCTGGTTTCACGGGTGGTGACGGCATAGCCGGTCATGCTGTAGATGGTCAAATCGAGGCTCCGTAGCGCGGGGCGGCATGCATGGCGCAACCGCGCTGTCAGGTTGGATGGGCTTGCGGGCGTGGCCGGGGCAGGTCGGGATGATGCATTACGCGGCGCGACGGCGCGCGGGTCATCCTTTACAATGCCGGACTTGAACGTTGCGGCGGCAGCCTGTGCGGTCTGCCCGGAACGAACGATGCCCGCTCGGAGCCCGCATTTTAAAGAAGATTGGCCGCCGCGCGCCATCAAAAGATCAAAAATGGCGGATTTTCTGCCGTATTGTTCATCTCAGCCGCCGTTTTCCAGCATTTTCGTACTCAATACAAGGATTTTCATGACAGCATCCCATCGCCCCAGCGGCCGCAGCCCCGAGCAATTGCGCGAGGTGCGCCTGACCCGTCAATACACCAAGCATGCCGAGGGTTCGGTGCTGGTCGAGTTCGGCGATACCCGGGTGCTCTGCACTGCCTCCATCGAGGAAAAGGTGCCCGGCTTCCTCAAGGGCAAAGGCCAGGGCTGGCTGACCGCCGAGTACGGCATGCTGCCCCGCTCCACTCACACCCGCATGGACCGCGAAGCCGCCAAGGGCAAGCAGTCCGGCCGCACCCAGGAAATCCAGCGCCTGATCGGCCGCGCCTTGCGCGCCGCCTTCGACCTGGAAGCCTTCGGCGAGCGCACCCTGCAGCTGGACTGCGACGTCCTGCAGGCCGACGGCGGCACCCGCACGGCGGCCATCACCGGCGCCATGGTGGCGGCGTATGACGCCTTCGCCGGCCTCAAGGCCCAGGGCTTGATCGAGACCATTCCCGTGAAGCACTTCGTGGCGGCGATCTCGGTGGGCGTGTTCAAGGGCGTGCCGGTGCTGGACCTGGATTACCCGGAAGACTCGGACTGCGATACCGACATGAACGTGGTCATGACCGACGCCGGCCATTTCGTGGAAGTGCAGGGCACTGCTGAAGGCGCCGCGTTCGATCGCGCCACCCTCAATGCCCTGCTGGATCTGGCCCAGCAAGGTATCGCCACCCTCAACGGCTTGCAGAAGCAGGCATTGGGGCTGTAATTGGGGTTGTAAAGGCGGGCAGGGTGTGCGTCGGCGCACCGACGCGAATGCCCTTACAATGCCGCTATCGAGGACGCCATGTTGCAACAGGACATGGCGTTTTTCATTGCGCCGCGGCGCTTTCGCCCAGGCGCAGCGCACCTGGCAACCAACGAGCAGACAAGCATGGATACCAAGCAAAAGATCGTGATGGCGTCGAACAACGCCGGCAAACTCAAGGAATTCGCCAGCCTGCTGGGCGGCATCGGGCTGGACGTGCGGCCACAGGGCGAGTTCGACGTGCCCGAGGCCGAAGAGCCTTTCGCCACCTTCGTCGAGAATGCCCTGGCCAAGGCGCGTCACGCGGCGCGCCTGACCGGCCTGCCGGCGCTGGCCGATGATTCCGGCGTCTGCGTCAATGCGCTGGGCGGTGCGCCTGGCGTGTATTCGGCGCGCTATGCGGGCGAACCCAAGTCCGACGCCGCCAACAATGCCAAGCTGATCCGCGAACTCGCTGCCCATGCCGACAAGTCGGCCTATTACTACTGCGTGCTGGTCTATGTGCGTCACGCCGATGATCCGCAGCCGGTCATTGCCGATGGCGTCTGGAAGGGTGAGATCGTCGAGCAGGCGCGCGGCGAGGGTGGTTTTGGCTATGACCCGTATTTCCTGCTGCCTGCACTGGGCAAGACTGCGGCCGAACTGAGCGCGTCCGAGAAGAATGCCGTGTCGCATCGCGGCCAGGCCCTGCGCGCGCTGGTCGAGAAGCTGAAATGATCCCCATCAAACCGGTTCCCGTCACCGCTGTGGCCGGGCAGGGCGCCAGTGGGCCGGCCCAGGCGGCGCTGGCGTTTCTCAAGCCCGGTAGCCTGCAATTGACGGCCTTGCCGCCCTTGTCGCTGTATGTGCATTTCCCCTGGTGCGTGCGCAAGTGCCCTTACTGCGATTTCAATTCGCACGAGGTCAAGGACGGGTTTCCCGAACAGGAATATCTGGAAGCCTTGCGGCTGGACCTGGAACAGGCGCTGCCGCTGATCTGGGGCCGCAAGATCTACTCCATCTTCATCGGTGGCGGCACTCCCAGCCTGCTCTCGGCGGCCGGGCTGGATCGCCTGCTCTCGGACCTGCGCACCCTGTTGCCGCTGGACGCCGACATCGAAATCACCATGGAGGCTAATCCCGGTACCTTCGAGGCCGACAAGTTCCGTTCTTACCGGGAAAGCGGGATCAATCGCCTCTCCATCGGCATCCAGAGCTTCAATAGCGCCCACCTGCAGGCGCTGGGCCGTATCCATGATGGCGGCCAAGCGCACAAGGCGGTGGAGATCGCCCATGCCAATTTCGACAACTTCAACCTCGACCTGATGTACGCGCTGCCGCAGCAAACGCTGGAGCAAGCTCGCACCGACATCCAGACCGCCATCGACTTTGCGCCGCCGCACCTGTCGCTATACCACCTGACGCTGGAACCCAACACGCTGTTCGCCAAGTTCCCGCCAGCGGTGCCGGATGAGGATACCAGCGCCGACATGCAGGACATGATCGGCGAGCTGACCACCCAGGCCGGCTACGGCAACTATGAAGTGTCTGCCTATGCCCAGCCGGGCCGGCGTGCGCGCCACAACCTGAACTACTGGCAGTTCGGCGATTACCTGGGCATCGGCGCGGGTGCGCATTCCAAGCTGTCTTTCCCGCACCGCATCGTGCGGCAGATGCGCTACAAGCACCCGCAGGCCTATCTGCAGCACATCAAGGCCGGCACTCACATTCAGGAAGAGGCCGAGATCGGTCGCGACGCCCTGGGCTTCGAATTCATGCTCAACGCCTTGCGGCTGACCGAAGGCTTCCCGCCCAACCTGTTTGCCGAGCGCACCGGCCTGGCGCTGAACCAGATCGGCAAGCAGCTCGACCTGGCCGAGCGCAAGGGCATGTTGTACCGCGATCACGCGCTGATCCGTCCGACCCCGCTGGGACGGCGCTTTCTCAATGACCTGCAGGAAATCTTCCTGTCAGGATAAAGCACTGTTGCAAGGCGGGCTTTATCAGGTATATTTAGCAAAAATTTAATTTTAATTAAGTATTCTGCTGGGAAACTTTTCTGGGGTTTTTCACCATGTCAGGGCGCCTCGGCAGGCTAACGTGGCGCGCCAAGCTAAAAATATGGCCTTACAGGATAAAAGCCTTCCCTTTCCGCTCGTGTTCTTGCAGCCCGTTGCCGACGTGCATCACGTCTGGACCGCGCTGTCCCTGCATATTTCGCCGGCGGTGGAAGATGGCAGCGCCCTGTTGGCGAGACTGTTCAACGAATTCGAGCTGCATGAGGCCCTCGGCGGCCTGACCTGCATCATCCCCGTGAGCGACCCGGCCAGCTTTGCGCCGGCATTCCGCGAGCAATTCCCGCAAGGCCAGCTGGCTTTGCGGGTGCCGGTGGAGCATTGTGTCGATCCGGCCCGCATCGATGCGCTGGACTGGCTTTACAGCCGCGGTTTCTCCATCATCGCCGACGGTCTGCCCGCGCAGGGCGCGAGCGTCTTCCCCTTCGTTGAATCGATCGTCCTGGACGCCAGCATCGGCAAGCTGCCTGAGACAGCGCAGTGGCTGCATGGCCTGCGCGGCCCGCACCTGGCCGAGAACGTCGCCGATGCGGTGCAGTTCGACGCTTGCCGGGTGCAAGGCTTCCGTTGGTTCTCGGGCGACTATGCGCTGCATCCGGACAGCCGCCTGTCGCAGAAGAATTCGATCTCGCGGGCGCGGCTGCTCAAGCTGCTGGAGCTGGTGGCGCGCGACGCCGACGCCAATGAGCTGGAGTCGCTGCTCAAGCAGGATCCGGCCTTGTCCTACCAGCTGTTCAAGCTGGTCAGCTCGGCCGCCTTCGGCTTCTCTGCGCACATTACCAATTTCACCCAGGCCATCAACCTGCTGGGCCGCCGCCAGCTGCAGCGCTGGCTGCAACTGCTGCTGTATGCCCGCTTCCCGGGCGACGAGTCGGCCAATCCGCTGCTACCCCGCGCCGCCGCGCGCGCGGCGATGATGGAAGCGATGGCGCAGCGTATCGACTGCACCCAGGAAGAGCTGGACCGCGCCTTCATCATCGGCATGTTCTCCCTGCTCGACATCCTGCTGGGAATGCCGCTCAACGACATCATCGAGCCCCTCAAGCTGCCTGTCGACATCGTCCACGCCCTGGTGCGCCGCAGCGGCCGCCTGGGCAAGCTGCTCGATGTGGTCGAGCGCTCAGAGGATGGCCGCATCCCCTTGCGCCATTCCGATCTGGATGCGGCCGGCCTGGATGCCGAGGTGTATTGCCGCTGTCTCATCCAGGCCTTCAATTGGGCCACACGCGTTAGCACCGAGGCGTGATTACGATGCTTTCCTCCGTAGGTACTGACGATCTGGCGTGCTGCTCGGCATTGCTGGATGCCATGCAGAACCTGCACGGCATGGCGCTGCATGCGGCGCTGGGAGGTATTGCATCTGGCTTGCTCAAGCGTCCGGGCGGGCGTTATGTGATCGGCGCGAGCACACCGGTCGAAGGCGGCTTGTGCCAGCCGGTGCAATGCGAGGGCGCCTTGTTCGGTCACTTCGTCTTCCCGCCCTTGACCCGTCCGTATTCGGATCAGGAGCGCCAGCGCCTGGCCATGCTGGCCGCCTTCCTGGGGCGCTTGATGCAGGGCCGTGCCGACACCGAGCAGCGCGTGCGCTCACTGGACCAGATCGAAGCCAAGCTGGAACAGCAGGCCCAGATCCTGAACCAGATGCACGAGTCGGTGATCACCATGGACCCGGCCGGCTTCATCACCAGTTGGAACCGCGGCGCCGAGCAATTGTTCGGCTATTCGGCCATGGAGGCGATCGGTCGCAATGTCTTGTTCCTCTACGAGAATGAAGACGAAGAAGATTCGCTGCACGACCTGTTCCTGGAACACGGCGGGCGCGAGATGGAAGTGCGCCGGCGCAAGAAGTCGGGCGAGGTCTTCTGGGCCAGCCTGTCCTTGTCGGTCATGCGCGACCAGAACGGTCATCCCATCGGTCTGATCGGCTATCTCAACGACATCACCGAACGCAAGAATGCCGAGAAGCTGATCCATCATCTGGCCTACTACGATGCGTTGACCGGGCTGCCCAACCGCACCTTGCTCACCCGCACCGTCGATCAGGCGCTGCAGGAAGCACGGCACGAGGACATGCATGGTTGCGTGATGTTCATCGACCTCAACCGCTTCAAACCCATCAACGATACCCTGGGCCACGTCGCCGGCGACATGCTGCTGGTGGAAGTGGCCATGCGCTTGCGCCGCGCTTTGCGTGAGCAGGATGTGGTCGCCCGCCTGGGCGCTGACGAGTTTGCCGTGGCGCTGTTCGGGATCGACAAGGATTCTCCGGGTCACGTTGCCCAGAAGCTGCTGGCCTTGTTCGACGATCCGTTCTTCATCGACGGCCATGAGCTGCGTGTAGGCGCCAGCATCGGCGTGAGCCTCTACCCTGAAGACGCCACCGATACCGAAACTCTGCTGCGGTTGGCCGATATCGCCATGTACCGCGCCAAGCAGGGGGGCGAGAACGATGAAGGCGGCTACGCCTGGTACAGCGAAGAGATGAACCGCAACACGCTGGACCTGTTGCGCATCGAAACCGGATTGCTGCACGCCTTCGAATACAACGAGCTGCTGCTGTACTACCAGCCCAAGGTCGACATGCAGACCCTGGCCATCACCGGCGCCGAAGCGCTGGTGCGCTGGCAGCATCCGGAGCGCGGCTTGCTGCTGCCGGGCGAGTTCATCCCCATTGCAGAAGAGACCGGCCTGATCGTGCAGTTGAGCGACTGGGTGCTGGATGCGGTGTGTCGTCAGGCGCGTGCATGGAAGGATGCGGGGCTGCCGCCTATCCGCATCGCCTTGAATGTCACCGCGCGCGAATTCACCCGCTCGCTGCCCGACCGCGTGGGGGCGGCGCTGGAGCGGCACATGCTCAGCGGTGAATGGCTGGAACTGGAGATCACCGAGAGCATGCTCATGCACAGCACCGACCGGGTCATCTCCATCATGGAAAAGATCTGCGGCCTGGGCATCACCATTTCCCTGGATGACTTCGGCACGGGCTATTCCAGCCTGTCTTACCTGAAGCGTTTCCCCATCAATACGCTCAAGATCGACCGTTCCTTCACCATGGGCATTCCCGACGATACCAATGATTGCGCCATCGCCAGCGCCATCATCGGCATCGCCAAGCAATTGCGCCACAAGGTCATCGCCGAAGGCGTGGAAGATGAAAAGCAGTTCAATTTCCTGCGCGAAGCCGGCTGCAACGAGCTGCAAGGCTATATCTTCTCGCGTCCGGTTCCGGCGGCGGACTTCCATGCCATGTTGCTGGAAGGGCGCAAGCTGGCGCTGGAGTCCTCATCCGCCAGTCAGGCTTAGTCAGCTTGCTGACCTGATGCGCCAAGGGCGCATTTCCCATTGTCCATCGCCGTGACCGGCCCTATGCTGGCAGGTGCGTGCATACGTCCGGCCTAGGTATTCATCTCGAATGCTGCCCAGCTTAAGCGACATTTTTGGGCTTTCATTGGGTCCGGAGCCGTAATGCGTCTAATGTTGAGCGCTTTACCAACCATAGGAAGAGACCATGAAACACATCATTGCAATGGCCGCCCTGGTGGCTGCCACATCCGCATGGGCGGCTGACGAGCCCCCGATCAAGGTAGCCATCCATCTTGTGAATGCCCAGGGACTGGCCGCGCCTGCGGGCGAGGTGAGCATCCGGCAGACGCCCTATGGCCTGCTGTTCCAGCCGGCGCTGACGGGGTTGCCGGCGGGTATTCACGGATTCCACGTGCATCAGAACGCGTCTTGCGAGCCGCTCAGCAAGGACGGCAAGATGGAGCCGGCCATGGCAGCCGGCGGACATTGGGATCCGGACAAGACCGGCAAGCATGAAGGACCGTTCGGCCAGGGCCATCTGGGCGACCTGCCGGCAATCTATGTGAGCGCAGACGGCCGCGCCGACTATCCGGTGCTGGCGCCACGCATCAAGACGCTCGACGAGGTGCGAGGCCATGCGTTGATGGTGCATTTCGGCGGCGATAATCACTCTGACCACCCGGCGCCCCTGGGCGGCGGCGGGGCGCGCGTGGCGTGCGGCATCATCCAGTAATCAATGGGGCCGGGATGGCCCCTTTTCACGCAGAGGGGGGCGTGAGGCTGCTGGGATAGCTTGGGGCGGGCAGCCGCGAGGGCTGCTCCGGCTGAATTCTGGCGAACGCTGTTCGCCGAGAAGGCAATAAAAAAGCCCCTGTAAACACAGGGGCTTAGTAATGCTTGGCGGAGACGGAGGGATTCGAACCCTCGATACAGGTTTAAGCCCGTATGCTTCCTTAGCAGGGAAGTGCCTTCGACCACTCGGCCACGTCTCCACACTGAAGGCTGTTATCGCATTGCTGCGTTGCCTCAGCGAAGACCGAGATAATATCGTCTCATTTGCATCCGGTCAACAGTGGTCTTGCAAATAAACACTGTTTTTTCACCGGTGCGGTCTTCGCCTTGAACGGTGCGTGATTTACTTGGCGCTGTCCAGGTCAAACGCCTTGTGCAGGGCGCGCACGGCCAGTTCCATGTACTTCTCGTCGATCAGCACCGAGATCTTGATTTCCGAGGTGGAGATCATCTGGATGTTGACGCCTTCTTCGGACAGGGTGCGGAACATCTGCGAAGCGATGCCCACGTGGCTGCGCATGCCCACGCCCACCACCGAGACCTTGGAGACCTTGGTGTCGCCGTTGATGGCGGCCGCGCCGATGTGCGCCTTGACGCTGTTGTTGAGCACTTCCACGGCCTTGGCGTATTCGCCGCGCGGCACCGTGAAGGTGAAGTCGGTCTTGCCTTCCACCGACTGGTTCTGGATGATCATGTCCACTTCGATGTTGGCGTCAGCCACCGGACCCAGGATCTGGTAGGCGATGCCCGGACGGTCAGGCACGCCCAGCACGGTGATCTTGGCTTCGTCGCGGCTGAAGGCGATGCCGGTGATGGTTGCTTGTTCCATGTTCTTGTCTTCCTCAAACGAAATCAGGGTGCCGGAGGCGGCTTCTTCGGCCAGCGGCGTGAGCGGGTCGGTCAGCGAGGACAACACGCGGGTCGGCATCTTGTAGTTGCCGGCGAACTCGACCGAGCGGATCTGCAGGACCTTGGAGCCCAGGGAGGCCATTTCCAGCATCTCCTCGAAGGTCACGGTCTTGAGGCGACGGGCTTCGCTGACCACGCGCGGGTCGGTGGTGTAGACGCCATCGACGTCGGTGTAGATCAGGCACTCTGCGGCCTTGATGGCGGCTGCCACGGCCACGGCCGAGGTGTCCGAGCCGCCACGGCCCAGGGTGGTGATGTTGCCGTCGGCGTCCACGCCCTGGAAACCGGTGATGATGACGATCTTGCCGGCGTTGAGGTCCTTGCGGACCTTGGCGTCATCGATGGAGCGGATGCGCGCCTTGGTGAAGGCCGAATCGGTCTTGATCGGGACTTGCCAGCCGGCATAGGAGACGGCCTGCTTGCCCAGCGCCTGCAAGGCGATGGCCAGCAGTGCTACCGAGACCTGTTCGCCGGTCGAGGCCAGCATGTCCAGTTCGCGGCCGTCGGGCTGGGCCATGATTTCCTTGGCCATGCCCAGCAGGCGGTTGGTTTCACCAGACATCGCCGAAGGCACGACGACGATCTGATGGCCTGCGTCGTGCCATTTGGCAACGCGCTTCGCGACATTCTGGATGCGCTCGATCGAGCCCATCGAGGTGCCGCCGTATTTGTGAACGTATAAAGCCATAGGGGATAAAAAAAGGTGGCCCGACTTTGACAAGAAAACCCTTAGCTAGGCCGGAAGGAACAAACCCTTGACTTTACATGCGGTGCGCCAAAATCTCAAGGAAAAGCTGGACGGGAAGGGCGTCCACGCGCCATTTTTGCATGTGGCAATGCAGCATTATGGTGAGCGGGAGCGGCGATGTCTGCGCGTTTTGCCAAAGAGGCTAACGGACCATGCAAATTTGATGCAGGAAAGGATGATCAGGCGGGAGGAAGATGCTGCCGCGGAAGGAGGGAGAGGTGGTCGGGGCACCAGCTGTCATGCGCCGGCAATGAAAGAGGGCGACATGGCAGTTGGTGCTGCGGTACGGAGTGCTGCGGTACTGCGGTAAGGCATGGGCTTGCCGGGCCGGACGGTTCAGACGCGGTCTGCGGAACGCATCAGCTGCGCAAGCTAATGGACACGCTGCAATCAGGCGCCTCTGTAGAGGTCTTGCTGGGCGGTGCTGCTGGCCTGGCGCAGTTGGTTCTGCACGTCCTGGCGGCTCAGGGCGGAGGGCGCCTGGTGAATGATAGGGTACTCATTGCGCACGGCGATTTCACCGTTGGCGCGGGCGTGGACCAGTTCAGCTTGCACGTCAGCGCGGGTCTTGGTGGAGTGGAAGGCGGTTTCCGGCGGATACGGAGCCTCGGCCATGGCGGCGCCAGCGGCGGCCAGCAGGGAAGCGGCAACGACGATATTCTTGATGTTCATGATCTTGTCCTCTGTGTTGGATGAGTGGGGAAAGCTCCGCAGACGCCCTTTGCGGGAGGGGTGCTCTCCTTGTGGGAAAGCCCGCTACAGGCATCTGGCGGAACCGGCCAGTGCTTGTTGCAATGCGCTAACCGATGTCTGAAGTGTAAATATTGCCAACGCAAAGAAAAATGGGTCTAATCGGAATTGACTATTTCTCTTTCTGGAACGATCTGGGGCTTGAAAAATGGATAGGCTGCAATCAATGCGGGTGTTCGCCAAGGTGGTCGAGCAGGGCAGTTTCGTGCGTGCGGCCGAGCTTCTGGACATTTCCAATGCCGTGGCGACGCGCTTCATCGCCGACCTGGAGGCGCATCTGGGAACGCGGCTGCTGAACCGCTCCACCCGTCGCCTGTCCCTGACCGAGGCTGGGCAGGCCTATCTGGAGCGGGTCCGGATGATCCTGGCCGAGGTTGACGATGCCGAGGCGCTGGTGTCCCTGGAGACCAAGCGGCCTGCCGGCACCCTGGCCATCTATTGCAATGCCGGTTTTGGCCAGTCGCAGCTGGGCGAGATGCTGTCGGCCTACTCGCAGGCCTACCCTGAGGTGGCGCTGGATATCAGCCTGTCAGACCGATCCATTGATCTGGTGGAGGAGGGCATCGATATCGGCTTCTTCAGCAGCATGCAGAAATTCGACGCCAGCATGATCGTGCGACAGTTGGGGGTGGCGCGGGTCATCCTGTGCGCCTCGCCGGAATATATTGCGCGCCAGGGCGCGCCGGAACAGCCAGAGGACTTGTCGCGCCACAGCTGCCTCAATTTCTCGCACGAATATCTGCGTCATCACTGGCACGTCAATACCAAGGGCGGCGTGCTGGATGTGCCCATCGTCAGCAAGGTCGTCTCCAATAGCGGGGTGCTGTTGCGCGATCTGGCGCTGGCCGGGATGGGGATCGTGCTGCGGCCCTCGTATTCGCTGGGGGATGACCTGCGCAGCGGTCGGCTGGTGCAGGTCTTGCCGGGGTTCGACATGGGCCAGGTGATCATGTCCATGGTCTACCCGAGCCGGCGCCTGCTGTCGGCCAAGGTGCGCAGTTTTGCCGAATTCATCAGCGCGCGCTTTCCGCATCCGGAAAATGATCCCTGGCTGAGTTGAACTGCAGCGACGGGAGGAGGGCTGTTCAGCCGATCACATCGGCCAGCTTGTCCAGCAGGCTGCAATCCTGCTGCCAGCTACGACGCTCGGCCGAGCTGATGGCTTCGCGCTGCAGTTCGGCGTCGCTCTTTTCCATCTGGGCCAGCAGAAGGCGTTCGGCCAGGCGGGTATCGGGTTCCATCGGTCCGAAGAAGGCCACGGTCGCGCCGCGTTCCATGAGCAGGGTGGGGAAGTTGTCGATGTCGAGCTCGCCGACCAGGTCGGCCTGGTCTTCGATATCGATCCAGACAAAATGATGCTGGGGATAGCGCTCGGCCCAGGCGCGGAAGGCCGCGTCATATTCGCGGCAGCTGCCGCACCAGTTGGCGCACAGGCAGGCAACGACCCAGGTGTCGTTGCGAAGCGCCTCGGCGAGTTGGCGGCGGTTGGTCTGGTCTAGGATCTGGTAAGACATGGCCCGCGTATTTTAACCGCTTCGGCGGCAGCCGGTTTGCGCTGGCGCACACTACGTCATCCTTCACGCAGGCAAGCCGAAGAATGCTGCGCGCACGGTAAAATAGCGGGATGTCCACGATTCTTGCCATTGAAACTTCGACCGAGCTCGCCTCTGCAGCCTTGCTGCACCAAGGCAAGCTGCTGTCGCGGCAGTCGGCTGGCGCCCAGACGCACTCCGACGCCATTCTCCCCATGATCCAGCAACTGCTGGCCGAAGCCGGCCTGGCGCTGGCGCAATGTGATGCGCTGGCCTTTGGCGTCGGCCCGGGTTCCTTCACCGGCGTGCGCACAGCCTGCGGCGTGGTCCAGGGCCTGGCCTTCGGTATTGACCGGCCGGTGGTGCCGGTGGTCACGCTGGAAGCGGCGGCCCAGGCCTGCCGCGTGCATGATGCCCAGGCCACCGAGGTGCTGGCCATCCTCGACGCCCGCATGGGCGAGGTCTACTGGGCGCGCTACCGCGCCCGCAGCGGCGGCTGGGATGTGCTGGCCGAGCCAGTCCTGTCGGCTGCCGCTGACGTGAATACGCAAGGACGTCCGTATGCCTGTGGCAACGGGCTGTCGGCCTATGCCGGGCATTTCACGCCGGACTTCTGCGCCAGCCAGTTCGCCGCCGCCTATGCCCAATGCATGCCGCATGCGCAGCACGTTGCCACGCTGGGGCAGCATCATCTCGACCAGGGGCGCGGTGTGTCGGCGCAAGAGGCCCAGCCGTTCTACCTGCGCAACAAGGTGGCGCTGACCACTGCCGAGCGCGAGCTGCGGGACGCCGCCAAGGGCGCGGCATGAGCAGCGTGGCCACCTTGCCCGAGGCTGTCGTGCATGAGAAATACGGCAGTCTGCAATTTGCGCCCATGAGTAGCGAGGATCTCGACGCAGTCGTCGAGATCGAGCAGGCCGTCTATTCGCATCCCTGGACGCGCGGCAATTTCCAGGATTCGCTGTACAGCGGTTACCAGGCGCAGACCCTGCGCGATAGCGCGGGGCAATTGCTGGGCTATTTCCTGGTCATGCTGGCGGTAGAAGAGGCGCATCTGCTCAACGTCAGCGTGGCCGCCGCGCACCAGCACCAGGGCCTGGGCCGCTTGCTGCTGGACCGGGCCACGGCCCTGGCGCGCCAGCACGGCATGCACATCATGCTGCTGGAGGTGCGTGAATCCAATCTCCATGCGGCCAAGGTCTACCGGCATTACGGATTTGCCGAGATTGGCCGACGCAAGAACTACTATCCGGCCGCCAACCAGTCCCGCGAAGGGGCCATCGTCATGAGCCTGCCGCTATGAGTGAACAAACGAATCAGGAAAACGGCTTCGGCTCCTCGCTGGCGTTGCTCGATGCCTTGGGCATCGGGCCGGTGTGGGTGCGGCGCGAGCTGGCCGTGGAAGAAGTCCAGGAACAGGCGCAGCAGCAAGCCAACGCCACGCCGACAGCCGCCGCTGTCGAGACCGTCGAGAGCCCGTCCCCTGTCCCGGTGCAGCCCGCGCGGGAGCCGGCGCCAATGGCTGAGCGTCCGGCAGTACAAGCCTCACCGGTAGCCGCGCCCAAGGCGCCTGCCGCACCGATGCCGCGCAGCGCCCCCGTGCAAGAAGAGGGCGGACCGCCGGCCTGGCTGGACGAAATGGATTTTGCCGCCTCCCTGGAGCCCGTGCTGATCCCGGAGGGCGAAGACGACGAGCCGGCGCCTGCGGTCGATCCCGTGATCGCCAGGATCAAACAGATGGACTGGCCGCAGTTGAAGGAACAGGTGGCGGATTGCCGCCGTTGCGGCCTGTGCCAGGGACGCAAGAAGACGGTCTTCGGCGTCGGCGATGAAAAGGCCAAGTGGCTCTTCATCGGTGAAGGTCCGGGACGCAATGAGGATATCCAGGGCGAGCCCTTCGTCGGCCCGGCTGGCAAGCTGCTGGACAATATGCTGGTGTCCATGGGCGTCAAGCGCGGCGACAACGCCTATATCGCCAATATCGTCAAATGCCGTCCCACCGACGAGACCGGTCGCGACCGGCCGCCTTCGCCGCAGGAGGTGGCGTCCTGCCTGCCTTATCTGCAGCGCCAGATCGAGCTGATCCAGCCCACCGTGCTGGTCGCGCTGGGCAAGACGGCGGCCATCTCGCTGCTGGGTCTGGATCCGACCACCCCGGTGGCGCGCTTGCGCGGTACGGTTCATCGCTATCAGGAGCTGCCGCTGGTGGTGACCTATCACCCGGCCTATCTGCTGCGTTCGCTGCAGGACAAGAGCAAGACCTGGGCCGACCTGTGCCTGGCCATGAGCACTTATCAGGCGCAGGCGCGCTAAGGTGATGGACGTCTTGTCCGGTCGGGCGGCGACGAGCTTGTCCAGCCACCAGGTGCGCTTCCACCAGCGCTGGCCTGAACTGCGCGATCCGCATGTGCGTGCGCTGGCCTGGTTGCTCTATGCGCCCGACCTGCTGGCGCAGGATGCGCCTTGCTGGGAGGGTCGCATCGCCACGCTGGGGCCGGTCGCGCCCGAGGTGGCGGGCTGGCTGCATGATCTGGAACATGATCTTGGCCTGAACGCCGCCTTGCACGCCCACCTGGCGCGCCAGCCCACCGCCCGTCTGGGACGTTATGCCGAGCAGTTGCTGACGTTCTATCTCCAGCAGCAGGATTGGCTGGTTGCCGCCAACCTGCAGGTGCGCCAGCAGGGACCGACGCATGAAACGCTGGGCGAATTCGATTTCCTCGTCCGTCCGCCCGGTGATGACGAGTTTGGTCTGATCCATTGGGAATTCGCCACCAAGTTCTACCTGCTCGCGCCGCAGTCGGTCGCTGATGCGGGGACGGACGCCGCAGCCTTCGTCGGCCCCAATCTGGCCGATACCCTGGGCAAGAAGATGCGCAAGATCATGCAGCAGCAACTCATGCTGTCGGCTCATCCTGCCGCTGCATCCGTCCTGCCTGCCCCGGTGACGGCGGCGCGCGCGCTGGTCAAGGGCTGGTTGTTCTACCGCCATGGCGAGGCTGTCGATCTGCCCGCGTCCCTGGGCGTGGCGGCGGATCATTGTCGCGGCTTCTGGTGTGAGCTGCCGCGACTGGCGGCACAGCACCAGCCTGACGATCTCTACCTGATCCTGCCCCGGTTGGCCTGGTTGGCGCCGGCGCGTGCGCCCATGGCGCAGGGATTGTCGCTGCCGGCATTGCAGGCAGCCCTGGAAACGGCTTTCCTGGCCGACCAGAGTCCGGTGATGGTGGCGCAATGCCGCATCGTCAAGGGAGGAGAACCTGAGTTGCTGGAGCTTGCCCGCGGTTTTATCGTGCCGCCGGGCTGGGAGCAGCGTGCCGCCGATACGGCGCGGCACGCGCTGGTGCGGATCTGATCAGAATCAGATCGTGGGTGGCAGCGGGCTGAGGATCGAGCTCAGTGATGGTCGTGCTTGTCCTCGCCGATCAGCGCCAGCGAATCATGCTCGCGCTGGTTGGCGGCATGACGGCGCATGATCAGGTACATGATCCCGGCCACGAAGGAGCCGAAGATGATGATGACGGTATTCACATCCAGGTTCATGCGCACCATGAAGGCATACAGCACCAGCATGGTCAGCACCGAGAGGTTTTCATTGAAGTTCTGCACGGCGATCGAGTGGCCGGCGCTCATGAGCACGTGGCCGCGATGCTGCAGCAAGGCGTTCATCGGCACCACGAAATAGCCCGACAGGGCGCCCACGATCACCAGCAGTGGATAGGCTACCCAGACCGAGGTGGTGGTGGTCATCAGCATCACCACGATGCCCATGATGATGCCCAGGGGCATGACCGTCAGCGATTTCTTCAGCGGCACGAAACGGGCCGCCCCCATGGCCCCCAGCGCCACGCCCACGGCGACGATGCCTTGCAGGATGGCGGCCTTGTCCAGCGGCATGTGCAAGGACTTCTCGGCCCACTTCAGCACAATGAACTGCAGCGTCGCACCGGCCCCCCAGAAGAGCGTGGTCACTGCCAGCGAGATCTGGCCCAGCTTGTCTTTCCAGAGGGTGGTGAAGCAACCGGCGAAGTCGACGATCAGGCGGATGGGGTTGCGTTCCTGGTGTTCGTAGCGGGCGCCGGTGTCGGGGATATTGAAGTTGAAGAGCGCGGCGATCACGTAGATCAGGGAGATGATGCAGAGTGCGGCTTCGGTGGGGGTGTCGATGGGCAGATCGACCAGCGGGAAATCGAAGGAGAGGATCACCGAGGAAATCTTGGGATTGACCAGCGCACCGCCCAGCACCGTACCCATGATGATGGAACCCACCGTCAGCCCCTCGATCCAGCCATTGGCCGCCACCAGTTTCTCCGGCGGCAGCAGTTCGGTGAGGATGCCGTACTTGGCCGGTGAATAGGCCGCCGCGCCGAAGCCGACCACCGCATAGGCCAGCAGCGGGTGGACCGTAAAGAACATGAGGGAACAGCCGACGATCTTGATCATGTTGGTGATCAACATGACCTTGCCCTTGGGGAAAGCGTCAGCGAAGGCGCCCACGAAAGCCGCCAGGAGCACATAGGAAAGCACGAAGAACAGCTTCAGCAGCGGGGTCATCCACGCTGGCGAATGCATTTCGGCAAGTAGGGCGATGGCGGCGATCAGCAGCGCGTTATCGGCGAGCGACGAAAAGAACTGCGCCGCCATGATGGTATAGAAACCGCGATTCATCCCTGTCCAAGATGTATAACAAATGATGTCCGGCTAGCTTTATACCATGAAACCATGCGCACTCCGTCATAAGTCAAACCAGAAAGATGTTCGTCCGGTAAAATGCCCGCTTGTTCCCCGCTGGGCAAAAACTTCCGGGCGGACCGCGACAGCCAGGCCGGGCGGCATGACTGCTCAAGGTGCGCATTGCCTGCGTCTTGATTGTCATTTGCCCAACGCCGCCACAGGACATCATGCCAAGACCGATCGTCGCCTCCATCAGCATTTCCGCACTTCAACACAATCTCGCCGTCGCTCGCGCCCATGCTCCTGGCGCCCGCGTCTGGGGCGTACTCAAGGCCAATGGCTACGGGCACGGCCTGGAGCGCGCCATGCGCGGTTTCGCCGCAGCCGACGGCCTGGCCCTGATCGAGCCGGATTACGCGGTGCGCCTGCGCGAACTGGGCTGGACCAAGCCCATCCTGTTGCTGGAAGGCTTCTTCGAGGCCGACGACCTGCCGGTGCTGGCGCAGCACGATATCCAGTTCGCGGTGCACTGCGAAGAGCAGATCGCGCAGCTGGAAGCCTTTACCGCCGCCGCCAGCCTGCACGCCCACCTGAAGATGAACAGCGGCATGAACCGCCTGGGTTTCAAGCCCGAGGCCTACCGCGCCGCCTACGCGCGGCTGCAGAAGATTCCCAGCGTGGCCAGCATTACCCTCATGACCCACTTCGCCAACGCCGACGACGCCGGCAATCTGCTCTTGCCGCTGGCCGAGCAGGTGCGCCGCTTCCAGGCCGGTTCCGAAGGGCTGGACGGTCCCCGTAGCCTGTGCAACTCGGCGGCCGACCTGATGCATGCCGAACTGGCCAATGACAATGACTGGGTGCGCCCTGGCGTGATGCTCTATGGCGGCACGCCGGGCGGAGGCTCGGCCGCCGATTTCGGGCTGCGCGCGGCGATGACGCTGGAGAGCCGCATCATCGGCGTACAGCAGGTCCCGGCGGGCGAGGCCATCGGCTATGGCAGCCGCTTCGTGGCCGACAAGCCCATGAAGATCGGCGTGGTGGCCTGCGGCTATGCCGACGGCTACCCGCGCCATGCGCCCAATGGCACGCCGGTATTGGTCGATGGCGTCAAGACCGGCACCGTGGGCCGGGTCTCGATGGACATGCTCACCGTGGACCTCACCCACATCCCCGGCGCCGACGTGGGCAGCCAGGTCGAACTGTGGGGCAGCAGGCTGCCCATCGACGAGGTCGCCTATGCCGCAGGCACCATCGGCTATGAACTCATGTGCGCGCTGGCGCCCCGCGTGGCCGTGCGGGAAGTGGACTAAGGGCGCAAACTGGCAGGGGTGCGGGTAGCACCGCTGCAGCATTGAACAAGCAAGACGACAAGGAAGCGCAAGACAACGATGGCCAAGGTCAAGACCAATTACACCTGCACCGAATGCGGTGGCGTCAGCAACAAATGGGCCGGTCAATGCCCGGCCTGCGGTCAGTGGAATACCCTGGTCGAGACCCTGGTGGAGCCGGCGGGCGGCAACCGCTACTCCAATTCGCCGCAAAGCCTGGCGCAGACTGCACCGGTGCTGAGCCTGGCCGACATCGAGGCCATCGATGTGCCGCGCTTTGGCACGGGTATCGAGGAATTCGACCGGGTGCTGGGTGGCGGCCTTGTGCCGGGTGGCGTGGCGCTGATCGGTGGCGATCCCGGCATCGGCAAGTCGACCCTGCTGCTGCAGGCGCTGGCCAATATCTCCCGGCTCAAGAAGGTGCTCTACGTCAGCGGCGAAGAGTCAGGCGCACAGATCGCCCTGCGCGCCAAGCGGCTGGCGGTGGATGCGCGCGAGCTGCAACTGCAGGCCGAGATCCAGCTCGAAAAGATCCTCGCCACCCTGGCCGAGCACAAGCCCGAAGTGGCGGTGATCGATTCCATCCAGACCCTTTATTCCGATGCGCTGACCTCGGCCCCTGGTTCGGTGGCCCAGGTGCGCGAATGCGCCGCCCAGCTTACCCGCGTGGCCAAGACCTCGGGCATCACCATCATCATGGTCGGCCACGTCACCAAGGAAGGTGCATTGGCCGGGCCGCGCGTGCTGGAGCATATCGTCGATACGGTGCTTTACTTCGAGGGCGATACCCATTCCAGCTTCCGTCTGGTGCGGGCCTTCAAGAACCGCTTTGGCGCGGTCAATGAGCTGGGCGTGTTTGCCATGACCGAGAAGGGCTTGAAGGGCGTTTCCAATCCCTCGGCCCTGTTCCTGTCGCAACACGAAAACCAGGTTCCTGGCTCCTGCGTGATGGTGACCCAGGAGGGGACCCGTCCGCTGCTGGTGGAAATCCAGGCGCTGGTGGACAGTTCGCACGTACCCAACGCCCGCCGCCTCTCGGTGGGGCTGGAGCAGAACCGCCTGGCCATGCTGCTGGCGGTGCTGCACCGGCATGCGGGAGTGGCCGCCTTCGATCAGGACGTCTTCATCAATGCGGTGGGCGGCGTCAAGATCACCGAACCGGCGGCTGACCTGGCGGTACTGCTGGCCATCAATTCTTCCATGCGCAACAAGCCCTTGCCGCGCGGCCTGGTGGTATTTGGTGAAGTCGGCCTGGCCGGTGAGATTCGTCCCGCGCCACGCGGACAGGAGCGTTTGCGCGAAGCAGCCAAGCTGGGTTTCTCGATTGCCGTGATTCCGAAGGCCAATGCGCCCAAGCAGGCCATCGAAGGCTTGAAGGTGATCGCGGTGGAGCGTATCGACGACGCCTTGCAGAAGGCCCGCGAGATCGACGATCACGCCGGTTGAAGCCAGCCTGCCGGGCTATCCGGGAATGTTGTAGGTGACGATGACCTGGTTGATCTCGCCCTTGATGGGCGCTTCACCCACAGCGGCGCGGGCGCGCACCCGATAGTAGAGCTGAAAGGGCTTGCTGGCGTCGCGACCATTGAAGAAATCGGTGCTGCCAGTATTGGCGTCGGTGACATGCCAGCAGTTGCCCGCGTCCTGCCAGCACAGCAAGGCTTCGAAGCCGGGCGGCTTGTTCGAGACCGTGTAGCGCCAGCTGACCTTGCTGATCGTCGACCCGGGCGGCACCGTGCCTACTACCCTGAATTGCGTCACGTAGTCGGCATTGCGGGCGCGGATATCCGGTCCGGCGGCTTCAGACGCGTAAGAGCCCACCGGTCCGTTGGTGGGCGCGGCCGCGGGTGCGGCAGCCGGCGCTGCTGGCACGATGGGGGAGAGGATGACGATGGGGCGGCGCCCTTCATTGCCGCCCTGGGGCAGGCTGAGGTTGCGGTCGGCATAGCTTTGCGCCGTGGCCAGGGCGGGCAGCAGGGTGGCGGCGCCCAGCAGGAGCAGCAGGATAGCCCGGTCAGGCATGGCGCCGATGTCCTTGCAGCGGCAGGGTGATCTGTACCAGCAGGCCACTGCGGGTCTCTTCATGTCCCTTCAGGAGCAGCTTGCCATTGTGCTTGAGCACGATGCGATTGACGATGGCCAGCCCGAGGCCGGAACCATTGGCCTGGCCGCGCGCCGTGTCCAGCCGGGTGAACGGGCGCAGCAGCCGTTCGCATTCGTTGACGGGCACGCCGGGGCCTTGGTCCGCCACTTCCACCACCACCTGATGACCCTCGATGCGGCTGCGGATGTCGATCTCGGCGCAATCGGTGCCTTCGGTCTTGCCGTAGCGGCGGGCATTTTCCACCAGGTTGCTGAACACGCGGGCCAGTTCCGTGCCATTGCCGGCGACTTGCGTGTCGGGGGTGATCTGGGTATGGACCCGGATATCGGACAGGCGCGACGCATTGCCGGCCACATCCTGCAAGACGTCGGCCAGGTCGATGGTTTCCAGGCTGCTGGTGTCGAAGGGTTTGGCGTAATCGAGGAACTGGCCGATGATGCTGTCCATCTGCGCCAGGTCCGAGTGCATGCCATCACGCGCTTCGTCGGACAGGTTGGCCATCTCGACCTCCAGCTGCATGCGCGCCAGCGGCGTGCGCAGGTCGTGCGAGATGCCGGCCAGGATCAGGGCGCGGTCCGATTCGATACGGTTCAGGTCGGCCACCATCTGGTTGAAGCTGCGATTGGCTTCCTCGATCTCGGTGGGGCCGGATTCGGGCAGGGGCTCGGGCTGGCGGCCCTTGGCGATGGCCCGGGCGGCAGCTGTCAGGCGCGCCAGCGGCTGGTTGATCAGGGTGGAGATGAAGACTGCGCCGATCAGCGACAGGAACAGGGCAATCGAACCCCAGCCCAGCCATTGCAGGCTGGAGGTGCGGTCCAGGCGGCCCCGGTCCAGCATCAGCCAGTACTTGTCGTCATCGATGTTGAAACTGATCCAGAAGCCTTCGACGTCGTTGACGCTGGAGGCGAACAAGGTGTTCTCGTCCAGCGATTGGCGCACGTAATACTCCAGCTCCGGGACGATGGGGGAATCCTCCGGCGGGACGATGCGGTCACTCTTTTCCAGCGGATAGATGCGGATGCCTTCGTTGCTGGCCAGGTCGAACAGCAATTCGCGGCGCATCTCCGGGGCCGAGTGGGTCAGGGCGGCGCGGGTAATGGTGACCACCGAGACGATCTGCGCGGCCAGCTGCTCCGCGCGCGGGCCGCGTTCGACCATGCGAAAGCTGGCCACCCAGGCCACCATGCTGGCGGTGATCAGGAAGGTCAGGAGGAAGAAGGTGCGCCAGAACAGGCCGTTGCTGAACCATCCTGATTGGGTACGGACTTTCATCGGCAAGCGGCCTGCAGGTCAGGGGTGAAACGGACGATCAGCGCGGTTTCCCTTCGGGAATGAAGACATAGCCCAGGCCCCAGACGGTCTGGATGTACAGCGGATTGGCCGGATCGGGCTCGATCAGCTTGCGCAGGCGCGAGATCTGCACGTCCAGGCTGCGGTCGAAGACTTCATATTCGCGACCGCGCGCCATTTCCATCAGTTTTTCCCGCGACAGCGGTTGACGGGCATTGCGGGCAAATACCTTGAGGACCGAGAATTCGCCGGTCGTCAGGGAAATGGTGTCGCCGTTCTTCTTCAGCGTGCGGGTGCCCAGGTCCAGGATGAAATCGCCGAACTCGAAGGTTTCCGGCGTTTCCGACGGCGCGCCCGGTAGTTCGTCCGGTCCCTTGCGGCGCAAGACCGCATTGATGCGGGCCACCAGTTCACGCGGATTGAAGGGTTTGGGCAGGTAGTCATCTGCGCCCATTTCCAGGCCGATGATGCGATCCACGTCCTCGCCCTTGGCGGTGAGCATGATGATGGGCGTCTGGTCACCCGCGCCGCGCAGGCGGCGGCAGATCGCCAGCCCGTCTTCGCCGGGCAGCATCAGGTCCAGCACCAGCAGGTCGTAGCGCTCGCGAATCCAGAGCTTGTTCATGGCCTGGGCGTTTTCCGCCGTGACCACGTTGAACCCCTGCTCGGTCAGGTAGCGACGCAGCAGGTCGCGCAGACGGATGTCGTCGTCCACCACCAACACTTTGAATTGATTGGCGGATGTTGTCGTATTACTATTGTTGCCGTTGGTCGTATTCATGTTGCCTATGGTAGCGTCTTGGCGATTTTGAGCAAGTCAGGCTTGTCCATCCATTACAAACTGTTACATCCCTTACCTTAATCATCTTATACCATCGCGGCCTGCGGCCTAAACTGGAATCACGTAGGGAAAGCGACGTCGGCATTGTCATTGTCTCGCTGCTGATGGCTTCATCGTCGCTTCCTGGTTCTGATTCTCTGTATCTGGAAAATACGCGTTATGAAGAGTGCAGTCGTCAACAAGCTATGTCTGGCCGCGGTGGTGACGCTCGGCGTGGGAGCTGCCGCGATGGCGGGCCCACCCCAGGGCGGACGTCCGATGCCTGGCCAGCCCGGTGACTTCAGGCAGCACGCGGGCGACTTCAACCCGCAGGATCATCGCAACCAGATGGCCAGCGACCAGGAGCAGCGCCGCAACGGCAAACTCAGCGCAGACGAGCGGCGCGAACTGCGTCGCCAGATCAACGAGGTCGGCCAGGACATCTATCGCGTCAAGCGCTGATCTGCATGGATATCAGCGGGCGGAAAAGATTCTGCCCCGACAAGCAAAAGCCCGGAAAACATGTTCCGGGCTTTTTTATTGGCGCGGACAAGCCGGCCTTAGCTCTCTCAGGTCTCTCAGATTCAGATCTCTCAGGTCTATATCTGGTGGGCCTTGCCCAGCTTCTTCTCCAGGCGGTGTTGCAGGGCCTCGAAACACAGGCTCAGCATCCAGTAGATGGCCGCCGCCGCCACATACAGGGGCAGCGGACGGAAGGTTACGGCAATGACCTCCTTGGTCGCCAGCATCAGCTCGGTCACCGTGATGACCGATACCAGCGAGGTATCCTTGATCAGGCTGATCAGGGTATTGCTCATCGACGGCACGGCAATGCGCACGGCCTGCGGCACGATGATGTAGCGCAGGGTCTGGAAGTAGGTCAGCCCGACGCTGAAGGCCGCATTCCACTGGCCGCGCGTGACGCCCAGGATGGCGCCGCGCAGGCTTTCCGACAGGTAGGCGCTGGCGTTCAGGCTCAGGGTCAGCACCCCTGCCGTGAGTGGGGAGAACTCGATGCCCATGCCCGGCAAGCCGTAATAGACCACGAAGATCTGTACCAGCAGCGGCGTGCCGCGCATCATGCTCACGTAGATGGCGGCGGGCCAGTGGATCGGCCGCCACGGGACGATGCGCGCCACTGCCAGCATGAATCCCAGCACCAGGCCACCCAGCATCGAGGCCAGCGCGAAGAGCAGGGTGTAGCCCACTCCCTTGGCCAGCGTCGGGGCGGCTTGCTGCAGCAGTTCGAGGATTTCCATAAGCATTCGATATAAAAAATTATCCCCGCAATGCGGGGATAGATCGTTCCGCCCGGCAATAGCCGGACGGCAAGGCGGGCCTTGAACGCGCCTTATTGTGCTTTCGGCGGCTGGCTCACGTCAATGCCGAACCACTTCTCGGAAGCGGCCTTGAAGCTGCCATCTGCCTTGATGTCGGCCAGGGCCTTGTTCAGGGCAGCCTTGAATTCCGGATTGCCCTTGCGGAAGGGGATGCCAATCTTGTCGACGGTGCCAATCGGGCTGCCAGCCTTCAGCGGCAGGTTGGTCGACTTCAGTATGTAGCCCACCAGCAGGCTGTCGTTCAAGGCGGCATCGATGCGGCCTGCCGCCAGGTCAGCCAGGTACTCGGGCGAGCCCGGATAGGTGCGCACGTCAATGCCGGCGACAGCCTTGGCCTTCTGCTCGAAGTTGGTGCCCTGGCCCAGGCCGAGCTTCTTGCCCTTCAGGTCGTCCAGGCTCTTGAATTCGCGCTTTTCATCCTTGCGCACGATCAGCTGGGCGCTGGAGAGGGTGTACGGATCGGAGAAATCGAAGGCCTTCTGGCGCTCGTCGGTGATGCCGACCTGGTTGATGATGACGTCATACTTGCCCGCGCCCAGACCGGCCAGGATGCCGCTCCACTCGGTGGTGGTGAAGACCGGCTTCACGCCCAGCTTGGCGGCCAGCAGCTTGGCGACATCGACCTCGAAGCCGGTCAGTTCGCCCGTCTTGGGATCCTTGAAGTTGAACGGAGGATAGTTGCCTTCCAGCGCCACCTTCAGGGTGCCGCTGCTCTTGACCGACTGCAGCAGGTCCGCTGCCGAGACGCTCAGGGAAGAAGCCAGCAGCGCCGCGCCCACACCGGCCAGCAACCATTGCTTGATGTTCTTGTTCATATCTCGATGTCCTTATAAAAACTTTCGCCGCAAACATTGCAGCCAGGTCGCAATGATGCCCTCGTTTTGCCGAACTGCAAGGGCTGGTTTAATACTTTGATGTAGAAAGCTTATGCCGGCCTCGGTTCCTGCGGTCTTCAGGCCTGCAATTGCTCCAGCGCCTCCTGCTGTTCCAGCCATTCGTTTTCCAGCTGGTCCAGTTCCTTGCTGCAGTAGGCCTGGTCGGTGATGAGAGTCTTCAGTTCTTCCTTGTTGGCGGCGTCGTAGATGTCCGGGCTGGCCAGGCGGACGTCGATCTCTGCCTTGCGGGCGTTGAGCTTGGCGATCTGCTCATCAAGACGCTTGATGCGCGCCTCGATAGGCTTTTTCAGGGCCGACATCTTCTGGCGCTGTTCGGCTTCCAGTCGCTTCTGTTCCTTGCGGTCCACCAGCGAGGCTGGGGCCTCGACCACCGGCTGGCTGGCCGTGGGTAGAGGCGCGGCAGCCGCCGCATCATTGCGGGCCGCCAGCTTGGTCTTGAAGAGCCAATCCTTGTAGTCGTCCAGGTCGCCATCGAAGGGTTGCAGCTTGCCTTCGGCCACGATCAGGAACTGGTCGGTCGTAGCGCGCAACAGGTGGCGATCGTGGGAGACCAGCACCAGCGTGCCCTCGAACTGCGCCAGCGCCATGGTGAGCGCTTCGCGCGTTTCCAGATCCAGGTGGTTGGTCGGTTCGTCCAGCAGCAGCAGGTTGGGGCGCTGCCAGACGATCAGGGCCAGCGCCAGGCGCGCCTTTTCGCCGCCCGAGAACGGCGCGATGGAGGAGGTCGCCATGGTGCCGTTGAAGTTGAAGCTGCCGAGGAAATTGCGCAGCTCCTGCTCGCGCACATCCGGCGCCAGCCGGGTCAGGTGCCACAGCGGCGATTCGTCATGGCGCAGCATCTCCACCTGGTGCTGGGCGAAGTAGCCGATCACCAGGCCCTTGCCCAGGCGGGCGGTGCCGGAGAGCGGATCGATCTCGCCCGCCACGGTCTTGATCAGCGTCGATTTACCCGCGCCGTTGACGCCCAACAGACCAATGCGCTGGCCGTTCTGCAGCGAGAAATCGATGCCATGCACGATGATCTTGTCTTCATCGGGCGCGCCATTCTTGCCCTCGATGTGATAGCCGGCGTTGACCTTTTCCATCACCAGCAAGGGATTGGGGGCCGACAAGGGCTCGCGGAATTCGAACGAGAATTCCGCCGCCGCCCGCAGCGGCGCCAGCTCTTCCATCTTGGACAGGGCTTTCATGCGGCTCTGCGCCTGGCGCGCTTTGGTCGCCTTGGCCTTGAAGCGGTCGATGAAGGATTGCAGGTGTGCACGCTGGCGCTGCTGCTTCTCGATCATGCCGGCCATCAGTTCCAGTTGAGCCGAACGCTGGCGCTCGAAAGCGCTGTAGTTGCCGGAATAACGCTTCAGTTTGCGATCATCGATATGAACGATCACATTCACCACGCCATCCAGGAAATCGCGGTCGTGGGAAATGATGAGCAGGGTGCCCTCGTAGCGCTTCAACCAGTCTTCCAGCCAGATGATGGCATCCAGGTCCAGGTGGTTGGTCGGTTCGTCCAGCAGCAGCAGGTCGGACGGGCACATCAGCGCCTGCGCCAGGTTCAGGCGCATGCGCCAGCCGCCAGAGAAGCTGGCCACCGGTCGCGCCATCTGTTCCAACGAAAAGCCCAGGCCCAGCAGCAATTGCTCGGCGCGCGAGCGCACCGTATAGGCATCGGCATCGGCCAGGGCGGTATGCAGCTCGGCGATATGGTTGCCGTCGTGCTTGTCATCGGGCTGCGCTTCGGCGCGGGCCAGATCGGCTTCCAGCTGGCGCAGGTGGGCATCGCCATCGATGGCGTACTCGATGGCCGGACGGTCCAGCGCCGGCGTTTCCTGCGCCACATAGGCCATGCGCCAGCGCGCCGGGAAATCGATATTGCCTAAGTCGGCATGCAGCTCGCCACGCAGCATGGCAAACAGGCTGGACTTGCCGGCGCCATTGGCGCCGATCAGGCCGATCTTGTCGCCCGGGTTGAGCGTCAGGTCGACATTCTCCAGCAAAGGCTTGACGCCCCGCTGGAGGGAAACTTGCTGGAAACGGATCATCAGTGATTCACAATCGTTGGGACGCGGTGCAAGAGCAAGCGCTCAAGCTCAGGCCAGTTGCAGCTGTTCAGCCGTGACCAGGAAGACCATGTCATCCCCGGCGCTGGTGGTCAGCCAGGTCAGTTCCAGTTCCGGGAAGGCGGCTTCGGCAAAGGCGCGCTCATTGCCGATCTCGACCACCAGCACGCCTTCGGGCGTGAGGCGCTCGGCAGCACCGGCGACGATCTTGCGCACCAGGTCCATGCCATCCTCGCCCCCGGCCAGCGCCAGTTGCGGTTCGCGCAGGTATTCCTGGGGCAGCTTGCTCATGGAACCGGAATTCACATACGGCGGATTGCTGATGATCAGATCGTACTTGCGCAGCGGCAGCTGCGTGTACAGGTCGGATTCGACCAGGTTGATGCGCTCCTGCAACTGGTATTCATCCACGTTCTTGCGCGCCACGGCCAGGGCGTCGGCGGAGATATCGACGGCGTCGATCTGCGCATTCGGGAAGGCGTCAGCCAGCAGGATGGGCAGGCAGCCCGAACCGGTGCAGAGATCCAGGGCATTCTCGATGGCTTCCGGGTCCTGGATCCACGGCGAGAAATGCTGCGGAATCAGTTCGGCGATGAAGGAACGCGGCACGATCACGCGTTCATCCACATAGAAGCGATAGGCGCCCAGCCAGGCTTCATTGGTGATGTAGGCGGCCGGCACGCGGTCCTTGCTGCGGCGTTCGATGACGCGCATGACCGAAGCGATTTCCTCGGGCAGCAAACGTGCATCGAGGAAGGGATCGAGCTGGTCCAGCGGTAGCTTCAGCGTATGCAGGATCAGGTAGGCCGCTTCATCCAGCGCATTGCTGCTGCCGTGGCCGAAGAACAGTTGTTCGGTGTTGAAGCGGGTCACGGCGTAGCGCAGCAGGTCGCGCACGGTGGAGAAATTGTTGGGAGTCATGAGGTTCTCTTGGATGCAATGCCGCCAGCTCAGGCCAGCAGGTTTTCCAGCGTCTTGCGGTAGATGTTCTTCAAGGGATCGATGTAGCGCACTTCGATGTGCTCATCGATCTTGTGGATGCTGTCATTGGGCGGGCCGAACTCGATCACCTGCGGGCAGATCTGGGCGATGAAGCGTCCATCGGAAGTGCCGCCGGTGGTGGACAGCTCGGTGTCCAGCCCGGTCTCGTCCTTGATCGCCTTGGACAGGGCATCCGACAGGTCGCCGCGCGGGGTCAGGAAGGGCAGGCCGCCGACGGTCCACTTCAGGTCATATTCCAGGCCGTGCTTGTCGAGGATGGCATGCACGCGCTGCTGCAAACCTTCCACGGTGCTGGCGGTGGAGAAGCGGAAGTTGAAGTCGATCACCACGTCGCCCGGGATCACGTTGGATGCGCCGGTGCCGCCATGGATATTGGAAATCTGCCAGGAAGTCGGCAGGTAGTATTCATTGCCCGCATCCCACTGCTCGGCCACTAGCTCGGCCAGGGCGGGCGCGGCCTGGTGGATGGGGTTGCGCGCCAGCTGCGGGTAGGCGATATGACCCTGGATGCCCTTGACAGTCAGCTTGCCCGACATGGTGCCGCGGCGGCCGTTCTTGATCATGTCGCCCAGGGTCTTGGCCGAGGTCGGCTCGCCGACGATGCAGTAGTCCAGTTGTTCGCCACGCGCCTTGAGGGCATTGCAGACCACCACGGTGCCGTCGATGGCAGGGCCTTCTTCGTCGCTGGTGATGAGGAAGCCGATCGAACCCTTGTGGTCCGGATGCGCCGCCGTGAACTCTTCGCAAGCCACCACCATGGCGGCAATCGAGGTCTTCATGTCGGAGGCGCCGCGACCGTACAGGCGGCCATCGCGCAGGGTCGGCTGGAAGGGATGCGACTGCCACTTCTCCAGCGGGCCGGTGGGCACCACGTCGGTGTGGCCTGCGAAGACCACCAGCGGCTGGGCTGTGCCCTTGCGCGCCCACAGGTTGGTGACATCGCCGGACTGGATGGTCTCGCAGACGAAGCCCAGCGGCGTGAGCAATTCCGCCAGCCTGGCCTGGCAGCCTTTGTCTTCGGGGGTGACGGAAGAAAGGGACATCAATTCCTGGGTCAGGGCCAGCGTCTTGCTCATGATCATTTCTCGAAAATGTGTTGATACTGATCGGCCTTGAAGCCGACGTGATACTGCTTGCCATCGAAGAGCACCGGACGCTTCACCACCGAGGGGTTTTCCACCATCAGGGCCACCGCTGCGGTGTCATCGGTGATGGCGGCCTTGCGCTCGTCCGGCAGGGCGCGCCAGGTGGTCCCTTTGCGGTTGACCAGCACGTCGCGCTCCACATCCTTCAACCAGGCTTGCGCTTGCCCGGCGGTGAGGCCCGCCTTCTTGAAATCGTGGAAGTGATAGGCGATGCCTTGCTCGTCCAGCCAGACGCGGGCCTTCTTGACGGTGTCGCAGTTGGGGATGCCGTAGAGGGTGATCTTGTCGCTCATGCTTGTTCTCGCGCTTGTTCTCGCAATCGAGGTCACTAGAACACGACGCCGCGCCGGTGTACGAGACGACCGGCGCGGCGCGTGGGTGCTTCAGGACTTCAGGCAAGCCGCTGGTGCGGAATTACTCGCCGCGCAGCAGTTCGTTGATGGAAGTCTTGGAGCGGGTCTGGGCATCGACCTTCTTGACGATGATCGCAGCGTACAGGCTGTACTTGCCATCCTTGGAGGGCAGGTTGCCCGGCACCACCACCGAACCTGCCGGCACGCGGCCATAGTGGACTTCGCCGGTTTCGCGGTCATAGATCTTGGTCGATTGGCCGATGTACACGCCCATGGACAGCACCGAGTTCTCTTCGATGATGACGCCTTCGACGACTTCCGAGCGGGCGCCGATGAAGCAGTTGTCTTCGATGATGACGGGGCCGGCCTGCACCGGCTCGAGCACGCCGCCGATGCCCACGCCACCGGACAGGTGAACGTTCTTGCCGATCTGGGCAGCCGAACCGACGGTGGCCCAGGTATCGACCATCGTGCCTTCATCGACATAGGCGCCGATGTTGACGTAGGAGGGCATCAGCACCACGTTGCGGCCGATGAAGGAACCATGACGGGCAACGGCAGGCGGCACCACGCGGAAGCCACCCTTTGCAAAATCTTCAGCGGTGTAGTTGGCGAACTTGGTGGGCACCTTGTCGTAGAACTGCGGGTAGCCGGTACCGGCCGACATCGGCACGTTGTCTTCCAGGCGGAAGGACAGCAGGATGGCCTTCTTCACCCATTGGTTGACTTCCCACTGGCCGACGCCTTGACGGTTGGCGACGCGCAGGGTGCCATCGTTCAGGCCTGCGATCACTTCGGCCACCGCATTGCGGATGTCGGCCGGAGCGCTCTTGGGGGACAGGCTGGCGCGGTCTTCCCACGCCTGATCGATGATTTGCTGAATGGACTGTGTCATGTTGATATCTATGAACGGTTGGGTGAAAGGGGTATGAATCTGGCTTCTTGGTCGGACTCAGGCCTGGCCGGCCAGTTTCCTGGTGAAGGCGACGATGCGGTGCGCCGCCTCCAGGCATTCTTCGACTTCGGCCACCAGCGCCATGCGGATGCGGCCGGCGCCCGGATTGACGCCATGCGCCTCGCGCGCCAGGTAGCTGCCGGGCAGCACCGTGACATTATATTCGGCGTACAGGCGTTGGGCGAATTCGGTGTCGCTGATGTTGATCAGCTTGTCGACCTTGGCCCAGAGGTAGAAGGCCGCATCGGGCAAGGCCACCTCCAGCACTTCCTGCAGCAGCGGAGTGACCTGGGAGAACTTGGTGACGTACTTGGCGATGTTGTCCTGGACGTGGGTCTCGTCCTGCCAGGCCAGCACGGAAGCGGCCTGGATCACCGGGCTCATGGCCGCGCCGTGGTAGGTGCGGTAGAGCAGGAATTTCTTCAGGATGGCCGCATCGCCGGCCACGAAGCCCGAGCGCATGCCCGGCACGTTGGAGCGCTTGGACAGGCTGGAGAAGGAAATCAGGTTGCGGTAGTCGCGCCCCAGCAGGCGCGCGGCTTGCATGCCGCCCAGCGGCGGGTCCTCGTTGAAGTAGATCTCGGAATAGCACTCGTCGGAAGCGATCACGAAGCCATAGCGATCCGACAGGGCGAACAGTTCCTTCCAGTCTTCCAGCGTCAGCACCGCGCCCGTCGGGTTGCCCGGCGAGCAGACGAACAGCAGCTGTACGCGTTCCCACACCTCTTGCGGTACCTGGCTGAAATCGGGCGCAAAGTTGCGCGCCGGGTCCGAATTGACGAAGTAGGGCTGGGCGCCGGCCAGATAGGCCGAGCCTTCGTAGATCTGGTAGAACGGGTTGGGGCACATCACCAGCGCGCCCGGCCTGGTCGGATCGACCACAGTCTGGGTCAGCGAGAACAGCGCCTCGCGCGAACCATTGACCGGCAGGATCTCGGTAGCCGGGTCAGGACGCGGGATGTCATAACGTTTCTGCAGCCAGTCGGCAATCGCACCGCGCAGGGCGTCGCTGCCCAGGGTGGCCGGGTAGGAGGCCAGGCCAGCCAGGTTGTCGATCAGCGCCTGCTGGATGAAGGCCGGAGTCGGATGCTTGGGCTCGCCAATGCCCAGGCTGATCGGGCGGTAGGCGGGATCGGGCGTGACGCCGGCGAAGAGCTTCTTGAGCTTTTCGAAGGGATACGGCTGCAGTTGGTCGAGTAAGGGATTCACGGCGCTGGACTGGAGTAAAGCTTCGCGGGCCAGCGCACATGCGGCTTGCATGCGGTCGGCCAGGGCAAAGGGCTGGGAAAGCTTGCGATTATACCGTCATTGCCGGGCTGATGGTCCCTCGCCCTGTTGATCGCCAGACATGATTGCTTGCCAGGTGACATCCGTGCTCGTGAATGAAAAGTAAGCTGTACAACGTGCAATCTGAACAATCGGGCTCATGGAGCCGGTGTATTCAGTGGATTGTCAGGAAGCTTTCAGGGGTATCGTGCGGGTTCGCCAAACCTGGCCGACCCACGAGGACGGCCGTCGAACCCGGAGAAGAAAATAATGAAAAGCCTCAAGGCACAGCTGCTGTCGGCGCTGGTGGTGATGTGGGCGGGCTTGTTGCTGCTGGCTGCGTGGTCGGCCTTCAGCGCCCGTGAAAACATGATCGATGAACGCAAGGACGGCTTGCGGCGCGTGGTCGAGGCCGCCAATGGCGTGGTCAAGAGCTATGTGGCCGATGTCGCTGCCGGCCGTGTTTCCAAGGAAGAAGCCCAGAAGAACGCGCTGGAGCGCATTGCCGCCATGCGCTACGACGGCGACAACTACCTGTTCATCTTCGATTCCCGCCCGGTGGTACTGATGCTGCCGTCCAACAAGGCCATGGTGGGCAAGAACGTGGCCGACCGCAAGGATTCGGAAGGCAAGGCCTACTACGTCGAGATGATGAAGGTGGGCCAGGAGAAGCAGCATGGCTTCGTCCAGTACATGGGACGCCTGCCGGGTACCGATGACAGCAACCGCACGCCCAAGATGAGCTATGTGGTGCATAACCAGGACTGGGACTGGTTCATCGTCACCGGCGTGTTCCTCAGCGACGTGCAGGCGCAGTTCCGTGCTGACCTGTTCCGCCTGCTGGGCATCCTGCTGGTGGTGGGGGTGGTGGTGTCGGTGATGATGCTGGCCATCATCCGTCGCATCACCGGCAGCCTGGGCGGCGAGCCGGCCTATGCGGTCGATATCGCCACCCGCATTGCCAATGGCGACCTGACCGTGCAGGTGCACACGCGCCCCGGGGACACCCGCAGCCTGCTCTACGCGATGGCCACCATGCGCGAGCGGCTGGCCGGGGTCATCAAGGGCATCCGCCAGGGCACCGACGCCATCGACATCGGCGCCCGCGAGATCGCCGCCGGCAATCTCGACCTGTCCAGCCGCACCGAAGAACAGGCAGGCTCATTGGCGACGACGGCCTCGAACATGGATGGGCTGACCGCCACCGTCAAGCAGAACGCCGACAATGCCCGCCAGGCCGGCCAGTTGGCCCATAGCGCCTCCGACATCGCTACCCGTGGGGGTGAGGTGGTGGGGCAGGTGGTGCAGACCATGGAGGGCATCACCGGCAGCTCGCGCAAGATCGCCGACATCATCGGCGTCATCGACGGCATTGCCTTCCAGACCAACATCCTGGCCCTCAATGCCGCGGTGGAAGCGGCCCGGGCGGGCGAGCAGGGGCGCGGTTTCGCCGTGGTGGCGTCGGAAGTGCGTTCGCTGGCCCAGCGCAGCGCCCAGGCGGCCAAGGAAATCAAGGCCCTCATCGAGGATTCGGTGCAGCGCGTGGGCAGCGGTTCGGACCAGGTGGCGCGTGCTGGCCAGACCATGGGCGAGGTGGTGGCGGCGGTGCGCAGCCTCACCGATATCGTCGGTGAAATCTCGGCAGCGTCCGAAGAGCAGCGCAACGGCATCGAGCAGGTCAACCTCGCCATCGGTGAAATGGATCAGGTGACCCAGCAGAATGCAGCCCTGGTCGAGCAGGCCGCTGCAGCCGCCGGTTCGCTGGAAGAGCAGGCGCGCCGCCTGAAGGCGGCGGTATCGACGTTCCGCGTCGATGGTGAAGAGAACCTCAGTACCCCGTTGGCGCCGGCGATGGCTGCCGCCACCGCCAATGTCGTGCGCAAAGCGCCTGCCGCAGCTGCTATCCCCGTTGCATCGGCCAAACCGCTGGCCGGCAAGTCCTTGGCCAAGCCTGCGGGCGGGGCGGCGCCCTTGCCCGCGCCCGCCAAGGCAGCGCCAGCCGCCAAGCCGACCTCTACCTCCAAGGCCATGCCGGCTGGCGATGACGGGGACTGGGAGACCTTCTGATTCCAGCGCTGGCGCAGTCCGGGAACGGGCGCGCCTGCTACCCAAGGCAAGACGCTGCGCTGATGCGAGTCGGCGCAGCGTCTTTTTCTTGCGCGCCGGGATAGGCCTGGCCACCGTGCTGCTGCTGACAGTGCAGGCCAGGAGCCGTTTTTGGTCTGGTCCGGCGCTTGCGATGTTATGATACCGGCCTTTCCGGAAGCAAAATTCCCGCTTTCTCCCAATTGTTTTAATTTGTCGATAACGTGCGTCTAACTTCCATCAAATTATCTGGATTCAAGTCCTTCGTCGAGCCTACGCATTTCCAGGTTCCGGGGCAGCTGGTAGGCGTGGTCGGACCGAACGGCTGCGGCAAATCCAACATCATCGACGCTGTGCGCTGGGTCCTGGGTGAATCCAAGGCTTCCGAGCTGCGCGGCGAGTCGATGCAGGACGTCATCTTCAACGGCTCCACCCACCGCAAGCCGGCCGGGCGCGCCTCGGTCGAGCTGGTGTTCGACAATTCCGCCGGCAAGGCGGCGGGCCAGTGGGGGCAGTACGCCGAAATCGCCGTCAAGCGCACGCTGACCCGCGACGGTACGTCTTCCTACTACATCAACAACCAGTCCGTGCGCCGCCGCGACATCCAGGACATCTTCCTCGGCACCGGCCTGGGCCCGCGCGCCTACGCCATCATTGGGCAGGGCATGATCTCGCGCATCATCGAGGCGCGTCCTGAAGAGCTGCGCATCTTCCTGGAAGAAGCCGCGGGCGTGTCGAAGTACAAGGAACGCCGCCGCGAGACCGAGAACCGCCTGCACGACACCACCGAAAACCTGACGCGCCTGGAAGACATCCTGCGCGAGCTGAACACCAACCTGGAAAAGCTGGAAGCGCAAGCCGCCGTGGCCAAGAAATTCCACGAGCTGCAGAACGACCAGGAAGAAAAGCAGAAGCTGCTCTGGCTGCTGCGCAAGAACGAAGCCAAGGCCGAGCAGGAGCGCTTCTTCAAGGAAATCGAACGCGCCCAGATCGACCTGGAAGAGCAGACCGCCAAGCTGCGCCACGTCGAAACCGAACTGGAACACATGCGCCAGGCGCACTATGCCGCCGGCGACCGCCTGCACCAGGCGCAAGGTCATCTGTACCAGACCAATTCCGAGATCGGCAGCCTGGAAGCGCAGATCAAGTTCGTCATCGAATCGCGCAACCGCCTGCAGGCCCAGTTGAACTCCCTGGGCGCACAGCGCGACCAGTGGCAGCGCCAGGGCACCCAGCAGCAGGAAGAACTGGCCGAGGCCGAGATCCAGCTGGAAGAATTCGGCATGCGCGTGGAGCAGGCCCAGCACGCCGTGCAGGACACCAGCGACCGCCTGCCTTCGCTGGAAGCAGCATGGCGCGAGTCGCAGGTCAAGACTACCGAATCACGCGGCAAGATCATGCAGGTGCAGCAGCAGATCGAGCTGCAATCGACGCACCAGCGCAATGCCTCCAACATCCTCTCCGGCCTGGCGGCGCGCCGCGAGCGCCTGATGCAGGAAAAGAACGGCATGGCCATGCCCGACGAGGTCCACCTGTCCAACCTGCGCATGCAGCTGGAAGAAAAGCAGGCCTCGCTGGAAGAGGCCAGCATGTACCTGGACGAGGCGCAGGAGCAACTGCCGCGCCTGGAAGAAGAGCGCCGCACCGCCCAAGAGCTGGTCAGCAAGGAAACCTCGGCCAATGCCCAGCTGGAAGCCCGCCTCACCGCCCTGAAACAATTGCAGGAAAGCGTGCAAGCCCAGGGCAAGGTGCAGCCCTGGCTGGAAAAGCACGGCCTGGCCGAACTGCCGCGTCTGTGGCAGAAGCTGCACATCGAATCCGGTTGGGAAACCGCGCTGGAAGCGGTGCTGCGCGAGCGCATGTCGGCACTGGAAATGTCCAACCTGGACTGGGCCAAGGCCTTCTTCAGCGATGCGCCGCCGGCCAAGCTTGCGCTGTACGCCCCCAATGCCGGCCTGGCCCAGCCCGAAGCCCAGCCGGTGGCGGGCCTGAAGCCCTTCGTCACGCTCCTGCAGCTGAACGATCCGGGCCTGCGCGCCCTGATGAACGACTGGCTCAACCACATCTACATCGCCGACGACACGGCCACCGCCTTTGCCGAGCGCGCCAAGCTGCCGCTGGGCGGCCTGTTCGTGACTCGCCAGGGCCATGTGGTGAGCAATTCCAGCGTGCGTTTCTATGCCTCCGATTCGGAGCAGGACGGCATGCTGGCGCGCCAGCAGGAAATCGAGAACATCACCAAGCAGCAACGCGCGCAGTCGATGCTGGCTGAAGAAGCCAAGGGTCGCGCCGTGCGCGCCGAGGCGGCCTTGTCGGCGGCCTCGCAGCGCCTGCAGGAACTGCGCCAGCGCGTCAATTCGCTGACCCAGTCGGCGCACAGCCTGCAGATCGAAGTGATGAAGCTGGCCGAGGTGCAGGAGCGCTTCAACCAGCGCAGCACCCAGATCGCCACCGACCTGGAAGAAATCGGCATGCAGGAAGCCGAGCAGCAGCAGGTGCAGGCCGAATCCGAGGCCCGCTTCGAGGAGTTGGACATCGAACTGGCCGAGCTGCAGGAGCAGCACGAGAATGGCCAGACCGATTACCTCAACAAGGAACAGCAGCTCAACGACGCCCGCACCCGCCTGCGCGAGCTGGAGCGCGCCGCCCAGGAAACCGAATTCGCCGAGAAGTCGCATCGCAACAAGATCGAGGAATTGAAGCGCGGTATCGCCACCGCCCTGGAACAGGCCGCGCAACTGTTCGCCAGCATGCAGCAGGGATCGCTGGAACTGGAAAGCCTGGACGACCAGGCCGCCCAGGCCGGCCTGCAGGAACTGCTGGACCGCCGCAGTGAACAGGAACGCGCGCTGGCCGACGCCCGCCACGAACTGGACCAGCTGTCGCAGCAATTGCGTTCCCATGAAGAATCGCGCATGCAGGCAGAACGCAGCCTGCAGCCCCAGCGTGACCGCATCACCGAACTGCAACTGAAGGAACAGGCAGCACGCCTGAACCAGGAGCAGTTCTCCGAAGCGCTGGCGCAGACCCAGGCCGACGAGGCCGCGCTGTCGGAAAAGCTGACCAGCGACATGCGCCCGTCCTACCTGCAAGGCGAAGTGACCCGCCTGACCAACGCCATCGCGGCGCTGGGTGCGGTCAACCTGGCTGCGCTGGACGAACTGGCCACCGCCTCCGAGCGCAAGCACTTCCTCGACGCCCAGCATGCCGACCTGAACGAAGCCATCACCACCTTGCAGGATGCGATCCACAAGATCGACATGGAAACCCGCGACCTGCTGCAGGACACCTTCGACAAGGTCAACCACCACTTCTCGGAACTGTTCCCGGTGCTCTTCGGCGGCGGTCAGGCCAAGCTCATCATGACCGGCGACGAGATCCTGGACTCCGGCGTGCAGGTCATGGCGCAGCCCCCGGGCAAGAAGAACGCCACCATCCACCTGCTTTCCGGTGGCGAGAAGGCGCTGACCGCCACGGCCCTGGTGTTCTCCATGTTCCAGCTGAACCCGGCGCCGTTCTGCTTGCTCGACGAGGTGGACGCGCCGCTGGACGATGCCAACACCGAACGCTTCGCCAACATGGTCAAGCGCATGTCCGAGCACACCCAGTTCCTCTTCATCTCGCACAACAAGATCGCCATGGAAATGGCGCAGCAACTGATCGGGGTGACCATGCAAGAGCAGGGCGTGTCGCGTATCGTTGCCGTGGACATGGAATCGGCGGCCAACTTCTCCAGCGCGGAGCAGGCAGCCTGACGGCCAGCGTGGTCGTTCCCCCGGCCTTTGTCGGCTTGACAAGGCGGGGGTGTGACCGTACCCTGAAAACCTTGTCGTCCAGCCCGGAGCAGGCGCTAGCCCCGCTGGAACAGCATTGATTGGGCCCCTACGGGCCATGGAAAAATAACAATATCTTGACCGCGAACCTGCCGTTTCTCCTTCGCCGGATGCGCCCGATTTCTCCCCTGGCTGGCTTGCACCAGTCCAGCCGGGCCGCATCGACGGAGCCCCGAACCGGCCGCAGCCGCGGTCCAGGCCTTATTGGATTGATAGGATTCGGACTTCTTCGATGAGCAGCTTTTCCCAGCCGACCATGCCACGCGGCGCCCTTGACGGCGTCTTTCCGCCAGCCAGCCTGAAAGGTCGTGCAGCATGATGATGGATCTCCAGACCAGCCTGATCATTCTCGGCGGCGTCTTCGTCGCCGGTGTCATTTCCTACAACAAGTGGCAGGAACACAAGGCGCGCAAGACGGTAGAGCGCGCCTTTTCGTCGTCCCACGATGACGTGCTGATGTCGCCCGACGAGGATGCACCTCTGGTCGAGCCCACGCTGGCGCCGGCTGCCGCGCCCGTGGCCGAACGTCGCGTCGAGCCGTCCGAAGGCGCTGTGACCGGCGAGCGCGCCGAACCCTCCTTCTATGAAGCGCCGGAACGCAAGCCGGTGCCGGCCCCCGTGAAGGCCTACCTCGATCAGGCTGAGTTTGAGCCGCGCGAACCCTTCCTGGGTGATGCACCGATGGCGGCCCCGGCCCAGCCAGGCGATGCTGCCCTGACGGACGAGGTCCTGGCGCAAGCGCCGCAGTCGACCGTGGCCCAGGTCATCGCCGGTGCGCAAGATCCGGTCGAGACTGCACCGGCCTTTGCGCCCCCGCCTGAAATGCAGGCGCGCCTGGCCCCCAAGCGCGAACTGCCGGTCGATGAACTGATCGACTGCAATATCCCCATCGCCCTGGACAACCCGCTGCGCGGCGACAAGCTGCTGCCGCTGCTGCAGAACCTGCGCCACGTCGGCAACAAGCCGGTGCATTTCATCGGCCGCACCCTCGAGGGCCAGTGGGAAGCCATCGCCCATGGCGGCGTCTACAATGCCTTGCTGGCCGGGGCGCAACTGGCCAACCGCAGCAATGCCCTCAACGAGATCGAGTATTCCGAGCTGGTCATGCGTCTGCGCGACCTGACCGATTCGCTCTCGGGCGAGCCGGAACTGCCGGACATGCCCGACGTCATCCGCACCGCCCAGGCGCTGCACCAGTTCATTGCCGACCACGATGCGCAACTGTCGGTGAACGTGCGCTCGCAAGGCGCACCCTGGAGCCTGGCCACCCTGTTGGCCGCATTGACCCGGCAAGGCTTCGACCGCCGCACCGAGGGTTACCTGGTGATGCAGGATGGCGAAGGCGAGGTGCTCTTTGCGCTCTCCACCAACGCCACCCCCACCGACGAGACCACCGACCGCCTGACCCTGCTGCTGGACGTGCCGCGCGTGTCGCCGGCCCGCGATGGCTATGGCGCACTGGTGGCCTGCGCCCGTTCGCTGGCCCAGCGCCTGGGCGGGGTGATCGTCGACGACAGCGACCAGCCGCTCTCCGATGAGGCCTTGTCCGATATCGCCGAGCAGGTCGCGGCCTTCTACAGCGCCATGGAATCGGCCGAGATTCCGGCCGGTTCCACGCGCGCCCTGCGCCTGTTCAGCTAAGGCGCGTTTTTACCTCCTCCACGATGCCAGCAGACTTGTTTTCCGCCGGACGGCCCCCGCAAGGGGCGCCGGACTGGCTGGTGCGCGCCTTCGAGCTACGCGCCGACCTGAATCGCCACAACTACAGCTACTACGTGCTGGACCAGCCCAGCATTCCGGATGCCGAATACGACCGGCTGTTCCAGGAATTGCAGGCGCTTGAAACCACCCATCCCGAGCTGCTCACACCGGACTCGCCGACCCAGCGCGTGGGCGCTGGCCCCTTGCCGCAGTTCGAGCCGGTTCGGCACGACATTCCCATGCTCTCGCTGGGCAATGGCTTTTCTGACGAAGATATCGAAGCCTTCGACAAGCGCGTGCGCGATGGCCTGGAAACCCTGCAGGAAGTGCGCTATGCCACCGAGCTGAAGTTCGACGGCCTGGCCATCAGCCTACGCTATGAAAACGGCGTGCTGGTGCAAGCGGCCACACGCGGCGACGGTGCCACCGGTGAGAACGTCACCGCCAATATCCGTACGGTACGCGCCATCCCGCTGCGCCTGCATGGCGACGCCATCCCGCAGGTGCTTGATGTGCGTGGCGAAGTGCTGATGTACAAGGACGATTTCGCGCGCCTGAACCAGCGCCAGCGCGACGCCGGCCAGAAGGAGTTTGCCAACCCCCGCAATGCCGCTGCCGGCAGCCTGCGCCAGCTGGATTCGCGCATCACGGCGCAGCGTACGCTGCGCTTCTTTGCCTATGGCATCGGCGTGCTGGAAGGGGCGGACATGCCGTCTTCGCACTCGGCCTTGCTGGACTGGTATCAGCAACTGGGCTTGCCGGTCTGCAAGGAGCGCGCCGTGGTCACAGGCGCGACCGGCTTGCTGGAATTCTTCCGTGGCATCGGCGCCAAGCGCGAGAGCCTGCCCTACGAGATCGATGGCGTGGTCTACAAGGTGGACCGGCTGGACCAGCAAAAGCAATTGGGCTACGTCTCGCGCGCGCCGCGCTTTGCGCTGGCGCACAAGTTCCCGGCCCAGGAAGCGCTGACCGTGGTGCAGGACATCGAGGTGCAGGTGGGCCGTACCGGTGCGATCACCCCGGTGGCACGCTTGAATCCGGTCTTCGTGGGCGGGGTCACCGTCACCAACGCTACCTTGCATAACGAAGACGAGGTGCGCCGCAAGGACATCCAGATCGGCGACACCGTCATCGTGCGACGCGCTGGCGACGTCATCCCCGAGGTGGTGGCCTATGTGCCGGAGAAGCGTCCGGCCGATGCCCGCGCCTTCGTCATGCCTGCGGCTTGCCCGGTCTGCGGCTCGCCCATCGTGCGCGCCGAGGATGAGGCGGTAGCGCGCTGTTCGGGCGGCTGGCTGAAGTGTTCCGCCCAACGCAAGGGCGGACTGCAGCATTTTGCTTCACGCCGGGCCATGGATATTGAAGGCCTGGGTGAACAATTGGTCGAGCAACTAGTCGACAGGAAGGTGGTCAATACCCCGGCGGACCTGTATCGCCTGGGCTTGTCGGCCCTGGCCGAGCTGGACCGTATGGCCGAGAAGTCGGCACAGAACGTGCTTGATGCCTTGCAGAAGTCCAAGTCCACCACGCTGGCTCGCTTCATCTATGCGCTGGGCATCCGGCACGTCGGCGAGGCGACCGCCAAGGAACTGGCGCGGCACTTTGGCGGCATCGACAAGATCCTGGCGGCAAGCGAAGCGCAGTTGCTGGAGGTGGCGGACGTGGGCCCGGTGGTGGCTGCGTCGATTCGCAGCTTCTTCGACGATGCCCTCAATGTCGAGCTGGTCGAGCAGTTGCGCGCAGTGGGCGTACACTGGCCGGAAAGCGCCGGGGTGGAGGCGGCGGCCAAGCACCTGACCGGCAAGACCTTCGTGCTCACCGGCACCTTGCCCAACCTGTCGCGCGATGAGGCGTCCCAGCTCATCGAGGCGGCCGGTGGCAAGGTCACGGGTTCGGTGTCCAAGAAGACCACGTATGTGGTCGCAGGCGCCGAGGCCGGCAGCAAGCTGGCCAAGGCGGAAGAGCTGGGCATCACCATCCTGGACGAGGATGGTCTCAAGGCCCTGTGCGCCGAGCCGTCGCCAGACTAGGGCAGACAAAGGTTTACAATGCGTCCGGAAGCCACTTCCGGCAAGCCGGGCGCAGCAACAGATAATTTTCCCTCGGAGTCATGATGATCAAGAAGATCAAGAAAGCCGTTTTCCCCGTCGCCGGTCTCGGCAGCCGCTTCCTGCCGGCCACCAAGGCCCAGCCCAAGGAAATGCTGCCCATCGTCGATAAGCCGCTGATCCACTACGCGGTCGAAGAAGCGGTCGCTGCCGGCATCACCGAAATGGTGTTCATCACCGGCCGCAACAAGCGCGCCATCGAAGACCACTTCGACAAGGCCTACGAGCTGGAAAGCGAACTGGAAGCCGCTGGCAAGAAGAAGCTGCTGGAAATCGTCCAGAACGTGGTGCCCAAGAGCGTCAACTGCATCTTCATCCGCCAATCGGTTCCGCTGGGCCTGGGCCACGCCGTGCTGTGCGCGCGTCCGGTGGTGGGCGAGGAACCCTTTGCCGTGCTGCTGGCCGACGACTTCATGGATACCGATGCCGGCGTCAAGCCAGTGCTGGCGCAGATGACCGAGATCTACGAGCGCGAAGGCATGAGCATGCTGGCCGTGCAGGAAGTGCCGCAGAGCGACACCAAGCAATACGGCATCGTCAGCGCCACGCCTTACCAGCCCAACCTGGAGCGCGTCAACGCCATCGTCGAGAAGCCGGCTCCGGAAGAAGCTCCGTCCACGCTGGCCGTGGTGGGCCGCTATGTGCTCAACAACCGCATCTTCGACTACCTGGAAAACATCGGCCGCGGCGCCGGTGGCGAGATCCAGCTCACCGACGGCATCGCCAAGCTCATGCAGGCGGAATCGGTGCTGGCCTATCGCTATCAGGGCCAGCGTTACGACTGCGGTTCCAAGCTGGGCTATCTGAAAGCCACCGTCGCCATGGGCATGAAGCACCCCGAGACCGGTGCGGCCTTCAGCGAATTCCTCAAGGATGTGGCCAGCAAGCAGGCTTGAGCCTGTTGAGCCTGTTGGCGCTGTGGTCCTATCGCAGCAGTGACGCCCGGCCTGCCCGGGCGTCTTTCATTGGAGTGCAATCATGGCAATACGCGAGATTCTGAAGATGGGTGATCCGCGCCTGCTGCGCCAGGCGCAGCCGGTGACGGAGTTCGGCACGCCCGAACTGGCGCGCCTGGTCGATGACATGTTCCAGACCATGCGTGCGGTCAATGGCGCTGGTCTGGCTGCGCCGCAGATCGGCGTGGACCTGCAGCTGGTGATCTTCGGCTTCGGCCAGAACCAGCGCTACCCGGACGCGCCTCCAGTACCGGAGACCGTGCTGATCAACCCGGTCCTGACGCCCTTGTCGGATCAGGAAGAAGAGGGTTGGGAAGGTTGCCTGTCGGTACCCGGCATGCGCGGCGTGGTGCCGCGCTGGAGCCGGCTGCGCTACCAGGGCGTTGACCAGAACGGCGAGCCCATCGATCGTAGCGTGGAGGGCTTCCATGCCCGTGTGGTCCAGCATGAGTGCGACCATCTGCAGGGCATCCTCTATCCGATGCGCATCCGTGACTTCCGCCAGTTCGGTTTTACCGAGGTGTTGTTCCCGGAGCTTGATCCCAGTCAGGACGACTGAGGTAACGCCGCCGCCACGCAAAAAGGGCATCCCCGCCGTAAGATGGGGATGCCCTTTTTCACATGAGACGGCAGGCTCAGCTGCTTTCTTTGACGCGCGAGTCGATGTGGGCCAGTGCTTCTTCGACCTGGTCGATCAGGATCAGGCACAGGTCGCCCGGCTGCAACGAGGCCAGCGCCGTATCGATGGCCACGAATTCGCCATTGATCTCTTTCACGTCGCTGGTGCGCGAAGCCTTGGACAGGCCCTGGCGCAGCAGCGCAATGACTTCGCCGTCTTCCCGGCCGCGCTGGCACTGGTCCTGGTAGAGCACCACTTCATCGAAGGCATCGCCCAGCAGTTCGGTCTGGCGGGTGATGTCGACATCGCGGCGGTCGCCCGCACCGCTGATGACCACCGAGCGACGCTTGGCAGGCAGGCTGTCCACGGCCTTGATGAGGGCCTGGATGGCGTCGGGGTTGTGGCCGTAGTCGGCAATCAGGGTCGCGCCCTTGTAGTCGAACAGGTTGAAGCGGCCTGGGGCGGTGCCGCTGTCGCTGATGAAGCTGGCCAGGGCGCCGGTGATCTGCTCCCAGTCCAGGTTCAGCGCCCAGGCCGCGCCCACGGAGGCCATCACGTTCTCGACCTGGAAGCCGATGGCGCCGGCGCGGGTCAGGGGGATGCCGGAGAGCTTCAGGCGTTTTTCGAACGTCCCTTGCGCGGCCACGATGGCGTCGCCGTCGCGGTAGACGATGCGATGGCCTTGTGCGCGGTGCGTGGCCATGATGGGGTGGGTCGGGTCCAGCGCGAAGAAGGTCACCGAGCCAGGGCAGGAGGCGGCCATCTTGGCGACCATGGGGTCGGCCGCGTTGAGGACGGCGGTGCCGGTCGGGGCGACGTTCTCGACGATGACGCGCTTGACCACGGCCAGGTCTTCCACGGTGCTGATGTAGGACAGGCCCAGGTGGTCGCCCATGCCGATGTTGGTGACCACCGCCACGGCGCAGCGGTCAAAGCCCAGGCCCTCGCGCAGCACGCCGCCACGGGCGGTTTCAAGCACGGCGGCATCCACATCGGGGTGGAACAGGACGTTGCGGGCGCTGCGCGGGCCGCTGCAGTCGCCGGTGTCGGTGCGCTGGCCGTCGATATAGACGCCATCGGTATTGGTCATGCCCACGCGCAGGCCGGTCTTGGCCAGCAGGTGGGTGATCAGGCGCACGGTGGTGGTCTTGCCGTTGGTGCCGGCCACGGCCACGACCGGAATGCGGCCATCGTCGCCATCCTCGTACATGGTCGAGACGATGGCTTCGCCGACATCGCGCGCCTTGCCGTACGAGGGCGAGAGGTGCATGCGTAGGCCCGGCGCAGCGTTGACTTCGACGATGCCGCCGCCTTGTTCTTCCAGCGACATGTGCACCGAGTTGCAGACCACGTCCACGCCGCAGATATCCAGGCCTACCATTTGCGCTGCCGCGATGGCGCGGGCAGCCACGTCGGGATGCACGTCATCGGTGACATCGGTGGCGGTGCCGCCGGTGGAGAGGTTGGCGTTGTTGCGCAGGACCACGCGCACGCCCTGGGCGGGAATGGCTTCGGGGTCCAGGTTCTGGCCGGACAGCACCGACAGGGCGATGTCGTCCAGGCGGATCTTGGTCAGCGAGGTGGCATGGCCGTCGCCGCGCAGCGGGTCGGCGTTGACCTGGTCGATCAACTGGCGGATGGTATGCACGCCGTCGCCGATGACTTGCGGTGGATCGCGGCGGGCGGCAGCCACCAGGGTCTTGCCGATCACCAGCAGGCGGAAGTCGTGGCCGGGCAGGTAGCGCTCGACGATGACTTCATCGCTGATCAGGGCGGCGTTGTTGAAGGCGCGGGTGATCTGTTCCGGGGTGCTGATGTTGACCGCCACACCCTTGCCCTGGTTGCCGTCCAGCGGCTTGATGACCACCGCCGAGCCGATCTCTTCGGCGGCCTTGAGGGCGTCTTCCACGGTCTCGACCACTCGACCGTTGGGCACCGGCACGCCGGCGGCGTGCAGCAGCATCTTGGTCAGGTCCTTGTCCTGGGCGATGGATTCGGCAATCGCGCTGGTGTTGCTGGTTTCGGCCGCCTGGATGCGCTTCTGGCGGCTGCCCCAGCCGAATTGGACCATGCTGCCCTGGGTCAGACGACGGAAGGGGATACCGCGCTTGATGGCGGCGTTGACGATGGAGCCGGTGGAGGGGCCCAGGCGCACGTCTTCATCCAGTTCGCGGATGCGGGTGAGGGCGGCGGTCAGGTCGAAGGGGGCATCGGCCTGGGCGGCGCGCACCAGTTCCAGCGCCAGATCAAAGGCCAGGCGGCCGACTTCTTCTTCGCTGTATTCCACCACGACCTGGTAGATGCCGGTCTCGACGGTGGACACGGTGCGGCTGAAGGTGACCGGGCAGCCCGCCTGCGATTGCAGGCCCAGTGCGGCTGCTGCCAGCGCGTGGGCCAGCGAGACGACCTGCTTGCCGCCATCGGGTTCGAGAAAGCCGATCTGCGGGAAGCGGGCGCGCAGGCGCAGCTCGAAGCCGGGCATGTTGTCGATGACGCGTTCGTCTTCCGTGCAGGAAACGATGGCCTCGATGGCAGTGTGTCTGCTCCAGAGATTGGGGCCGCGCAGGGCGCGAATGCGGGATACGTCCATGGACAAGTTTTCCTAGGTGTCTCTTGATCTTGATTCAGTCTGTCTTGCAATATCGGCCAGCGCGGCGGCTCAGGCGGCCTGGCTCTTGAACTTCAGGCCTTGCTCTTCGGCCCGTTCAGTGCCGAACAGCTCGATGCCGGCGCGGATCACCTCGGGGCTGATCCCCAGCGCCCAGGCGGCGCCGACGGCGGCCAGCACGTTCTCGACCTGGTAGGCTACGGCGCCGTTCTCGGTCAGCGGGATGGCGTCCACCGAGCTGACCTTGCACTGGCGTTCACCGTCGGCCTGGATCAGGTTGCCATCGCGCAGGAACACGGCGCGGCCGCCTTCCTTGAGGTGGCTTGCCACCAGTTCCGAGGCCGGGTCGGTGCTGAAGAAGATGACTTCGCCATCGCACAGCTGGGCCATGTCGGCCACCAGCGGATCATCGGCGTTGAGCACGGCCGCGCCGTCCGGCAGCACCAGGTCGACCTGGGTGCGCTTGACCTTGGTGGCGATCTGTTCGGCGTTTTCGATGTAGAACTCGGGCAGGCTGTCGTTGGGGTCGATGTTGGCGACCACGCCGACCAGGCAGCGGTCATAGGCCAGGCCTTCGGCCAGGATGGCGGCGCTGCCGTTCTCGAACACGGCGGCTTCGACGGCGCGGTTCAGCAGCACGCGATGGGCAGCGTCCCAGTTGGCGCGGTTGCCGCGCTCGATCTGGCGTTCGCCGAAGTACAGGCCTTCACCGCAGGCCAGGCCGACGTGCTTGCCCGAGAGGTGCACGATGCGTGCGATCAGGCGCGCGATGGTGGTCTTGCCGTGGGTGCCGGTGACGCCGACGATGGGGATGCGGCCGTTTTCTTCCGGGCCGAACAGGTTGTCGATGATGGCTTCGCCGACCGGACGCGGCTTGCCGTCCGAGGGCTTCAGGTGCATCAGCAGGCCGGGGCCGGCGTTGACTTCGACGATGGCGCCGCCCTGGTCTTGCAGGGGGCGGGAAATGTCCTCGGCCACGATGTCCACGCCGGCGATGTCCAGCCCGACGATGCGCGCGGCCAGCGAGGCGGCAGCGGCCACGCTGGGGTGGACCAGGTCGGTGATGTCGGAGGAGACGTTGCCATTGCGCAGCAAGAGGATGCGACGGCCGGCGGCGGGCACCGACTCGGTGGTCAGGTTCTGGCGCTGCAGTTCCAGCGCGGCGGCCGGTTCGCGGTCCAGCAGCACGGGGTCCAGCAGGTGTTCTTCCAGCAGGCCGCGGCGCGGATCGCGGTTGAGCTCGTCCAGCAGGTCCTGCACGGTGGACTTGCCATCGCCGACGATGAAGATCGGTTCGCCCCGGGCGGCGGCGGCCAGCTTGCCGCCGACGATCAACAGGCGGTGTTCCAGGCCCGGGATGAAACGTTCGACCAGCACGCCGCTGCCTTCTTCCAGGGCGACCTTGTAGGCGGTCTCGATTTCCTCGCGGGTGTTCAGGTCGATGAAGACGCCGCGGCCATGGTTGGCGTCGCAGGGCTTGACCACGACCGGCAGGCCGATGTCCTGGGCGGCTTCCCAGGCGTCTTCGGGGCTTTCCACCAGGCGGCCTTCGGGGACGGGCACGCCGCAGGTTTCCAGCAGCGACTTGGTCAGGTCCTTGTCGCGCGAGATGCCTTCGGCAATCGCGCTGGTCTGGTCGGATTCGGCCGTCCAGATGCGGCGCGACTTGCAGCCGTGACCCAGTTGCACCAGGTTGCCTTCGGAGAGGCGGATGGTGGGGATGCGGCGCTCGTCGGCGGCGTCCACGATACAGGCGGTGCTGGGACCCAGGCACAGGCGGTCGACCATGCGGCGCAGCTTGCGCAGCGTGCCGTCGAGGTCGTACGAACGGTCTTCGATGGCGGCCATCACCAGGTCGCGGGCCGCGAACAGGGCGGCGCGGGTCACCGTTTCATGACGGGCGCGCACCACCACCTTGTAGACGCCGCGCACATTGGTCTCGCGCGCCTTGCCGAAGCCGCCGGGCAGGCCGGCCAGGTTCTGCAGTTCCAGCGTCACGTGTTCCAGGATGTGGCCGGGCCAGGTGCCTTCGTGCAGGCGGCGCACGAAACCGCCGCGCTCTTCATAGCTGCAACGGTGTTCGATCAGGGAAGGCAGCCAGGTGGTCAGGCGGTCCGGGAAGCCGGGAATGGTGTTGGAGGGAAAGTCCTCCAGTTCGCCGATGTCGATCCACACTTCGAGGGCGGAGCGGTAGGTCCAGATGTTGGGACCCTTCAGGTTCAGGAAACGGAGGAATTCGATGTTTTTCATGTGTGGTGTGTGCCGCCTTAATGTGCTGCTAACAGTGCCGCTAGTATCGCTGATGCCGCTAATGCCGCTCAATTTGCCTGGGGCCGAGCGCGCGCCCCCCGCAAGCCGTCTCGCCGATGCCGCCTTCTTCCCTGGGGCATCGCGCCAGCCCGAGGCTGTCCAACCCCGGGTTGGTCAGCACTCTGTCAGAATAGCGCATGGAACACTAACGCGCAGGGCGGCGTTTGGTTTACTGGGAGTGACAGGCAGGCCATCAATTCTTTTGCTGGCGGGAAATCAGCGCCTGTACCCGCCGCCGGAAACCGGATCAATCGGATCAGCTTGGCGGGGGGAGGGCGCGTAGGTCATGGGGAGGACGTGGGAATGGACGTGAACGTTATTGTCGCAGACTGTCCCGCGCTCGGGGCAGTCCGGGCGCAAAAAACATGGCCGGCACGCCTTTCAGGGATCCGCAGGATGAGGAAAAGTACGCTTGCGCTGGTGTCCAGGTGCACCATTTTGTAGGTTCTCGCGTTATCGGTGGAGCCGTGCAGGTGGGGAGCGCTGCGCTATAATCGCGCGCTGCGCCGCTGGTGCAGGCAACAGGTCCGCAGAGACCTGCTCATCCATTATCTCTAGCCTCACCGCTCACATCGGGCTCAACGTTGCCGTTACATGACTACTGACTCACTTCCTTCCGCCCATACCAGCCTGCCCGAGTGCTGGCAGACGGAAATCGCCGCCCGTCTGGCCGCTGGCGAAACCGTGCTGGCCTGGCTGGAGCTGGATCTCGACGCCCAGCTGCAATTCAACCGTTCGCTGGTGCTGGCCACCGACCGCCGCCTGCTGGCGAGCCCGCATGCGGGACAGGCGTGGCAGGAATGGGCTTATCGCCCCGATCTGCAACTGAAGCACCATGACCATGCCGGCGTCGGCACCCTGGAGCTCTGCGATGGCGCGGGACGGCTGGCGGCCTGGCGCTATACCTTGTCGCAGAATCCACAGGCGCTGCGCCTGATCAAGTTATTCGAGCAGCAACGCGACTTGCTGGCCTCGGGCGTGCAGGCCGAGGAAGAGGGCGACGTCTGCCCCAACTGCAAGGCCGTGCTGCCGGAGGGCCAGGAAACCTGTGCCATCTGTCCCGAGACCAAGGAAGCCCCGCCGTCCACCTGGGCGCTGTTCCGTCTGTCGCGCTTTGCCAAGCCCTACAAGGGCTCGCTGCTGCTGGGCTTCCTGCTGACGCTGGCCTCGACCGCGGCCACGCTGGTGCCGCCCTACATGACCATGCCGCTGATGGACAATGTGCTGATCCCGTTCCAGAACGGCGCACCCATCGACACTCACCTGGCCATGCTCTACCTGTCGGGCCTGCTGGGTGCGGCGGTGCTGGCCTGGGGGCTGGGCTGGGCGCGCACCTATATCCTGGCGCTGGTGTCCGAGCGCATCGGCGCGGACCTGCGCACCACCACGTATTCCCACCTGCTGCGACTGTCGCAGGAGTATTTCGGCGGCAAGCGCACTGGCGACCTGATGGCGCGCATCGGCTCGGAAACCGACCGCATCTGCGTCTTCCTGTCGCTGCACCTGCTGGATTTCGCCATCGATGTGCTGATGATCATCATGACCGCAGCCATCCTGATCTCCATCAATCCCTGGCTGGCGCTGGTGACCTTGCTGCCGCTGCCCTTCATCGCCTGGATGATCCATGTGGTGCGTGATCGCCTGCGCCATGGTTTCGAAAAGATCGACCGCATCTGGTCGGAAGTGACCAATGTGCTGGCCGACACCATCCCCGGCATCCGCGTGGTCAAGGCCTTTGCCCAGGAAAAGCGCGAAGTGGCGCGTTTCCGGGAAGCGAACCGCCACAATCTGATGGTCAATGACCGGGTCAACAAGATCTGGTCGCTGTTCACGCCGACCGTGACCTTCCTCACCGAAGTGGGTCTGCTGGTGGTATGGGTGTTCGGCATCTGGCAGGTCTCCAGCAACCAGATCACGGTGGGTGTGCTGACGGCATTCCTGGCCTATATCAGCCGCTTCTATACCCGCCTGGACTCGATGAGCCGCATCGTCTCGGTGACCCAGAAGGCGGCGGCGGGGGCCAAGCGCATCTTCGATATCCTGGACCACGTCTCCAGCGTGCCGGAGCCGGCCAATCCGGTGCACCTGGAAAAGGTGCAGGGCGCCATCGAGGTGCGCAACATCGGCTTCCGCTATGGCAATCGCGCAGTGATCCGCAACATGAGCCTGTCGATTGCACCGGGCGAGATGATCGGCCTGGTCGGCCACAGCGGCTCGGGCAAGTCCACCATGGTCAACCTGATCTGCCGCTTCTACGATGTCTCCGAAGGGGCGATCCGCATCGATGGCGTGGATATCCGCTCGCTGCCTATCTCCGAATATCGCCGCAACATCGGCCTGGTCTTGCAGGAGCCTTTCCTGTTCTTCGGCACGATTGCCGAGAACATCGCCTACGGCAAGCCGGAAGCTACTCGCGAGGAAATCATCGCCGCCGCCCGTGCGGCCCATGCCCATGAATTCATCCTGCGCCTGCCGCAGGGCTATGACTCGCTGGTCGGTGAGCGCGGCCAGGCCTTGTCGGGTGGCGAGCGCCAGCGCATCTCGATTGCCCGTGCGCTGCTGATCGATCCGCGCATCCTGATCCTGGATGAAGCCACTTCCTCGGTCGATACGACGACCGAAAAGGAAATCCAGAAGGCGCTGGACAACCTGGTGCAAGGGCGTACAACGATTGCCATCGCGCACCGCCTGTCGACGCTGCGCAAGGCGGATCGTCTGGTGGTGCTGGACCGTGGCCAGGTGGTCGAGGTCGGCAACCATGAAGAATTGATGGCCCGTGAAGGGCATTACTACAAGCTCTACCAGGCCCAGGCGCGCAACCCTGATGGCGAGGCCGAGGTCTCGGTGAGCGAAGAAGAGAAGGGCGAGTAAGACCATGAACACCCCAATGAACGCTCCCCAGTCCTTCACCCTGCATCGCAACAGTTTCGGCCGGCTGGTGCTGACTGATGCCGAGGGTGTCGCCCACGAGAACGTGATTCCGGTGCGCGCATTTCCCATCACCTCGCCTGATCAGGGCATGTCCCTGGTCAGCAGCGACGGCCATGAGCTGGCCTGGATCGATACACTGGATCAGCTCGACGCGCCCACGCGCGTGCTGGTCGAGCAAGAGCTGGCCAGCCGCGAATTCATGCCGGAGATCCAGCGCATCATCAGCGTTTCCACCTTCGCCACGCCGAGCGACTGGACCGTGCAGACCTCGCGCGGCGCGACGACCTTCACACTCAAGGGCGAGGAAGACATTCGTCGCCTGGCTGCGCCGGCGCTGCTCATTGCCGACAGCCATGGCATCCAGTTCCTGATCCGTGACCAGAAGGCGCTGGACAAGCACAGCCGCAAGATTCTGGATCGTTTCCTCTGATCAGGACGAACGGTAATTTGCTGACATCGAATGCCGCAAAAATAACGGCCCTGATTTTTGATCAGGGCCGTTATTTTTTGGTTGCGCTGGCTTAGAACTTCTCATCCGGCCGCAGATACCGCCACTGCCCAGTCGGCAGCTCGCCCAGCTTCACGCCGCCGATGCGCACGCGCTTCAAGCCGATGACCTTGAGTCCGACCATGTCGCACATGCGGCGGATCTGACGCTTCTTGCCTTCGCGCAGGGTGAATCGCAACTGATCTTCGTTTTGCCAGACCACCTTGGCCGGACGCAGGGGCTTGCCATCCATGATCAGGCCGTGGTTCAGGCGCTTGAGGTCGGCCTCGGGCAACTTGCCGGGGCGGGTGTACTGCACCCGGACCAGATATTCCTTGTCCACGGCCGAGTCTTCGCCGATGAGCTGCTTGGCGATACGGCCATCCTGGGTCAGCACCAAGAGGCCCACCGAATCGATGTCCAGCCGTCCGGCCGGCACCAGGCTCTTCAACTGGCGCGGGTGAAAGCGCATCTCGGTCTGGTCTTCGGCCCAGCGCGACTGTTCGTTGACCAGCACCACGGCGGGCTTGTAACCGTCTTCGGCCTGGCCGCTGACGTAGCCCATGGGCTTGTTGAGCAGGATGGTCACGCGCTGCGCCTGTTCGGCGCTGGCCTGGCGCTCCACCGTGACCTTCTGGTGCGGCAGCACCTTGCTGCCCAGGACCGACACCACCACGCCATCCACGCGCACCCAGCCTTTCTCGATCCACTCGTCGGCTTCGCGGCGCGAGCACAGGCCGAGTTCGGACATGCGTTTGGAAAGTCGTACGGGTTCAGTCATGGGGATTGCCTTGCGAAAAACGGAAGCCGGCCAGCGGCGAGGGTGAGATTGTACGGCCAAGCGGGGCCGCCGCGCCACCGCAGCAGCGGCCCCGCCGGAGTGGATCAGATGCGCAGGGTCTTGAGCAGATCGGTTTCCAGCAGGATCTGGTTGCGCGGCTGCGACAGGCCCGGACCATCGATGAGGAAGACGTCTTCCACCCGCTCGCCCAGGGTCATCACCTTGGCGGTATGCAGGTTGATCTTGTACTTGGCCAGCACGTTGGAGATCGAATAGAGCAGGCCGGCGCGGTCATTGGCCGAGATCGACAGCAGGTAGTACTGGCCGCGCTCGTCCGGACGCAGGTCCACCGCCGGATTGACCGGGAAGGTGCGCGACAGCCGCGACAGCCGCGCCTTGGAGGGCGCCGGCAGGGGCTCCTCGGACTGCAGCAGCGCACCCAGCTCGTGCTCGATCAGGTTGATGATGTCGCGGTAGTTCTTGGCGAAGACCGGGGCATTGATCAGAAAGGCGTCCAGCGCGTAATTGTTGCGGGTGGTGTGGATCTTGGCGTCGAAGATGCTGAAGCTCTTTTCGTCGAAATAGCTGCAGATGCGGGCGAAGAGGTCTTGCCGGTCCGGCGTGTAGACCGCGACCTGCACCCCTTCGCCGATGGGGGCAAGGCGGCAGCGCACCAGCGGCACGGCAGTATCGACCTTGTCGAAGAAGCAGCGCGTCTGCCAGGCGATGTCGGAGGCGTCATGGCGCAGGAAGTAGGCCACGTCGAGCTGCTTCCACAGCTGTTCGTGGGCATCGGCTGGCAGGCCGTACAGGCGTAGGGTCTTGAGGGCTTCCTGCTGGGTATTCTTGAGTTCGCGGTCGGCCGAGGGTTCTTCGCCGCCCAGCACACGCAGGGTCATGCGGTAGAGGTCTTCCAGCAGCTTCCCTTTCCAGGCGTTCCAGACCTTGGGGCTGGTGCCGCGGATATCGGCCACCGTCAGCAGGTAGAGCGCGGTGAGGTGGCGCTCGTCCTTGACCAGCTGGGCGAAGGCGGTGATGACGTCGGGGTCGGACATGTCCTGCTTCTGCGCCACATGCGACATGGCCAGGTGCTGTTCCACCAGGAAGACGATGAGATCGGTGTTTTCCGGCGAGATGCCATGCTGTACGCAGAAGGCGCGGGCGTCGGCCATGCCCAGCTTGGAGTGGTCGCCGCCGCGGCCCTTGGCGATATCGTGGAAGAGCGCGGCCACGTAGAGCACCCACGGTTGGGCGAAATTGGCCATCAGCTGGCTGCAGAAGGGGTATTCGTGGGCGTGTTCGCTCATGGTGAAGCGGCGCACATTGCGCACCACCATCAGGATGTGCTGGTCCACCGTGTAGACGTGGAACAGGTCGTGCTGCATCTGCCCGACGATCTGGCGGAAGTTGGGCAGGTAGCGTCCCAGCACGCTGGTGGCGTTCATGCGGCGCAGGGCGTGGGTGATGCCGCGCTTGCTTTGCAGGATCTGCATGAACAGCCGATGGTTCTCGGGATTGTTGCGGAAGGCGTTGTCGATCTTGAAGCGGGCATGCCAGAGCGCGCGCATGGTGCGCGCCGACATGTCCTTGAGCTCGGCATGTTCGGACAGCACCAGGAACACTTCCAGCATGGCCGAGGGCGTCTCCTCGAAGACATTGTCGTGGGCGATATCGACAAATCCGTTGACTTCATTGAAGCGCTCGTTGATCTGGCGTGGCACGGCTTGCTGCGGGAAGAGGTGCGCCTCGATGTTCTGCAGCAGGATGGTGTTCAACTGAGTGACTGCCTTGGCCGCCCAGTAGTAGCGCTGCATCAGGTATTCGCTGGCGCGCCGGGTGTCGGTGGTCTTGAAGCCGAAGGTTTCGGCGATCTGCGTCTGGATGTCAAACACCAGGCGGTCTTCGCGGCGGTCGGTGAGGATGTGCAGGCGGATGCGGATGTCCTTGAAGGCGCGTTCCTTCTGGCGTAGCTGGCGCGCTTCGGTGGAAGTGAGCATGCCGTGTTCGGCCAGTTCGCTCCAGGAGTGGCCCAGGCCGGCCGCCTTGGCCACCCACAGGATCACCTGCAGGTCACGCAGGCCGCCGGGGCTTTCCTTGCAGTTGGGTTCCAGGCTGTAGGGCGTGTCTTCATATTTCACGTGACGCTGGCGCATCTCCAGCGTCTTGGCCTGGAAGAAGGCCAGCGGGTCCAGGGCGGCCTGGTAGCGTTCCTGCAGCTGCTTGAACAGGGCGCGGCTGCCGGTCACCAGGCGCGCTTCCAGGAGGCTCGTCTGTACTGTGATGTCAGCGGCGGACTCGTCCAGGCATTCATCGATGGTGCGGATGCTGTGGCCGATCTCCAGGCCGATGTCCCAGAACAGCTGCACCAGCGATTCCAGCTTCTCTTTCTTGCCGGCGTCCGGCGCCTTGTCCAGCAGGATCAGCACGTCTACGTCGGAGTGCGGGAACAGTTCGCCGCGACCATAGCCGCCCACGGCCACCAGTGCAGCGTTGCCGGACATGCCCAGGGCCTCCCAGGCCTGGGTGAGGGCCTCATCGACGTTGCGGCGCAACTGCGCCAGCAACTGCTCGGTCTTGTGATTGGACTGGAACACCTCGATGGCCTGCTGGCGCGCGGCCTTGAGTTGTTTCTTGAGCGTGATGGCGAGAGTGGGCATCGTTGGAATGATCAGTGAAGGCAGGGCCGGGCATGGCCGATAGAAATGAACAGGGCCGCATCCCCATGCGGCCCCATGCCCTTAGCAGGTTTCATGCCGGAAGCCGTGTGCAGGATCGCCGGCATCTCGGTCTTGCTGCGCCAGTCCGGTTCAGGCTACGGCGGCGGCCTGGTTCTGGATGAAGGCCGGCGGCGCCGGCATGCCCGGCGAGACGGTCAGCACTTCGAAGCCGGTTTCGGTGACCAGCACCGTATGTTCCCACTGCGCCGAGAGGCTGCGATCCTTGGTCTTGATGGTCCAGCCATCGCCCATTTCGCGGATTTCGCGGCGGCCGGCGTTGATCATGGGTTCGACCGTGAAGATCATGCCGGCTTCCAGCTTTTCCAGCGTGCCGGGACGGCCGTAATGCAGCACTTGCGGTTCTTCATGGAAGACCTTGCCGATGCCATGGCCGCAGAATTCGCGCACGACGCTGTAGCCGGCCTTTTCCGCATGCTGCTGGATGACATGGCCGATATCGCCCAGGTGCGCGCCCGGCTTGATCTTGGAAATGCCCAGCCACATGCATTCGTAGGTGATCTCGGTAAGGCGGCGCGCCAGGATGGAGGGCTCGCCCAGGAAGAACATGCGGCTGGTGTCGCCGTGGTAGCCGTCCTTGATGATGGTGACGTCGATGTTGAGCACGTCGCCGTTCTTCATCACCTTGTCGCCCGGGATGCCGTGGCAGATCACATCGTTCAAGGAGGTGCAGATGGCCTTGGGGTAGGGCGTGTAGCCGGGCGGGCAGTAGTTCAGCGGCGCCGGGATGCTGCCTTGCACATTGGTCATGTACTCGTGGCAGAGGCGGTCGATCTCGCCGGTGGTCACGCCCGGTTTCACGAAGGGGGTGATGTAGTCCAGCACCTCGGCGGCCAGGCGGCCGGCTACGCGCATGCCTTCGATGTCTTCGGCGGTCTTGATGGTGATGTTGCCCATGATGAATCGCAATTCGCTAGAAAATCGTCAAGACAGGATTATAGACGACGGTCTTGGTTTCTGTTTTGCAGTCTCCGGCCCGCGTGGCGGGGCTTGTGAAGGGTTTCGCAGTCCGGGTTCATGTGCTGCTTGAACAAAGTGACGGGGTCGAGTAGAATGCCGGGCTGATCTGAAAACACAGGTCAGATGCCGAAATCAGGTATGCGGAATGATTCTTCATGTCTTTTTGGCAATGTTTGTAGAAAATATCTTTTGAAACGCGAATCCGTTCGCTAAAAGGGTGTCTGGCTGCATGAGCCGGATGACCGAGCGGATTCCAGACCTAACCCTGGAGAAATTCATGTCCGTTACCATGCGCGAAATGCTGGAAGCCGGTGTCCACTTCGGTCACCAAACCCGCTTCTGGAACCCCAAGATGGCCCCCTTCATTTTCGGCCATCGCAACAAGATTCACATCGTCAACCTGGAAAAGACCCTGGGTATGTACCAGGAGGCGCAGAAGTACGTGCGTCAACTGTCGGCCAACCGCGGCACCATCCTGTTCGTCGGCACCAAGCGTCAAGCCCGCGAAATCCTGGCTGCTGAAGCACAGCGCGCCGGCGTTCCCTACGTTGACCAGCGCTGGCTGGGCGGCATGCTGACCAACTTCAAGACCATCAAGACCTCGATCAAGCGCCTGAAGGATATGGAAGCTGCTATCGAAGACGGTTCGGTCGAGAAGCTGTCCAAGAAGGAAGCCCTGCTGTTCAGCCGTGAGCAGGAAAAGCTGCAAAAGGCCATCGGCGGCATCAAGGACATGGGCGGCATTCCTGACGCCATCTTCGTCATCGACGTCGGCTACCACAAGGGCGCCATCACCGAAGCCGCCAAGCTGGGCATCCCGGTCATCGGCGTGGTCGATACCAACCACTCGCCCGAAGGCGTCACCTACGTGATCCCGGGTAACGACGACTCCGCCAAGGCGATCTCTCTGTACGCTCGCGGCATGGCTGACGCTGTCCTGGAAGGCCGCGCCAACGCCGTCAACGACGTGGTTGAAGCAGTCAAGGGCGACGAATTCGTCGAGGTCGAGCAGGCTTGATTCTGCTCTTCCGGTAGTACGGTAGTAGAAAAAGGGGTGACAGCGGGTAGTGACGCAGTGGCCCCTTTTTTTTGATTCAATTTTCGAGTTTCAGGCATGCCGCCACCGGCGGGATGCCTCCCAGTCAGGAGAAAAGTATGGCGGCAATTACCGCAGCAATGGTGGGCGATCTGCGCGCGAAGACCGACGCGCCGATGATGGAATGCAAGAAGGCGCTGACCGAAGCCGATGGCGACATGGCCAAGGCCGAAGAGATCCTGCGCGTCAAGCTGGGCAGCAAGGCTTCCAAGGCCTCTTCCCGCATCACCGCAGAAGGCGTGATCTCGACCTACATCGCCGGCAACGTCGGCGCGCTGGTCGAAGTGAACTGCGAAACCGACTTCGTGACCAAGAACGACGAGTTCATCGGTCTGGTCGAAGCCGCCGCCAAGCTGGTGGTCGAGCAGAACCCCGCTGACGTGGCTGCTCTGGGCGCCTGCAAGCTGCCCGATGGCAAGACCCTGGAAGAGCTGCGCACCGAACTGATCGGCCGCATCGGCGAGAACATGTCCTTCCGTCGCTTCCAGCGCTTCGAAACCTCGGCCAAGCTGGTTTCCTACCTGCACGGCACCCGTATCGGCGTGATCGTCGAATTCGACGGCGCCGACGAGCAAGTGGGCAAGGACGTGGCCATGCACATCGCCGCCATGAAGCCGGTCGCCCTGTCGTCCGAGCAAGTGCCGGCCGACCTGATCGAGAAGGAACGCTCGGTTGCCGCCCTGAAGGCTGCTGAATCCGGCAAGCCTGCCGACATCGTCGCCAAGATGGTGGATGGTTCGGTGCAGAAGTACCTGAAGGAAGTGTCGCTGTTCAACCAGGCTTTCGTGAAGAACGACAAGCAAAGCGTCGAGCAGATGCTCAAGGCTGCCAACAGCACCGTCAAGTCGTTCGCCATGTACGTGGTGGGCGAAGGCATCGAGAAGAAGCAAGACGACTTCGCTGCTGAAGTGGCAGCGCAAGTGGCTGCAGCGAAACAAGCTCAGTAAGCGTCGCAGGAAAAACGGGCCGAGAGGCCCGTTTTTTTAAGCTGGTCCCGGAACTTTCCCGGGCGCTCGCATCTACAGTCAAGGTCGTGCTCCAGCCTCTGGCTTGCGGCAGGCAGATCAAGGCGGCAGGTGTGAAGATGCAGTACCAGGTGCAGCAAGTGCAGTAACAGTCGGGCGCAGCAGTACCCACCTCATGTGTCCAGGCATCCTCCCGGCGGCGAAAGCGCGCCGTTTCGTCACGACGGGAGTGTATGCGGATGCGTCAACAAGCAATTCAGAATCGGAAAGAAAACGGAGCCCTGCAATGACAACACCTGCTTATAAGCGCGTACTCCTCAAACTCTCCGGCGAAGCACTGATGGGCGACGACGCCTACGGTATCAATCGCGCGACCATCGAACGCATGGTCGCGGATGTAGCAGAAATCAGCAAACTGGGCGTGGAACTGGCTATCGTGATCGGTGGCGGCAATATCTTCCGCGGCGTGGCGCCGGGCGCCCAGGGCATGGATCGTGCGACCGCCGACTACATGGGCATGCTGGCCACCGTGATGAACTCGCTGGCCCTGGCCGACGCTATGCGCCAGGCCGGCCTGACGGCCCGCGTGATGTCGGCCATCGGCATCGAGCAGGTGGTCGAGCCCTATGTGCGCCCGAAGGCGCTGCAGTACCTGGAAGAGGGCAAGATCGTGGTCTTCGCCGCCGGTACCGGCAATCCCTTCTTCACCACCGACACCGCCGCGGCCCTGCGTGGCTCGGAAATCGGCGCCCAGATCGTGCTCAAGGCCACCAAGGTCGATGGCGTCTACACCGCCGACCCCAAGAAGGATCCGTCGGCCACCCGCTACCAGTCGATTTCCTTCGACGAAGCCATCGCCAAGCACCTGCAGGTGATGGACGCGACTGCCTTTGCGCTGTGCCGCGACCAGAAACTGCCGATCAAGGTGTTTTCCATCGTCAAGCCGGGCGCCTTGAGGAGCGTGGTCATGGGGGATGACGAAGGAACCCTGGTTCACGTCTGAGCGCGTTGCTGCGCAGAAACCGGCCTCAGGCCGGCCATTCCCGTTTACAATGCCCGTCTTTCAGGCATTTGCCACCAAGACAAGCCAAGTTATTGCACCAAGTTAGGAGAGCAGCATGAGTGTCGCTGACGTCAAGAAAAATACCGAGCAGAAGATGGCCAAGTCCATCGAAACCCTGAAGGCCAACCTGGCCAAGGTCCGTACCGGCCGTGCCCACACTGGCCTGCTGGACCAGGTCATGGTCGAATATTACGGTTCGCCCACCGGCCTGTCGCAGGTCGCCAACCTGACTCTGATCGATGCCCGCACCATCGGCGTGCAGCCCTTCGAAAAGAAGATGGCCGCCGTCATCGAGAAGGCCATCCGTGAAGCCGACCTGGGCCTGAACCCGGCCACCCACGGCGACCTGATCCGCGTGCCGATGCCCGCGCTGACCGAAGAGCGCCGTAAGGAAATGGTCAAGCTGGTCAAGAGTGAAGCCGAAGATGCCAAGATCGCCGTGCGCAACATCCGCCGCGAAGGCAACGAAGGACTGAAAAAGCTGGTCAAGGACAAGGTTGCCTCGGAAGATGACGAGCGCCGCGGCCAGGACGAGATCCAGAAGCTGACCGACAAGTTCGTCGCCGACATCGACAAGATGGTCGCCGACAAGGAAAAGGAAGTGATGACGGTGTAAGCCGTTGGCAGCTCCTGCGCGGTCCCTGGCGGGCCGCGCCGCCCAGGCATATACGACAAGAAAAGGTGCAGTGGGGAAAGAAAAGACGGGGCAGGGAGGATATACCGGCCAGTCTGTTTGTCAAAGCCGGTCTGGCCCGCTACCATGGCCCGGCGACCTCAATGCACTGAATGCAAAAATAATTTCATGAAGCATCAAAGCTCAACTCTGGCGGTTCCGGAGACGTCCGCAGTTCCGCGCCATGTTGCCATCATCATGGACGGCAATGGCCGTTGGGCGACCAAGCGCTTCCTGCCCCGCGTGGCAGGGCATGCCAAGGGCGTGGACGCGGTGCGTTCCATCGTCGAGGCCTGCGCCGAGCGCGGTATCGAATTCCTTACCCTGTTTGCCTTCAGCTCCGAGAACTGGCGTCGCCCGGCCGACGAGGTCTCGGTGCTCATGCGCCTGTTCATGACGGTGCTGGAGCGCGAAGTAGGGAAGATGGCTGCCAACGGCATACGCCTGAAGATCGTCGGCGATATGAGCCGTTTTGACCCCAAATTGCAGGAAATGGCGACCAAGGCCGAGGCCCAGACCGCTGCCAACAGCCGCCTGACCCTGACCGTCTGCGCCAACTACGGCGGGCGCTGGGACGTCATGCAGGCGGTCTCGAAGATGATCAAGGACAAGCCTGGTCACGCCGATTTCACCGAAGAGGAACTGGCTCCCTACCTGGCCATGGCCTATGCACCCGAGCCGGACCTGTTCATCCGCACCGGCGGCGAGCAGCGCATCTCCAATTTCCTGCTGTGGCAACTGGCCTATAGCGAACTGTATTTCACCGAGACCTTCTGGCCCGATTTCGATGCCAAGGCATTGGATCTGGCGATAGCCTCCTATCAACAACGCGAGCGCCGCTTCGGGCGCACCAGCGCCCAGGTGCTGGACCAGAAAAAGGCTTCCTGATGCTCAAGACGCGTGTCATCACGGCGTTGATCCTGCTGGCGATCCTGTTGCCCATCCTGTATTTCGGCTACTTCCCGGCCTTTGCGATGGCTGCGCTGGTGTTTTTCGCAGCGGGCGCCTGGGAGTGCTTCCGCCTGTTCAAGAGCCCGCGCCCCACCTTGTGGGCTGCGCTCTGGACGCTGGCCTTCTGCATCATCCTGTTCTTTACCGGCATGCCCAGCGTAAGGCCCCTGTACGTGCTCTGCGTACTGCTCTGGGCGGTGCGCTTCGTGCCCGCGCTGGGCCTGGGCCTGCCACCCGTGGAGTCGTTCGCCAACCGCTTGCTCAACGCCACCTACATGCTCTCCATCCTGGGGTGCTTCGTGGCCATCGTCGATCTGTTCCAGCGTTCGCCGCTGTACCTGCTGTCGGTCATGGCGGTGGTGTGGGTGGCCGATATCGGCGCCTATTTCTCGGGCAAGGGTTTCGGACGTCACAAGCTGGCGCCCACGATCTCGCCCGGCAAGTCCTGGGAAGGCGCCGTCGGCGGCTGGCTGGCCGTGCTGGTGATCTCGGCGGCGGTGGCCATGTCCATGGGCGCGGGAGAAACCTTCCAGTATCACCTCTACAGCCATTGGGGCTGGCTGGGCTTCGTGGGCGTGCTGACCGTGATGGTGGCCGCCAGCGTGGCGGGCGACCTGTTCGAGTCGCAGCTCAAGCGTCGCGCCGGCATGAAGGACAGCAGCAACCTGCTGCCTGGCCATGGCGGCGTGCTTGACCGCATCGATGCTCTCATTCCCGTGCTGCCGCTGGCGGCGCTGGTCGATCTCTGGCTGGCCGCCGCGTAAGCGGCCGCCTTGCTCCTGGAATTTCCATGCAGTCCATCAGTATTCTTGGTTCTACCGGCTCCATCGGCGTGTCTACGCTGGATGTGGTGGCGCGCCATCCTGACCGTTATCGCGTCTATGCCCTGAGCGCCTACTCGCGCGTAGCCGAGCTGGCGCAGCAGTGTGCGCAGTTCCGCCCGCAGGTGGCCGTGGTGGGGACGGCTGCCGCCGCTGCCGAGCTGCAGTCCCTGCTGGCTGCGCGCGCAATCAAGACCGAGGTGGCGTACGGCCCGCAGGCGCTGTGCGACATTGCTTCAGCCGATGGCTGCGACATGGTCATGGCGGCCATCGTCGGCGCCGCCGGCCTGGCCTCGACGCTGGCGGCCGCCCGCGCCGGCAAGAAGATCCTGCTGGCCAACAAGGAAGCCTTGGTCATTTCCGGCCAGTTGCTGATGGATGCCGTGGCTGCCCATGGCGCTAGCCTCTTGCCGATCGACAGCGAGCACAATGCCATCTTCCAGTGCCTGCCGCCGGGCTATACGCGCTCCATGCCCGCCCACGGCGTCGAGAAGATCCTCTTGACCGCGTCTGGCGGCCCCTTCCTGACGCGCGATGTATGCACCCTTGATACCGTCACGGTGGAAGAGGCGGTGGCCCATCCCAAATGGGTGATGGGGCGCAAGATTTCGGTGGATTCTGCCACCATGATGAACAAGGGCCTGGAAGTGATCGAGGCGCACTGGCTCTTCGGTGCGCCGGCCGACAAGATCGAGGTGGTGATCCATCCGCAGAGCGTGATCCATTCCATGGTGTCCTATGCGGATGGTTCCGTGCTGGCACAGCTGGGCAACCCCGATATGCGCACGCCCATTGCCAACGCACTGGCCTATCCGGAGCGCATCGCCTCTGGTGTGGCGCCGCTGGATCTGGCGCAGATTGCGCAATTGTCCTTCAGCCAACCGGATTTCCAACGCTTTCCCTGCCTGAAACTGGCGTATGATGCCCTGCGTGCTGGCGGTACCCTGGCGGCCATCCTCAATGCCGCCAATGAAGTCGCCGTGCAGGCCTTCCTGGATCGCCGTATCGGCTTCGGGAAGATTGCTCCCCTGATTGACGAGGTCATGTCCGCCATCCCCAACCGGCAAGCCGATGAGATCGATGCGCTGCTGGAGCAGGACCGGCAGGCGCGTTCTCATGCCGAACACCTGATTTCACGATGACGCTGCTGCATACCCTGATCGCTTTCTTCGTCGCCCTCGGCACTCTGGTGGTGGTGCATGAACTGGGTCATTACCTGGTGGCGCGCTGGTGCGGAGTCAAGGTATTGCGTTTCTCGGTGGGCATGGGCCGGGTGATCTGGTCGCGCCGCTTCGGCCGCGACCAGACCGAGTGGGCCTTGTCCATCCTGCCCTTGGGCGGCTACGTGAAGATGCTCGATGCCCGCGAGCAAGACCTGCAAGACATCTCCGAGGCTGATCTCAAGCGCGAATTCACCCGCCAGTCGGTCTGGCGGCGCATCGCCATCGTGGCCGCCGGCCCCATCGCCAACTTCCTGCTGGCGATCCTGCTCTTCGCCGGGCTCTACATGCATGGCGTGCCGGAACCTGTGCCCGTGCTGCGCGCAGCGGCCACTCAGAGTGTCGCCTACCAGTCCGGCCTGCGCGCCGGTGATCGCATCACTGCCATCAATGGCGCGCCGGTTCATGTCTGGTCCGAGGTGCGCTGGAAGCTCATGCAACTGGTGCTGGAAAAGGCCGATGCCCGGCTCGACGTGGAGCGCCCCAATCCCAATGGCAGTGGCAAGCTGCTCAATACGGTCAGCTTGCCTTTGGGCAGCATCGCCGCCGATGACCTGGAGGGAGACTTCCTGGCCAAGCTGGGTCTGTCGCTGGCGCGTCCGCCTGCGGTGCTGGGCAAGATCATGGACGGACCCGCCAAGGCCGCCGGCCTGCAGACGGGCGACCGCATCACGGCCATCGATGGCGCCCCGGTCCAGGACGGCCTGGCTTTCGTCGAAACGGTGCGCGAATCGGCGGGCAAGCCGCTGACGCTGGAAGCTGTGCGCGGCAACGAGCCCTTCACCGTGCGGGTAATGCCTGACAGCGTGGAAGAGGAGGGCAGCGGCAAGCGTATCGGTCGCATCAAGGTCGAAGTGCCGCTGGCACCGGAAATGGCCACCGTGAGCGACGACCCCTTCACCGCGCTGGCCAAGGGCGTCCGTCGCACCTGGGATACCAGCGTGATGAGCATCAAGATGATCGGCAAGATGGTGATCGGCCAGGTCTCGCTGAAGAACATCACCGGCCCCATCACCATTGCAGACTATGCTGGACAGACCGCCCGGGTAGGCTTGGTCAGCTATTTGAGCTTCCTGGCCTTCATCAGTATCAGCCTCGGGGTGATGAATCTCTTGCCAATCCCGGTTTTAGATGGCGGTCATTTGCTGTATTATGCGCTGGAGATTTTGACAGGGCGGCCCGTTTCCGAGCGGTTTGGGGAAATCGCGCAGCGTGCCGGCCTGGGAATCCTGATGGCGCTGATGCTCGTTGCCGCATTCAACGATATCGTGCGACTGATGTTCCAAGGATGAATCCGGCCTGAAAAAGACCGGATTTTTTATATTTGCCGGCCTATCCCCGAAGGCAGTTGTTAAGCAATTGGCAATGGATCGCGAATCCGTTCTCAATTTCTTACCAGCATCTTGTCGGGCACAGCCACGGCAAAAATACTGTTGATGAACGATAGATGAAATTACACCCTGCGCAACATCCCATCCCGACCTTTTCCCGTCGCCTGATCGCAGCCGCCGCCTTTGCCCTGTGCTCCAGCCAGGCCATGGCGGTCACGCCTTTCGTGGTCAAGGATATCCGCGTCGAAGGCATCCAGCGTACCGAGGCCGGCACCGTCTTCAGCTACCTGCCGGTGCGCGTGGGTGATACCTTCACCGATGAGAAGGGCACTGCGGCCATCAAGGCGCTGTATGCCACCGGCTTCTTCCGTGACGTGCGCATCGAGTCCGAGGGCGACGTGCTGGTGGTGCAGGTGGTGGAGCGTCCAGCTATCGCCAGCGTCGATTTCTCCGGCATCAAGGAATTCGACAAGGAACAGCTGACCAAGGCGTTGAAGGAAATCGGCGTGGCCGAGTCGCGTATCTTCGACCGCTCGCAGGTTGACCGCGCCGAGCAGGAATTGAAGCGCCAGTACCTCTCGCGTGGCCTGTATGGCGCCAAGGTCTCCACCACCGTCACGCCGGTGGAGCGCAACCGCGTGGCCATCACCTTCTCGGTGGACGAAGGCGATGTGTCGCGGATCAAGCAGATCAACTTCGTGGGCAACAAGGTCTTCTCCGACAGCACGCTGCGCGACCAGATCAAGCTGACCACCCCGGGCTGGTTCACCTGGTACACCAAGGCTGACCAGTATTCGAAGGAAAAGCTGCAGGGCGACATCGAGACCCTGCGTTCCTACTACCTGGATCGCGGCTACCTGGAAATGCAGGTCGAATCGACCCAGGTGTCGATCACGCCCGACAAGAAAGACATCTACATCACCGTCAACATCAAGGAAGGCGAGAAGTACACCGTCTCCGGCGTCAAGCTGGAGGGCGAGATGTTCGGCATGGAGCCGGAACTGGCCAAGCTGGTGCAGTTGAAGGCGGGCGACGTCTATTCCGGCGCCAAGCTCACCGACAGCACCAAGAAGATCGGCGAGCGCCTGGGCAATTTCGGCTACGCCTTTGCCAACGTCAACGCCAACCCCAATGTCGATCGCGAGAAGAAGGAAGTCGCCTTCACCATCATGATCGATCCGGGCAAGCGCGTGTATGTCCGTCACATCAACATTGCCGGCAATACCAAGACCCGCGACGAGGTGATCCGCCGCGAATTCCGCCAGTTCGAGGATTCCTGGTATGACGGCGAGAAGATCAAGCTCTCGCGCGACCGCGTCGACCGTCTGGGCTACTTCAAGGAAGTCACGCTGGACACGCCGGAAGTGCCAGGCACCAGCGACCAGGTGGACGTGAACATGAAGGTCGAGGAAAAGCCGACCGGCAACATCATGCTCGGCGCCGGCTTCTCGCAATCGGACAAGCTCAGCCTGACCGGCTCGATCTCGCAGGAAAACGCCTTCGGCAGCGGCAATACGGTGGGCATCGACATCAATACCAGCTCGCGCTACCGCACGGTCTCGGTGTCGACCACCAACCCTTACTTCACCGATGACGGCATCAGCCGCACCTATGAAGTCTATCTGCGCACGGTGCGCCCGTCGGTCTACGCCACCGGTGACTACCGCGTCAAGACCCTGGGCGGCAGCATCAAGTTCGGCGTGCCGTTCTCGGAACTGGATCGCGTCTTCTTCGGCGTGGGTCTGGAAAACACCGACGTCAGCACCGATACCACCAGCCCGACGCTGTATCGCCAGTACGTGCGTGACTTCGGCGGCGCCGGCGTGGCGGGTTGCGATGTGACCAACACCAGCAACAATTGCGGCATCGGCAGCGCCCGGACCACCAGCATCCCGCTGACGGTGGCGTGGCAGCGCGACGGTCGCGACAGCGCCCTGGTCCCGACGACCGGCCGCTACCAGCGCGCCAACCTGGAAGTCTCCTACCTGGGTACGCTGAAGTATTATCGCGCCAGCTACCAGCACCAGTATTTCCAGCCGTTCTTCAGCAAGGCCGTGACGCTGGCCCTCAATGGCGAAGTGGACTATGGCCGCGGTATCGGCAGCAAGCCCTATCCGGTGTTCAAGAACTACTATGCCGGCGGTATCGGCACCGTGCGCGGCTACGAAGCCTCGTCACTGGGTAGCCTCAAGGACCAATACGGCGACTCCATGGGCGGCGCCTCTCGTCTGTACGGCAACGTGGAGTTACAATTCCCGTTCCCCGGCTCCGGCCAGGACCGCACGTTGCGCTGGTTCACCTTCTTCGATGGCGGCAACGTCTTCGCCGATGGCCAGAACATCAAGCTCAACGACCTGCGTTATTCCGCGGGTGTGGGTATCAGCTGGGTGTCGCCGATCGGCCCGCTCAAGCTCAGCTTCGGCAAGCCATTGAACCTGAAGACTGGCGACAAGTCTCAAACCTTCCAGTTCCAACTGGGTACCGGCTTCTAAAGCGGTCATCATTGATTCGTAATACGGAGAGTAATCTTGAAGTTCATGACCAAATCGTTCCTGTCCCTGCAGACCGTCGTGATGGCTGCTTGCCTGTTTAGCCTTGCCCCTGCCCACGCGCAGGAAAGCTCGAAAATCGCCTTCGTCAGCACCGAGCGTATCTTCCGCGAAGCCGCCCCGGCCAAGGCCGCACAGTCCAAGCTGGAAGCCGAGTTCGCCAAGCGTGACCGCGACCTGCAAGACATGGCCGCGCGCCTGAAGACCCAGTCCGACAAGCTCGACAAGGACGCTGCCGTGCTGTCGGATTCGGATCGCGCCAAGCGTCAACGTGACCTGTCGGACCTGGACAAGGAATTCCAGCGCAAGCAGCGCGAGTTCCGTGAAGACCTGAACCAGCGCCGCAACGAAGAACTGGCCGTGGTGCTGGAGCGTACCAACAAGGTGATCCGTCAGATCGCCGAAGCCGAGAAGTACGACATCGTCTTCCAGGAAGCGGTCTACGCCAGCAAGCGTATCGACATCACCGACAAGGTGCTCAAGGAACTGGCCAAGTAAGTCCGTCCTGACCATGCGGGCGCGAGGCGGCAACGCCTTGGCGCCCGCATGTCGCTTGAGGGCCGCCGGATTGTCCGTCAGGGCAGTGCAGGCGGCTTCGTTTCAGACGCAACGCAACTCATTCGGAAAGCCAAGATGACTATTCGGCTGCAGCAATTGGTCGAGCGCCTGGGCGGGGAGCTGAAGGGCGATGCACAGATCGCCGTCCAGGGCATCGCACCGCTGGATGCGGCGGGTTCCAGTCACATCACCTTCCTCTCCAACCCCAAGTTTCGCGCCCAGGCCGACCAGACCCAGGCGGCGGCGCTGATCCTCTCCGAGGCCGATGACGCCCAGGTGCAGGCCTACGCCGGCGCACGCATCGTCACCCGCAACCCCTACGCCTATTTCGCCCGCGCAGCGCAACTGTTCCAGGCGATGGCCGAGGTGGTGCCGCCTGCGGGCATCCACGCCAGCGCGGTGGTCGATCCCAGCGCCAGCGTGGCGGCGGACGCCGTGATCGGCCCGATGGTGGTGATCGAGGCAGGCGCCGTCATCGGCGCCCGTGCGCGCATCGATGCAGGCAGCTTCATTGGCCGCCACGCCAAGGTGGGTGAGGATACGCATTTCCATGCCCGCGTGACCTTGCATCATGCCTGCGAGATCGGTGCACGCGGCATCGTCCACTCCGGCGCCGTGATCGGGGCCGATGGCTTCGGGTTCGCCAACGAGGCCGGGCAGTGGATCAAGATTCCGCAAGTTGGCCGCGTGATGATCGGTGATGACGTCGAAATCGGCGCCAATACCACCGTCGACCGTGGCGCCCTGGCCGATACCGTGATCGAAGAGGGTGTCAAGCTCGACAACCAGATCCAGATCGCCCACAACTGCCACATCGGCGCGCATACCGCCATTGCCGCCTGTGCCGGCATCGCTGGCAGCGCCAAGATCGGCAAGTATTGCTCCATCGGTGGTGCCGCCATGATCCATGGCCATATCACCATCGTGGACAAGGTCCACGTCTCGGCGGGCACGCTGGCCCTGCGCTCCATCCTTGAGCCGGGTCAATACACCGGCTTCTACCCCATCACCGAACACCGTGACTGGGAAAAATCGGCGGCATTAGTGCGCAATCTGGGCACGATGCGTGAGAAAATCCGGGCGTTGGAAAAATCGCTCAAAACGTTGACACAAGAACAAGCAGGCCAAGCCCCGCTTTCAGAGAATCAAGAAGAGAATGAATAGCCTCGACATCAATCAAATCAAACAGTACCTGCCGCACCGTTACCCGCTGCTGCTGGTGGACCGCGTGCTGAACTGGGAGAGTGGCAAGACCATCACCGCCATCAAGAATGTGACCGTCAATGAAGAGTTCTTCAATGGTCACTTCCCGCACAAGCCGGTCATGCCCGGCGTGCTGATGATCGAGGCACTGGCCCAGACCGCCGCGCTGCTGTCCTTCCTGACCGAAGGCCGCAAGCCTGATGAAAACACCGTGGTCTACTTCGTCGGCATCGACAATGCGCGCTTCAAGCGGCCCGTCGAGCCGGGCGACCAGCTGAAGATGGACGTGGAGATCACCCGTCGTGCGCGTGGCATCTGGAAGTACCGCGCCGTGGCCACCGTGGACGGCCAGGTGGCCGTGGAAGGCGATCTGATGTGCACCATGCGCAGCGCCGCCGACGCCAGCCAGAGCGCCTGATTTCCCGACCGGCCCACGCAGGCTGCAAGGCAGGCCCGGTGGCGACTGGCAAGGTCGCGCCGGGCCTGATTCATTGAAACATCGCATTGTTGCAATTGATGCAATTGGTGCGGTTGGTGCAATCAGTGCCCTCGTTGCAACCCTTGTAGAAGTTGCCATTGTTTCATCCAGCGAACCCTATCGAAGCACAGGCTATGTCCAAGATCCATCCCAGCGCCATCATCGCCCCCGGTGCGCAGATCGACGAATCGGTCGAGATCGGCGCCTACGCCGTCATCGGAGCGGACGTGCGCATCGGTGCGGGCACCCGCATCGGCCCTCATGTCGTCATCGAAGGCCATACCCGCATCGGCCGCGACAACGAGATTTTCCAGTTCGCCTCCATTGGCGCCGCGCCGCAGGACAAGAAGTACGCCGGCGAGCCGACCACCATGGAGATCGGCGACCGCAATACCATCCGCGAATTCGTCACCTTCAACCGCGGCACCGTACAGGACGCCGGCGCCACCCGCATCGGCAACGACAACTGGATCATGGCCTATGTCCACCTGGCGCATGACTGCCAGCTGGGCAACAACATCATCCTGGCCAACAATGCCACCCTGGCCGGCCACGTCCACCTGGGCGACCACGTCTTCCTGGGCGGGTTTACCACCGTGCACCAGTTCTGCCATATCGGCGCGCATGCGATGACCGCCTTTACTGCAGCGGTCAGCCAGGATGTGCCGCCCTTCGTCACAGCGGCGGGCAACCGTGCAGTGCCGGCGGGCATCAATAGCGAAGGACTCAAGCGTCGTGGCTTCAGCAGCGAGCAGATCATGGAGATCAAGCGCGCCTACAAGGTGATCTACCGCGCCGGCCTGCCGCTGGAAGAGGCCAAGCAAGAGCTGGCGCAGATGGAAGCCAGCTCGGCCAATTCGGCGCAGTACATTCGCCTGTTCCGCGAATTCATCGAGGCTTCGGCCCGTGGCATCATCCGCTGACATCACACGCCGCCAGTCCATTGCACTGGTGGCGGGGGAAAGCTCAGGCGACCTGCTGGGCAGCCGCCTGCTGGCCGGCGTGCGCGAACGCCTGCCCGAGGTGCGGCTGCATGGCATCGGCGGCGAGCACATGATGGCCCAAGGCCTCGCCAGCGACTGGCCGATGGACAAGCTGACCGTGCGCGGCCTGTTCGAGGTGATCCCGCGCTACCGCGAGATCAAGGGCATCCAGGAGGCACTGCGCAACAAGCTGCTGGCGGACCGGCCGGATGTCTTCGTGGGCGTCGATTACCCGGGCTTCAATCTGGGGCTGGAAGAACAGCTCAAGAAGGCCGGTATTCCGACCATCCATTTCATCGGTCCGCAGATCTGGGCGTGGCGCGGCTGGCGCATCAAGAAGATCCAGCGGGCGGTGTCGCACATGCTGGTGATCTTCCCCTTCGAGGAAAGCATCTACCGCCAGGCCGGCGTGCCGGTTACCTATGTCGGCCATCCGCTGGCCGAGGTGATTCCGCTGCAGCCCGATACCATGGGAGCACGTCAGCGCCTGGGCCTCAACGGGCCGGGCAGGGTGGTGGCCATCCTGCCGGGCAGTCGCATGAGCGAGCTCAAGCAGAATGGCGAAGGCTTCCTGGCGGCGGCGCGGCTGTTGAAGCAACGCGATGCGCAACTGCAGTTCATCACGCCCATGGCCGGTGACCGGCAGATGGCGGCGTTCCAGGAACAGATTCGCCAGGGTGGTTACGAAGACCTGGACATCAGCGTCATCCGGGGCCAGTCGCACAGCGCCATGGAAGCCTCGGACGCCGTGCTGGTCGCCTCCGGCACGGCCTCGCTGGAGGTGGCGCTGTACAAGAAGCCGATGGTGATCTCCTACAAGGTCAACTGGGCCTCCTACCAGATCATGCGGCACATGGCTTACCAGCCCTGGGTCGGTCTGCCCAATATCCTGGCGCGCGAGTTCCTGGTGCCCGAACTGCTGCAGCACCAGGCCACGCCCGAGGCGCTGGCCGACGCCATGTGGTTCCAGCTGGAAGATCACGCGCACCAGCAGCGTCTGGCGCGGCGCTTTGCCGACATGCATCAGTCCCTGCTGCGTGACACCAGCCGGGAAAGCGCCAATGCGGTATGTGAAGTCATCGGCGCGCGCCGCCGCTGACGCATAAGCAGGATAAGCAAGAAGATCGCCATGGCGATCGGTTCGATAGTTTGATCAAGGAAATACTTATGCCCAAGGCGGCGCCCCAGACCCTGGCTTTGTTTGACGACTACACCGGCGAGATCATCTGCGGGGTCGATGAGGCCGGCCGTGGTCCGCTGGCCGGTCCCGTGTTCGCGGCAGCGGTGATTCTCGATCCGGCCCGACCGGTCAAGGGCCTGCGCGATTCCAAGAAGCTCACCGAAGCCGCCCGCGACAGCCTGGCGCTGGAGATCAAGGCGTCGGCCCTGGCCTGGGCGATCGCGTCCTGCAACGAGCAGGAGATCGATGAACTCAACATCCTGCACGCCAGCATGCTGGCCATGCGGCGCGCCGTGGAGGCGCTCTCGACGCTGCCCACGCTGGCGCTCATCGATGGCAATCGCTGCCCGGTCATGAGCATCCGTTCCGAAGCCATCGTCAAGGGCGACGACAAGGTGCCAGCCATCTCGGCCGCCTCCATCCTGGCCAAGACCGCCCGTGACGCTGCGCTGATGGTCTTGCATGACACTTATCCGCACTATGGCTTCGACCGCCACAAGGGCTATCCGACGCCGCTGCACCTGGAGATGCTGCGCCTGCATGGCGTCTCGCCGGTGCATCGCCGTTCCTATGCGCCGGTCAAGGCCTTGCTGACTGCCCAGCCGGGCCTGGCGGCCTAAGAGAGTGCGCATGAAGCTGATCACCTCCAAAGACAATCCGCTCTTCAAGGAGCTCAAGCAGCTGGCCAGCAGCAGCCAGGCCCGTCGCCGTGCTGGCCAGAGCCTGCTCGACGGCGTGCATCTGGCGCAAGCCTGGCTGCAGCATCGCGGCGCGCCACAGTTGTGCGTGGTCGCTGAAAGCGCCCAATATCATCCGGAAGTCGCCCCCATCCTGGCGCAATGCGAAGCCCTGCAGGCCCAGTGCCTGGTGCTGGCCGACAAGCTCTACGACGCCGTCAGTACGGTAGATAACGGCGTGGGCCTGTTCCTGCTGGTGGCCACGCCCGTGGCCAGCGCGCCCAAGGCCCTGACGGAATCGGCGGTGCTGCTCGATGGCTTGCAGGATCCCGGCAATCTCGGCTCCATCCTGCGCAGCGCTGCGGCGGCGGGCGTCAGGCAGGTGTTCTGCTCTCCCGGTACGGCCGCAGCGTGGTCGCCCAAGGTCTTGCGCGCCGGCATGGGGGCGCATTTCGTACTGGATATCTTTGAAGATGCCGACCTGGTGGCGTTGTGCGCGGCCAGCCGCATCCCTTTGCTGGCCACCAGTTCCCATGCGGCCCAGACCATCTACGATTGCGATCTCTCCGGGCCGGTGGCCTGGCTGCTGGGCCATGAGGGACAGGGTGTCTCGGCAGCCTTGCAGGAGGCCGCGACCCAGGAGGTGGTGATCCCGCACCTGGGCCAGATGGAATCGCTCAATGTGGCGGCAGCGGCCGCTGTCTGCCTGTTCGAACAGCTGCGCCAGCGTACTGCTGGTCGTTGAGGCTGCGGACGTGGCTGCCTTTGTCATTGCCGACATGGCCGCGCTGGCGTCCTGCTTGCAGGGACAATGGCAGTTCAGCCGCACCATCTGGGAGGGAGGCGAAGCGCCTCAGGCCAGCGCAAGCGGCGAGATGAGCTTTGCGCCGACCGGTCAGCCCGCGCAGTTGCTCTATCGCGAACGCGGCCAGTTGCACATGCTGTCCAACGGGCAAGGGCGGCCCATCCTTTTCTCTCGCCTGTTTGACTACCGTTTTGGCCAGGACCGGCTCGATGTCCTGTTTGCCGATGGCGAACGGGTAGGGCAACCCTATCAGAGCTATCTGCTGCGAGGGAATAGGCTGGTGCCCGCCGCCGATCATCTGTGCGGCCCTGACTGCTACAACGCTGCGTACACGTTCGACAGTGAAGATGCGTTCAGCATGGAGACCTTCATCAACGGCCCCCGCAAACGCACCCGGGTGCTGACCACCTACCGCCGCTGTGGCGACGGTGACAGCGGCGGAACGGGGCAGACTGGCGTCAGCGCGGCTCGGGCTTGATTTCCTGCAGGATGGTCGCCGCGATTTCCTCGATGGACTTGGCGGTGGAAGACATCCAGCGAATCCCTTCACGCCGCATCATCTTCTCGGCTTCATTGATTTCATAGCGGCAATTTTCCAGCGAAGCGTACTTGCTGCCGGGGCGGCGTTCATTGCGCACCTCGGAGAGGCGCTCGGCGGCGATGGTCAGGCCAAAGATCTTCTTCTTGTGCATCACCAGGCCGCTGGGCAGCTTGTCGCGTTCGAAATCTTCCGGGATCAAGGGGTAGTTGGCGGCCTTGATGCCGAACTGCATGGCCAGATAGAGGCTGGTCGGGGTCTTGCCCGAACGCGAGACGCCCACCAGGATCACGTCGGCTTCCGACAGGTTCTTGTTGGACTGGCCATCATCGTGCGCCAGCGAGAAGTTGATCGCCTCGATGCGGTTGCGGTACTCCTCGGAGTCAGCCGTATTGTGGCTGCGGCCGATGGTGTGGGTGGACTTCATCTCCAGCTCCTGCTCCAGCGGCTCCACGAAGGTCTGGAACAGGTCCATATGCATGGCCTTGGCCTGGCGGATCACCGAAGACAGCTCGGACTTGACCAGGGTGGAGAAGACAATAGGCAGCTTGCCATCGACCTGATAGGCTTCATTGATCTTGCGGGTGGCGTCATGGGCCTTGTCGAGCGTATCGATGAAGGGCAGGCGGACCTGCTTGAAACGCAGCTCGAACTGGCTCAGCACGGAATGCCCGAAGGTCTCGGCAGTGATCCCGGTGCCGTCGGAGACGAAGAATACCGTGCGGTTGGCGGCCAGGACAGGAGAGGGGTGCGGGATCGGCATGGGGTCGAGCATGGTGGAGATTATTGTCTTTTGGAAAAATTGAAAAAAAGTTTGGTGCAACGAACAAAAATGATTTCACGCGGTACAATGCCTAGCAACTTTTCGAGTAGCCCATCCTGATGACCGTCATTCGCCTGCGCAATTTGACCGAGTTCCTGATGATGTTTGCCCTGGCAAACGTCCTCGGTGCCTGCGCGCGTCTGCTGATGTCTCTGGGCACTTCCTCGAAGCCGCACCTGCTGCCGCAACCGTCGCAGAATAACAAAAATAAACCGACCCATGCCGCGCCCGCGAAGATTTCTTATCATCAAGCTAGGGGTAGTCATGTCCAACGCAGCAAACACCCAGGGGGCGGTATACGTAGCCTCCTTTGAAACTCTTCGCATGACGGACGTCGAGTCCGTCGGTGGCAAAAACGCATCGCTGGGGGAAATGATTTCCCAGCTGGCCGGCGCTGGTGTACGCGTGCCGGGCGGTTTTGCCACGACTGCGCAAGCTTTCCGCGATTTCCTGGAGCACAGCGCCGATGGCGGCCCGACCCTGGCCGCCCGTATTGCCAAGCGCCTCGAAGGCCTGGATATCGATGACGTGCGTTCGCTGGCGCAAGCCGGTGCCGAGATCCGTCAATGGATCATCGATACCCCGTTCCAGCCCCGCCTGGACCAGGAGATCCGTGCCTTCTACGATAAGCTGGTGGCCGATTCGACCGCCGAGATGTCCTTCGCCGTGCGCTCTTCCGCGACCGCAGAAGACCTGCCCGACGCATCCTTCGCCGGGCAGCAGGAAACCTTCCTGAACGTGGTCGGCATCGACAACGTGCTCGAAGCGATGAAGCACGTCTTCGCCTCGCTCTACAACGATCGCGCCATCTCCTATCGCGTCCACAAGGGCTTCACCCACGCTGAAGTGGCCCTGTCGGCCGGCGTGCAGCGCATGGTGCGCTCCGACGTCGGTGCGGCTGGCGTGATGTTCACCATCGATACCGAATCCGGCTTCAAGGATGTGGTCTTCATCACCTCCAGCTATGGCCTGGGTGAAACCGTGGTGCAGGGCGCCGTCAACCCGGACGAATACTACGTCCACAAGCCCATGCTGGAACTGGGCAAGCAACCGGTGATCCGCCGCAACCTGGGTTCCAAGCTGATCAAGATGGAATTCACCGGCGAAGCCAAGGCTGGCCGTTCGGTCAAGACCGTGGATGTGCCGGTGGAACTGCGCAACCGTTATTCCCTGACCGACGCCGAAGTGGTGGAACTGGCCAAGTACGCCACCATCATCGAGAAGCACTACCAGCGTCCAATGGACATCGAATGGGGCAAGGACGGCCGCGACGGCAAGCTCTACATCCTGCAGGCTCGTCCGGAAACCGTGAAGTCGCAGCAGAAGGCGACCGACGCCCAGCAACGCTTCAAGCTCAAGAGCTCCGGCACCGTGCTGGCCACCGGTCGCGCCATCGGCCAGAAGATCGGCGCCGGTCCGGTGCGCGTGATCACGGATCCGGCCGAAATGGAACGTGTACAGCCCGGCGACGTGCTGGTGGCCGACATGACCGATCCCAACTGGGAGCCGGTGATGAAGCGCGCCTCGGCCATCGTCACCAACCGTGGCGGTCGTACCTGCCACGCCGCCATCATCGCCCGTGAACTGGGTGTGCCGGCGGTGGTCGGCTGCGGCGACGCCACCGATGTGTTGAAGGATGGCACCCTGGTCACCGTGTCCTGCGCCGAAGGCGACGAAGGCAAGATCTACGACGGCCTGCTGGAAACCGAAGTGACCGAAGTGGCCCGTGGCGAACTGCCCCCGATCCCGCTGAAGGTGATGATGAACGTGGGCAACCCGCAACTGGCGTTCGACTTCCAGTCGATCCCCAACGGCGGTGTCGGCCTGGCGCGTCTGGAATTCATCATCAACAACAACATCGGCGTGCACCCCAAGGCCATCCTGGAATACCCGAACATCGACGCTGACCTGAAAAAGGCCGTCGAATCGGTGGCCCGTGGCCATGCCTCGCCCAAGGCCTTCTACGTTGACAAGCTGGCCGAAGGCATCGCCACCATCGCCGCCGCCTTCTGGCCCAAGCCGGTGATCGTGCGCCTGTCGGACTTCAAGTCCAACGAGTACAAGAAGCTCATCGGCGGTTCGCGCTACGAGCCGGACGAAGAAAACCCGATGCTGGGCTTCCGTGGCGCCGCGCGCTACCTGGCCGAAGACTTTGCCGAAGCCTTCCAGATGGAATGCCAGGCCATGAAGCGCGTGCGGGAAGACATGGGCCTGACCAACGTCGAGGTGATGGTGCCCTTCGTGCGCACCCTGGGCCAGGCCGAGAAGGTCATCGGGCTCCTGGGCAAGTATGGTCTCAAGCGTGGCGAGAACGGCCTGCGCGTCATCATGATGTGCGAAGTGCCTTCCAACGCCATCCTGGCCGAGCAGTTCCTGGAACACTTCGACGGCTTCTCCATCGGTTCCAACGACCTGACCCAGCTGACCCTGGGCCTGGACCGCGATTCCGGCATGGAGCTGCTGGCGGCCGACTTCGACGAGCGCGATCCGGCGCTGCAGGCCTTGTTGTCCAAGGTCATCGCCACTTGCCGCGAAAAGGGCAAGTACGTCGGCATCTGCGGCCAAGGTCCTTCGGACCATCCGGACTTCGCCGAATGGCTGATGGACCAAGGCATCGAGTCGATCTCGCTGAACCCTGACACGGTCATCGACACCTGGCAGCAACTGGCCAAGAAGTGAGGATGAGGTAAGCATTACTCTCATCGAGTAAAACCGTCAAAAGAAGTCGAAGGCGCGGGCAGAAATGTCCGCGCCTTTGTTTTTGCATTCCTCAGCTGCGGTAGACTGATGCCGTTTGCAGCTTACTTCATGGGGAATCAATGATGACGGACTGGGCTATCTGGCTGGTGCTGGCCGGCGGCTTGCTGGGTGCGGAACTCTTCACCGGCACCTTTTACCTGCTCATGATCGCGCTGGGCCTGGCGGCCGGCGCCGTGGCGGCGTGGTGCGGACTGGCGCTGGAATGGCAGTTGCTGGTGGCCGCCGTGGTCGGTGTGGCCGCCGTGCTGGGCTTGCGCAGCAGTCCCTATGGCCGCCTGCGCCAGAGCAATTCCAATGACGATCCCAGTCTCTTGCTGGATATCGGCCAGAGCATCGAGGTCACGGCCTGGCAAGCCCATGGCACGCAATATCTCGCCCGCGTACCGTATCGCGGCGCGCAATGGGACGTCGAACTGCTGCCGGGACATCACGCGCTACCCGGCAGTTACGTCATCCGCGAAATACGCGGCAGCCGCCTGCTGGTGGCGCCGCGCTGATTCGCACTGTCCTTGTCCTTGTTCTCTTCCCCCCTCTCGTTTTCAGGAGAATTCCATGCTGGGTAGCGTTACTCTGGTCATTTTCTTCCTCGCCATCGTCTTCGTCGTGCAGACGGTCAAGGTGGTCCCGCAACAGCATGCCTGGGTGGTGGAACGCCTGGGCAAGTACCACGCCACACTGGCGCCGGGTCTCAACATCGTGGTCCCCTTCATCGACCGCGTGGCCTACAAGCACATCCTCAAGGAAATCCCGCTGGACGTGCCCCCGCAGGTCTGCATCACCAAGGACAATACGCAGTTGCAGGTGGACGGCATCCTCTATTTCCAGATCACCGATCCGATGCGCGCCTCCTACGGTTCTTCCAACTACATCGCCGCCATCACCCAACTGGCCCAGACCACGCTGCGCTCGGTGATCGGCAAGATGGAACTGGACAAGACCTTCGAGGAGCGTGACCACATCAACACCGCCATCGTCAGCGCCATCGACGAGTCGGCCGAGAACTGGGGCGTGAAGGTGCTGCGCTACGAGATCAAGGACCTGACCCCGCCCAAGGAAATCCTGCACGCCATGCAGGCGCAGATCACCGCTGAACGCGAGAAGCGCGCCCTCATCGCCGCCTCCGAAGGCCGCAAGCAGGAACAGATCAATATCGCCACCGGTGAGCGCGAAGCCGCCATTGCCCGCTCGGAGGGTGAGAAGCAGGCCTCCATCAATCGCGCCGAAGGTCAGGCTGCCGCCATCCTCGCCATCGCCGAGGCCAGCGCCGAAGCCATCCGCAAGACCGCTGCCGCGATCCAGCAACCGGGCGGGGAGGACGCGGTCAACCTGAAGGTGGCCGAGCAGTATGTGGACGCATTCGGCAAGCTGGCCAAGGCCAACAACTCCATCATCGTCCCGGCCAATCTCTCGGACATGAGCGGATTGATCGCCTCGGCCCTGCAAGTGGTCAAGCAGCAGAAGTAAGACAGGATGCAGCGCTTTCCTTTTTCTGCAGCGCCTGTCGCAGCTCGCCGCCGTTCCCTGCTGGCGGCCGCGCTGGCCGCCATCGTCCTGCCGCCGGGCCGCGTCACATGGGCCCAGGAAACGGCTCCGTCTCCACTGCAGGGGCTGGAGGACCGCGTCGATGCACAGATGGGACGCCTGCTGGCCGCCTACCCGATACCCGGCGCCAGCATCGCGATTGCCTACCAGGGTCGCCTGGTCTACCAGCGCGGTTATGGCATGGCGGTTACCGAAACGCAGACGCCGGTGACGCCGCAGACGCGGTTCCGTATCGGCAGCATTTCAAAGTCCGTGACCGCCATGGCGGTGCTCAAGCTGTTCGAGGGTGAATTGCCTGAGGCGCTGGAGCGCAGGGTGTTCGGTCCAGACGGTCTGTTGCCGGACACGGCCTATCCGGATTTTGCCCAGCCGCTTGACCGGCGCGTGTTGCAGATGACCCTGCGCGACCTGTTACAGCATACCGCTGGCTGGGGCGACAGTGACTACGAGCCGCTTTACGACCTGCGCCATATCGCCGAGGCGATGAAGGTCAAGTCGCCGGCGTCGGCAAATGATGTGATTGCCTACGTGCTCAAGCAACGTTTGCTGGATGCCGCGCCTGGTACGGAATTCTTCTACGACAATTTTGCCTATGTCGTCTTGGGCCGCATCATCGAGCAGCGTTCCGGTCAGCCCTATGCGCAAGCCGTACAGGCGCTGGTCTGGCATCCTGCTGGCGTCAGCGATGCCGCCATCGCAGCCGACGGTCGTGCGGGGCGGGCCGCCGGCGAGGCGGTCTACTATGACGATGCGCGCTGGCCAGCGGTCCCGGCTGCTGAAGGCGAGGGCGCTGCTATTCCCCAATCCTACGCCGTCCATCATTTCTCCAGCATGGACGCAACGGCCGGCTGGATCGCCAGCGCCGCCGATCTGGTGCAGTTCGTCGATGCGGCGCAGGGGCGCAACCGGCCCGCTTTGCTCCAGCCTCAGACCGTGGCGTTAATGAAGCAGCGTCATCCGCGCATGCCTGATAACCCCTATGGATTGGGGTGGGTGCTGACCCGAACCGGCGGCGTAGACATCATCTCGCACAGCGGTGCGCTGCCCGCCGGCAGCTATGCCTACCTGCAGTCGCGCGCCGATGGCTGGTCCTGGGCGGTGTTGTTCAACCGCATGCCCGTGGCCTATCCGCCCGAGCAGGATGTGGAGGGGCTGCAGGCCTTCCAGGCTGCGGTGCAGCGCGGCCTGATGGCGGCCATCGTGCAGCCGTCGGCAGCACCGGTCGAGCCCGCTCCTGATGCTGATTCTGCTCCTGCTCTTGACCCTACTCCTGGTCCCAGATAGCGCCTTCGGCTTTGGTCAGTCGCAACAACAACCCCGTCCTGCCTGATGCAGCACGGGGCTTGTCGATGGTGGCGTCGCTTCACTGGCAGTGGATGATCAGCTCTCTACGGTATCTCCCCGCGCAGGTTCATCCGCCATGAAGGGCAGGGTGATATCGACCCGCAAGCCGCCATTGCTGCGGTTGGCCGCTTGGATGAAACCATGGTGGGCTTCGACGATGCGCCGGGCGATCGACAGTCCCAGCCCGTGACCGGAACTGTTGCTCTTGGTGCGGCTGCTGCGGAAGAACAGTTCGAAAATACTGTTCATCTCTTCTTCCGGCACACCTGGCCCCCGGTCAAGAATGGACAGGTGCAGCAGCTTGTTGATCTCGTCGAGCTGGGTGTGGATCTGTACCGTGGTCCCCGGCGCGGTGTGCTTGATGGCGTTGCGCAGCACGTTTTCGATGGCGCGGTAGAGCAGCTCCGGATTGCCCTTGACCTGCACCCTGCAGTCGAGTTGGTCGTCCACATGCTTGCCAATGGCTTCGGCTTCGAAGCTGGCATCGTTGATCATGTCGCCCAGCATGGCTTCGATGGCGATCGGTTCTTCCATCGAGCCTGGCACGTTGGCTTCCAGGCGCGAGAGCGTCAGCAGTTCGCCGACCAGCTTGTCCATGCGCACGCTTTCGCGCTCGATGCGTTCCAGGGTCAGGTCCAGCTTGTCCTTGTCCTGTACCCGCGCCAGCCCGATGGCCACCTGCAGCCGTGCAATCGGCGAGCGCAGTTCGTGGGAGACATCGTGCAGCAGCCGCCGTTGGCTTTCCATCAGGGTGCGCAGCTTGGCAGTCATGAGGTCGAAGTCACGGCCCAGGTCGGCCAGTTCATCATTGCGCGCGCTCATGACCGGCTCCAGCTCCAGGTCAAGGTTGCCATTGGCGGCCTGGTTGAAGGCATTCTTGAGATGGCCGATGGGGTGCGAGAAATACCACGCCAGCAGTAAGGCAAACACCAGGCTGGCCAATAGCGCGACGGCGATGGGCATGGTCGGGAAGAACATGGACTTGGGTCCGCGCTCACCTATCCGGTGGGGTTCTCGCCCACCTCCGGGAGGACCGCCCGGGCCGAACTCGTCACTGGGCGCGGGGATGAACATCAGGTAACTGTGGCCATTGGGGGCCTTGACCCGTTCCACCACCCGGCGCTCGCGCTCGGTGGCCAGAATATGCTTGGCTTGTTCCACCAGTTTTGGCGAGACCTCGCGGCCCATCAGGTCCTTGTTGTCTTCGTCTAGGGCATAGAGCTGCAGCCGATGCGGCCGGCCCTCGTTGATCAGGCTGCGCAGCGCTTCGGTGCCGCCGAACTGCAGGGTGGCGGCAGCCGAGCGGATCATGAAGGAGGCCGGCGGGCTGAGGTCGATTTCCGAGTTGCGATTGCTGCGTTCGAGGTTTTCGACCCAGAACAGCACGCCCACGCCAAAGGTGGCGGTGATCTGGGCGATGGCGATAAAGAAGAAGAACTTCCAGAATAACCGGCCCACTTTATTCCTTGATGAACTGGTAGCCGAGTCGGTAGACGGTCTGGATGCAGCTCTTGTCGCTGCCCAAGGCGGCGATCTTCTGGCGGATGCTGGAGAGGTGGACGTCGATGTTGCGGTCAAAGCGCGCCAGCGGGCGGCCCAGGCCCTGTTCGGACAGGTGTTGCTTGCTGACCGGCTTGCCGGCATTGCGCGCCAGCACTTCCAGCAGGTTGAATTCGCTGCTGGTCAGTTCCAGCGGCTTGCCGTTCCAGGTGGCGCGGCGCTGTTCCGGCCACATCGACAGTGCGCCTACGGCCAGCGGCGAGTAGGGCGACTGCTCGTTGTTCTCGGCCGAGGCGCGGCGCAGGATGGCGCGGATGCGCGCCGCGATCTCGCGCGGCGAGCAGGGCTTGGGAACATAATCGTCAGCGCCCAGCTCCAGGCCAATGATACGGTCGGTGTCATCGCCCTTGGCCGTCAGCATCACCACCGGCATGCTGCTCTTGGCGCGGATGCGGCGCAGGGTGTCAACACCGTTCAGGCGCGGCATCATCACGTCCAGCACCGCGATGGCGTACTGGCCGGTCAGCGCTTCGGCGGCGCCTGCTTCGCCATCGTAGGCGACATTGACTTCGAATTTTTCCTGCTCCAGGTATTCCTTGAGCATGTCGACGAGTTCCACGTCATCATCGATCAAAAGCACTTTAGACATTGCTGCATTCCATTCTCGAATTGCCCCGCACACATGCCGCCGGGCGTCGGCAGCCGGTAATATGCCGTAAAAGGATTTGCAGAAGTGTTGCCAAGCTTCTTTACAATTGCATCTTTACAATCATTTACTGCGGCGCGCAGAACAGCCAGGCCCTTGCCAGTGTCCTGCACGGCAGGATTCCAAGCCACGTTGGCGGGAGCACCTTTGCAGAACTTTACTCCCCTTTGCCAGCCGAGCGTCAACTTAACACGGAACGGCCATCCCGCCGCCTGCCCATAGCAGGGTGCTACCGGTAGCCATGTTAAGCTGCCGGCCATGAATTCCCCCGATCCTGTCACCCTGGCCCGTCTGATGGGCCTGATGTGCGACGCCATCGCGCTGCGCGGCGCCCAGCAAGCCGAGGCCGCCCTGGCGGCGCTGGATCAGGCTGTGGCCCTGGACCCGTCATTTCTTCCCTTGTACATGCAGCGCGCGGACCTGCTGCAGGAAATGGGCTCCTTGCCCGAGGCCATTGCTGCCTGCGCCGCCTGTCTGGACCTGGCGCCGGACTATGTCGAGGCCAGGGCGCTGCATCGCAGCCTGCTGCAGCGTTGGGCGACCCAGTGCGAATTGCAAACGGCGGACGAGGGTGCATCAGACAGCGCGGCGCTGATCGACCTGGCGCGCGCCCGTCTGCAACTGGATCAGCCCCTGCCAGCCCTGGCGGCAGTGGAGCGCGCGCTGGCATCGGGGCAGGCCGGCCCGGCGCTGCACGCCTTGCATGCCGACATCCTGTTGCGGCTCAATCGCCATGAGGAGGCGCTGCAATGCTATCCCCCAACCGCTGACGATGACCAGGCCCGCGCCCTGCGTGCCTTCAACATGGCCGACATCCTGCGCCGCATGGGACGCATCGAGCAGGCCCAGGCCGCCTTTGAGCAAGCCTTGCGGTGGCATCCTGATTTCCCCGAGGCTGAGGTGGGCCGCGCCCACATGCTGCTGAGCCAGCAACACTATGCTGAGGGGTGGCGCGCCCACGAAGCGCGTTTCGGCATCGCCGAACTGGCCCGGCGTGGCATCGACAGCCCGCGTCCACGCTGGCGGCCCGGGGAGCAGGTGCGCGGTAAGCGCGTCCTGCTCTGGGCCGAGCAAGGGCAGGGCGATACCCTGCAGTTTGCCCGCTATATCCCGTTGGTGGCGCAGCAGGCGGCAGAGGTGAGCCTGTGCGCCCCGGCGTCCTTGCTGGCCGTGCTGGCTCCTTGCCTGCCCCAGGTTCGATGCATGGCCAATCCCGGCGAGGCACCGGACCATGATCTGCACGCTTCCCTGCTGAGCCTGCCCTTGCTGCTGGGACTGCCCGATCCACGTCAGGGCCCGCCAACGCCCTATCTGGCGGCCCAGCCGCAGCGGCTGCAGCAGTGGCAGGCCTATCTGTCGGCCTTGTGGCCAGCCATGCCGCGCCGCCCGCGGATCGGGATTGCCTGGGCTGGCCGGCAGTACGCCACGGTGCATCACAGTCGCGATATCCCGCTCGATGCGCTCGCGCCGCTTTGGACGCTGCCCGCCGACTTTGTCAGCCTGCAGGTCGAAGTGCCTGCAGACGACCAGACCGCTCATGCGACGCTGGCGCAGCGCTTGCATACGCCGGTGTTGGCCGACTGGGCCGATACGGCGGCCTTGCTCTGTGCCCTGGATCTGGTGATCAGCGTGGACACCGCTGTCGCGCATCTGGCCGGCGCGCTGGGCGTGCCTTGCCTGCTGCCCTTGCGGTATGACGGCGAGTGGCGCTGGGGTGTCAAGGGTAGCCAGACGCCCTGGTATCCCTCGCTGCAGCTGCTGCGCCAGCGTGAGCGGGGTCAGTGGGGCCCGGTCATTGAAGAGATGCTTGCCGTTTGCACCGAGCGATTGCTGCAGGCGAAATGAAAACGGCTGCCAGGGGCAGCCGTGGTGGCGGGCAGGGCGGTTGGGAGGGATCAGCGGCGATGCTGCTTCATCGCCGACTGGATTTCGCGCTGGGTGTCGCGCTGCTTTTCGGTCTCGCGCTTGTCGTGCTGCTTCTTGCCCTTGGCCAGGCCGATGTCGCATTTGACGCGACCTTTGCTGTAGTGCAGGTTCAGCGGCACCAGCGTGTAGCCGGAGCGCTCGACCTTGCCGATCAGCTTGCTGATCTCGGCTGCATTCAAGAGCAGCTTGCGGGTGCGGGTGGTTTCCGGATGCACGTGCGTGGAGGTGCTGGTCAGCGCACTGATGTGGCAGCCGAACAGATAGACTTCGCCATTGCGCACGATCACATAGGCTTCCTTCAATTGCACGCGGCCAGCGCGGATCGACTTGACTTCCCAACCTTGCAAGACGAGGCCGGCTTCGAATCGCTCTTCGATGAAGTAATCGAAAAAGGCCTTTTTGTTATCAATAATGCTCATCTAAATAAAAATTCGTCTCGTCGGTTAAAATTGTGCCTTTGCGATTTTATCAAACGGATCACCCTCGATGGCAGTCGTTCACAAAACCGTCCTGATCAACTATAGCGCGGAGCAGATGTTCAACCTGGTCGACAAGGTTGAGGATTATCCTGAATTCCTGCCCTGGTGTGGCGGTGTCGAGGTCTCCGAGCGCAGCGATGAGAGCCTGACCGCCAAGATCAAGATCAACTACCACGGCCTGAAGCAATCCTTCAGCACCCAGAACACCAATGTGCGTCCCACCAGCATGACCATGCGCCTGGTGGAAGGGCCGTTCAAGCATTTCGAAGGCCGCTGGACCTTCAAGCCTTTGCGCGAAGATGCCTGCAAGATCGAATTCGATATGGAATACGAGTTTTCCAGCCGCATTCTTGAAGGCGTCATCGGACCCGTCTTCAGCATGATCGCCAACAGCTTCGTCGATTCCTTCTGCAAGCGCGCCGAACAGATATATGGCTGATGTGTCTGTTTTGCAAGTGCAGCTGTGCTACGCGGCGCCCGGCTTGCAGATACTGCGAGACCTGGAAGTCGAGCCGGGCTGCACCATCCAGCAGGCCATCCTGGACAGCGGACTGCTGCGCCAGCATCCTGCCATCGATTTGTCGGCCTGCAAGGTCGGCATCTTTGGCAAGGTCAAGCCGCTCGAGAGCCCCTTGCGCCAGCGTGACCGTATCGAAATCTACCGTCCCCTGATCGCCGATCCCAAGCAATCGCGTCGTCGCCGCGCCCTGGGGAAGGAGCCGACTCCCCCATCTTGAGCGGGGGCGGTGCTTGTCGCGATTTCAATCTATCCAGCGTTTTTGCCACGCCAGGATGGATAAACGCAAGCAGGGCAAGACGCAAGTTCAAGTTTTCTGTATAATTCGCTTTTGCGCCTATAGGAAACACTATGCGTCTTCTCCAAAAAGCACTCACGTTCGATGATGTGCTGCTCGTTCCGGCCTTCTCGGACATCCTCCCCAAAGATACTTCCCTGACCACGCGCCTCACGCGCAAGATCTCGCTGAACATTCCGCTGGTCTCGGCGGCGATGGACACCGTGACTGAAGGTCGTCTGGCCATTGCCATGGCGCAAGAGGGCGGCATCGGCATCATCCACAAGAACCTGACGCCCAAGGAACAGGCGCGCGAGGTTTCCAAGGTCAAGCGTTTCGAGTCCGGCGTGGTCCGCGACCCGATCACCATTCCCCCCACCATGAAGATCCGTGATGTCATCGCGCTGTCCAAGCAGCATGGCATTTCCGGCTTCCCGGTGGTGGAAGGCAAGGCGCTGGTGGGCATCATCACCAACCGCGACCTGCGCTTCGAAGAAGAACTGGACGCAGAAGTCCGCGCCAAGATGACCCCGCGTGAGAAGCTGGTCTACGTCAAGGAAAACGGCTCCAGCGCCGATCCCGAAGAAGCCAAGCGTCTGATGAACAAGCACCGCCTGGAGCGCGTGATGGTGGTCAACGACGCCTTTGAGCTGCGCGGCCTGATCACCGTCAAGGACATCGAGAAATCCACCGAACACCCCTTCGCCTGCAAGGACGAACACGGCAAGCTGCGCGTGGGCGCGGCCGTCGGCGTCGGCCCTGACAATGACGAGCGCATCGAGCTGCTGGTCGCCGCCGGCGTGGACGTGATCGTGGTCGATACCGCCCACGGCCACTCCGCTGGCGTGCTCAACCGCGTCAAGTGGGTCAAGACCAAGTTCCCACACGTGGAAGTCATCGGCGGCAACATCGCTACCGCCGCTGCCGCCAAGGCGCTGGTCGAGCATGGCGCGGACGCCGTCAAGGTCGGTATCGGCCCCGGCTCCATCTGCACTACCCGTATCGTCGCCGGTGTCGGCGTGCCGCAGATCTCGGCCATCGCCAACGTCGCTGAAGCCCTGAAGGGCACTGGTGTTCCGGTCATCGCCGACGGCGGTATCCGTTTCTCGGGCGACGTCGCCAAGGCGCTGGCCGCCGGCGCTTCGGCCGTGATGATGGGCAGCATGTTCGCCGGTACCGAAGAAGCGCCGGGCGAAGTGATCCTGTACCAGGGCCGCAGCTACAAGTCGTATCGCGGCATGGGCTCGCTGGGTGCAATGGCCGATGGTTCTGCTGATCGCTACTTCCAGGACGGCGACAATACCGCCGACAAGTTCGTGCCGGAAGGCATCGAAGGCCGCGTTGCCTACAAGGGCTCGGTGGTCGCCATCCTGTATCAACTGGTGGGTGGCGTGCGCTCCTCCATGGGTTACTGCGGTTGCGCCTCCATTGACGACTTCCGCGAGCGTGCCGAGTTCGTCGAGATCACTTCGGCCGGCATGCGTGAATCGCATGTCCACGACGTGCAGATCACCAAGGAAGCCCCGAACTACCGCGCCGAGTAATTTTCGATGCGGCCACAGCCCGACAGTCCAACGGCATCATGCCAGGCTGTCGGGCTGTTGAACTTTTCAGCAGTCCATTTCCAACGTAGCTAACGTAGCCAGACCTCATTGCCCATGTCCACGCATTCGCATTCGAAAATCCTGATCCTCGACTTCGGTTCCCAGGTGACCCAGCTCATCGCTCGCCGCGTGCGCGAAGCCGGTGTGTTTTCCGAGGTATTCCCGCATGACGTGACCGACGAGTTCGTGCGCAACTACGGCGCAGCCGGCGTCATCCTTTCCGGCGGCCCCAACAGCGTCACCGAAGGCGATACCCCGCGCGCTCCGCAAGCGGTCTTCGAACTGGGCGTGCCGGTGCTGGGCATCTGCTACGGCATGCAGACCATGGCTGAGCAACTGGGCGGCAAGGTCGAGAACGGTCATCTGCGCGAATTCGGCTACGCCGAAGTGCGCGCCCACGGCCACACCAAGCTGCTGGACAACATCAGCGACTTTACCAACGCCCAGGGCCACGGCATGCTGAAGGTCTGGATGAGCCACGGCGACAAGGTCAACGAAATGCCCGCCGGCTTCAAGCTGATGGCTTCTACTGGCAATTGCCCGATCGCCGGCATGGCCGACGAAGAGCGTCGTTTCTATGGCCTGCAATTCCACCCGGAAGTCACCCATACCGTGCAGGGCAAGGCCATGCTGGGCCGCTTCGTGCACGAGATCTGCGGCTGCCAGTCGGACTGGAACATGCCGGACTACATCGCCGAAGCCGTCGAGATGATCCGCCAGCAAGTGGGCAGCGATGAAGTCATCCTTGGCCTGTCGGGCGGTGTGGACAGCAGCGTGGCAGCGGCCCTGATCCACCGCGCCATCGGTGACCAACTGACCTGCGTGTTCGTCGACCACGGCCTGCTGCGCCTGGACGAAGGCAAGATGGTCATGGAGATGTTTGCCAAGAACCTGGGCGTGAAAGTGATCCACGTGGACGCCACCGCGCAGTTCATGGGCCACCTGGCTGGCGTGACTGATCCGGAAGCCAAGCGCAAGATCATCGGCCGCGAGTTCGTCGAAGTGTTCCAGGCCGAATCGGCCAAGCTGACCAGCGCCAAGTGGCTGGCCCAGGGCACCATCTATCCGGACGTGATCGAAAGCGCCGGCAAGGGCAAGAAGACCGCCCACACCATCAAGAGCCACCACAACGTCGGCGGCCTGCCGGAAACGCTGAACCTGAAGCTTTTGGAGCCGCTGCGCGAACTGTTCAAGGACGAGGTGCGCGAACTGGGCGTGGCGCTGGGCCTGCCGCCGGAAATGGTCTACCGTCATCCGTTCCCGGGTCCAGGCCTGGGTGTGCGTATCCTCGGTGAAGTGAAGAAGGAATACGCCGACCTGTTGCGTCGTGCGGATGCGATCTTCATCGAAGAACTGCGCAATACCAAGGATGAAGATGGCCAGACCTGGTACGAAAAGACCAGCCAGGCGTTTGCCGTGTTCCTGCCGGTGAAGTCGGTGGGCGTCATGGGCGACGGCCGCACCTACGAATACGTGGTGGCGCTGCGTGCGGTGCAGACCCAGGACTTCATGACGGCGCATTGGGCGCATCTGCCGCATGAGCTGCTGGGGCGGGTGTCCAACCGCATCATCAATGAGGTGCGGGGCTTGAACCGGGTGGTGTATGACATTTCGGGGAAGCCGCCGGCGACCATCGAGTGGGAATGATCGCGCCTATGTGATCGATAGCGGATGGCGAGAAAGCGCCTAAGATTCGCATGATGTAACTGCACCCCAAAACTTTGGATTCCGATCCCACTTTTGGGGTGTTTTGTAATACTCAAGCAAACCCTACTTGGGTTAAGCGATGGGAACGTCTCTGTCAGTGTTCCTGTATTGACCAGAAATGGAGGCGTAAATAACTAATGCCACGTAAGAAATTCATCTATAAAGCTAGCCCTATATCTTACATACTGCGGACGCAAATGAGATCTATCTTTGTAGATGGGTTCGCCTTCATCATCTAAGCTGGAACATTTGGTAGCGTTGCATAAAAAGTCCATGGGATTTACCACGTCCGCTCCAGCGGACCGGGCGATCTGCTCTAAATCCTTTTGTATTTTTCCATATCTTTCATCAATATCTTTTCTACTCAATCCTCCCTCTTTCAGCTTAATTGCATGTGGGAAATACTTGAGGTCGCGCGTAATCATAAATTTAGGATCAAGTTCATCTCCGATTGGGATATTTAAAATGAGGTAAACTTTTTTCCCTAAATACTTTAGTTCTCTTATATATCTCGCCAAGCGGTTTAAGGCTGCGGAATAATCCTTGCCTGCAGTTCCAAAGCTTCCTCTTAATCCATATCCGTCTGATAAATAGCTATTCCATTGGGCACCTATAACGACGCTTGCTACGCTTGCATTAGTTTTGGCATAGTTGAGCGCGGTTTCCATTAAGTTGGTGCAACTCATATGAACCTCGTCATATGGGGAGCCGGGAATGGCAAGGCAGCCACCTCCAGTTGCAAAAACTACGCTATTGCTGTTGTTCGGCTTGGTCGAAATTAACTCATCGGTGCGGACGTAGTATTGCTCAATATTCGAATCGCCGATAAACAATGTTATTTCATCCACGTTCGAATTTTGGCGGTAGAAGGTTCTGTTTTCAAAATTGAATGCGGTTAGTTTTCCAGGATACTGCCACTCACCGGCTGCCCTGGAAATTCTGGTGATATCTGCGGACACTCTGGACTCCCATCCATTAGCCGCAAATGTCCAGTAGCCGACAGCCCCCACGAGGGCCATTAGGCCTATAAGCGCTGTTACTGTGATTTTTGTGTTGGTATTATTTCCTGTGCGTATAGGGCGCTCAACAATTTCATACGTAAACCAGGCGAGAATGATAGCAAGGGCTATCGCTCCTACGCGCAATGAATAGCTTGGCAATTCATTATCGACTATTCTTGCAAAAGAAAGTACGGGCCAATGCCATAGGTAAAGCGGGAAGCTAATCAGTCCAAACCAAACCAGAATTTTGTTGGAAAGCAAGGTGCGATTAACCCAGGCTGCCGGCCCGGCGGCAATAATTAATATTGTGCCTAAAATGGGAACCAATGCCCACATTCCAGGGAACGCCAGTTCTTTATTGATTCGCCAGAAGCCGTACAGCACTATGCACAAGCCAGTGATGGACGAGACGTCGATTAAAAATTTTCCGTCAGACTTCCGCTTTTCGCTATATATAAACTGAAGTATCCACGTACCTAATCTGGACCTAAGTTCGATTGTTGTGTGTTGCTTATAAAGCGTGAACCATGCCAACAAGGTGCCGCTTAGCAGTTCCCAAAATCTTGACTGGGGTAGATAAAAAGCGGCGCTCGCATCTTTATTAATTCCTTTAATATTTGCAGTAAAGGAAGCTAAGGCGACAATAATGGTGATTGTTAAGAGGTTGAGTTTCCGTCGCCAGGAAAAAAATAATAACATTGGCCATAAAATATAAAATTGTTCCTCAATACCTAAACTCCATAAATGTAACAACGGCTTGGTTTCAGCGCTATTGTCGAAATAGCCGGACTCATCTCTCAAAAGAAAGTTCGAAACAAAGCTGGCGCCACCTGCAATATGTTTGCCTAACTGTTTATATTCGTCCGTTAGAAGGACGAACCAACCCACAACAAAGCATGTGCTCAATACGAGAAGAAGGGCAGGAAAAATGCGTCTTACGCGGCGAGCGTAGAATTCTGTAAAAGTAAAGGTACCTCTGTCCAGATTCTCAAAAATGATGGTTGAGATAAGGTATCCGGAGATAACAAAGAAAACATCTACTCCGATAAATCCACCTCTAATGAAATTGGGGAAGCCGTGAAAGCTCACTACTGCTAACACCGCGATAGCCCTTAAACCATCAATGTCTGAGCGATATTTCGAGTGTGAAAGTGCGGGGCGTTGAAGGATGCTCATAAATTGTAAATACGTTTTTAGCCTGGAACAGGGTCGCATATGCACAATAATCACACCTAAGGCATATTTTAATTGCGCGAAATTATATATTTGCCGGAATTGTCCGGCAACGCAGTGCCACCTCAGCTAATTGGACTTGAAAGGACTGGTCTGATGACAGATTCATCGGACTTGGGTGCTTTGCGCTTCGCCGAAGGTTGGTATTTCCTCTACTCGCGGTCAGCACGATCGGTTTGGTTCGATGAGATTTTCCCCGTGACAATCACGTAGTGCTTCCGCACCGCCTCCACCACCTCAAAGACCCCCTTAAACCCAGCCGGAATCACCATCGCATCGCCTGGTCCTGCCTCGGCCGCATGGCCTTGCTCATCAATGACCCGGCAACGACCTTCCAGTACATAGAAATACTCGTCCTTGTTCTGTGCGAAGGCGATGCGCCAGCTGCCTTTTTCGCAGGCCCAGATGCCGGCGTTTACTTCGCCGCTGGCGCTGGTGAAGTGGTTCCAGGTAGTGCGCAGGGGATTGCCGTCCAGTCGGCGGTCTTCACGCGGATGGTCGAATTCGGGCGGGGGCGAGCTGAGGCGAAATTGGGTAATGGCATTCGTAGTGGTCATGGCGGCAAGGCAGGCGTCGAACAGTCTTTTTGAGGGCAGCAGTGTAACAGCAGCCGCACCGCTACTGTCGTGCTGGCTGGCACCAAGCGGCCGGCCTTCAGTCACACGCTTGCATAGGTGAACAAGGAGACATGCATGAGCAAGATCTGGATCGGTATTTCCGGTTGGCGTTACGCGCCCTGGCGCGGCAGTTTCTATCCCAAGGGATTGCGACAGGACGATGAGTTGCACTACGCCTCCAGGGTACTGCCCAGCATCGAACTCAACGGTTCCTTCTACGCCCTGCAACGCCCCGAAAGCTATCAGCGCTGGTATGACGAAACGCCAGCCGGTTTTCTCTTCAGCCACAAGGGCAATCGCTTCATCACCCACACCCGGCGCCTGCAGGACATCGATGGCGCTCTGGCCAACGTGTTTGCCTCCGGTGTCTTCAACCTGAAGGAAAAACTCGGGCCTTTCCTGTGGCAGTTCCCGCCCAGCTTCCGCTATGAGCCTGAACCGCTGGAACACTTCCTGAGCCTGCTGCCGCACGATACCGAAGCGGCCATGGCCCTGGCGCAAGGGCACGAGCCGCGCATGCAGGGCAGGGTGGCGCTGGAGATCGACAGGAAGCGCAAGCTGCGCCATGCCATGGAAATCCGCCATGACAGTTTCGTGGACGAGTCTTTCATCAAGCTGCTGCGCAAGTACCAGGTGGCCCTGGTGATCGCGGATGCGCCCAAGAAGTGGCCTTACCAGGAAGACGTCACGGCCGATTTCATGTACCTGCGCCTGCACGGCGACAAGCGCCTGTACCAGAGCGGCTACAGCGATGAGGCCATCGACGCCTGGGCCGAGCGCATCCGCGCCTGGGCCGCAGGCGGGCAGCCGGAGCAGGGGCCGCGCATTTCGGCGGCCGCCCCGCGCAAGCGCGCCAGTCGGGATGTGTACTGCTATTTTGATAACGATATGAAGGTCAAGGCCCCCTTCGATGCCCGCCGGCTGATCGAGCGCCTGGGATTGAAGCTGGATTTGCCGCCGCCGGGCTTGATGCTCAATGATGCCTGATGAGGATCAATGAGCTCATGATCGGCCCCGACCGGCTATAATATGCCCCCTGGACGCCAGCGAAATCGGCTGCAATATCAGTGACTTAGTCATGGATTCACGCTGGCGTTGTCCGACCCCTTCTGTTTGTGGCTGCCAGGCCGGCCATCCCTTATCGTGACTTACAGCATCAAAGAAATCTTCTATACCTTGCAGGGCGAGGGCGCTCATGCCGGTCGTCCGGCGGTGTTTTGCCGTTTTTCGGGCTGCAACCTGTGGACCGGACGCGAGGAAGACCGCGCTCGCGCCATCTGCCAGTTCTGCGACACCGACTTTGTCGGCACCGATGGCGAAAACGGCGGCAAATTCAAGTCTGCCACCGAACTGGCCGCCAAGATCGACAGCCTCTGGCCCGCCAGCTATGCACCCAGCAAGTATGTGGTCTTCACCGGCGGTGAACCGCTGCTGCAACTGGATGCCGCCTTGATCGAGGCGATGCACGCGGTGGGCTTTGAAATCGCCATCGAGACCAACGGCACCATCGACGTGCCTGACGGCGTGGACTGGATCTGTGTGAGCCCCAAGATGGGATCGGAACTGAAGGTTCGGCGCGGCAGTGAACTCAAAGTCGTGGTGCCGCAGCCCGGCCAGCCGTTGGATGAGTATGAAAAGCTGGACTTCCAGCACTTCCTGCTGCAACCCATGGACGGCTTGCAGGCGGCTGCCAATACCCGTCTGGCCATCGAGATGGTCAAGAACAATCCCAAGTGGAAGCTGAGCATCCAGACCCACAAGCTGCTCAATATTCCCTGAATTTTCCTTCATGCGGCTGTGCGCCGCGTGATTACAATAGCCTCATCCCGTCCGCTGCACAGCTGATGCAGCGGGCTTCTCTGAAGAAACATCCATGCTGACCATCACCCGCAAACTCGAATTCGACGCCGGCCACCGTATCCCCGACCACAAGAGCCAGTGCCGCAACCTGCACGGCCACCGCTATACGCTGGAAATCACTCTGACCGGCGCGGTCATCGACATCGAGGGCAATTCCGACAATGGCATGATCATGGATTTCTCCGACATCAAGGCCCTGGCCAAGGAACACCTGGTCGATGTCTGGGACCACGCCTTCCTGGTCTATGAAAAGGACACGCCCGTGCGCGACTTCCTGGCCAGCCTGCCGGGCCACAAGACGGTCATCATCGGCAGCATCCCGACCGTGGAAAACCTGGCCCGCGAAGCCTTCGCCATCCTCAAGGCGGCCTACAAGGACCGCTATGGCACCGGCCTGCACCTGCAAAAGCTGGTGCTGCATGAAACGCCCAATTGCTGGGCCGAGATTACGGCAGACTGATGGACGCGCCTTGCACTGTGCCATCCGCATCAGCGGCGGCTGGCGAGGCCGATCTGCTGCACATGCGCGCCGCGCTGGAGCAGGCCCGGCATGCCTGGGAGTTGGGCGAGGTGCCGGTGGGGGCGGTGGTGGTCAAGGACGGCGTCGTCATCGCCACCGGCTTCAACCAGCCCATCGGCAAGCATGATCCCACTGCCCATGCCGAGATCATGGCCTTGCGCCGCGCAGCGGAAATCCTGGGCAACTATCGCTTGCCGGGTTGCGAACTGTATGTGACGCTGGAGCCGTGCGTAATGTGTTCCGGCGCCATGATGCATGCGCGCCTGGCACGGGTGGTGTTTGGCGCTGCCGATCCCAAGACCGGTGCTTGCGGTTCGGTGGTCAACCTGTTCGAGCAGGATCAGCTGAATCATCATACAGCCCTGCTGGGCGGCGTCATGGCCGAGGAGTGCGGACAATTGTTGAAGGATTTCTTTGTCATGCGGCGCGAACAGCTCAAGCAGCAACGTCTGCAGGCTGCCGCCGGTGAGGACAGTCAGGAAAATGGAGCAGCAGGATGACAGCAGGTCGTGAACTTCTGGAGGGGCTGGTTCCGCCCGGCACCGGCGTGGCCATCGTGGCCCCCTGCGGTCACGCCGGCGTTGACCCCGAGCGGGTGCCGCGCGGCGTGGCGCTGCTGGAGTCGCTGGGTTGCCGGGTGCGCAACTTCTATGACCATCAGCAGCGTTATCAGCGCTTCGGCGCGACCGATGCGCAGCGCGCAGCACAGCTGATGGAGGCTGCCGCCGATCCGGACGTGGACGTGATCCTCGGCCTGCGCGGCTCCTACGGCATGAGCCGCATCCTTCCCGCGCTGGATATCGCCGCCCTGGCGGCCAGCGGCAAGCTGCTGGTGGGGTATAGCGACTTTACCGCCCTGCAGTGCGCCTTGCTGGCGCACTGCGGCCAGGGTGGTTTCCAGGGACCAATGCTGTGCGGCGACTTCGGCGCCGAGTCGCCGGACTGGCAGGCGCTGGCCTGCTTCTGGAAGACGTTGACCTCGCCCCGGGTGATGGTGCGCAACTACAGCGGACCGGATGGCATGGACCGCGCTCCGATCGGCGACCGTCGTACCGATCCGGCCAGCCCGGTGGTGCGTTGCGAGGGCAAGCTGTGGGGCGGCAACCTGGCGATGATGGCGCACATGATGGGTCATCCGCAGTTTGCGCCGGTCGAGGGCGGCATCCTGTTCCTGGAAGATGTGAACGAGCATCCCTTCCGCGTCGAACGGATGATCTTGCAATTGCATCAGGCGGGCGTGCTGGCCAGGCAGCGCGCCATCTTGCTGGGCGACTTCTCCGGCTATCGCTTAGCCGAGATCGACAACGGCTACGATTTCACCCAGATGCTGGCCTTCCTGCGCCAGCACATCGCCACACCCATCGTCACCGGCCTGCCGTTCGGCCACGTGCGCGACCTGGTCACCTTGCCCATCGGCGCACATGCCGTGCTGGATGCGCAGGGTGCGGATGGCTTTACGCTGACCCTGTCGGATTATCCGACCCTGACCCGCCGCTGAACCTGGCCAGTGGCCAGGGAGGTCATTTTTCCTTGATCTCGACCTTCACCGCATCCTGCTCGACGGTGATCTTGCCCGGTTCGAAGCTCTTGCCATTCATCTGCAGCTGTTCCGGCTTGAAGGTATAGAGCGCATAGTCGCGCAGGAACTGGTCAGCCGCAGCGTTGCCCAAGGCGGTCAGTTGCTGTGCGTACTGTGGCGGCAGGTCGCTGCTGTCGACCTTGTCCACCTTGGGCGCATCCAGTCGCAGCGAACGCGTGGCCGGGTCGTATTTGAAGGCGCTGCTCAGCGTCAGCACGGCATTGACCGGACGCTGCAACAGCAAGGGATTGGCGATCTGTGCATCGACCACCGTATTCATGCGATTGTCGGCAGGCAGCATGCCCAGGCGCGGATTGCTCAGTGTGACGTCGAAGATGTCCATGTAGCGCAGCTTGCGCGGGAATTGCGGCGCAATGGCGCTCTGCAGTTGCTGCCTGGACACGGTGTATTCGTTGGTCCAGATGTTGTAGCCGCTGTCGGCGGCGTGGCCCAGGGATGGGATCAGGGTGACGCCAGCGAGGAAGAGTGCGACAGGGAAGACAGGGAAGAGGGCTCGCTTCATGCTTGCAGTGTCCAGAGTGTCAAAGTGGATAGGAACCCCGACCGGGGCGAAAAATCCCGGGCAATTGTAAGCGCCAGCCGCGTCGGCATCACAGCCAGCATTGGTTTTTGACAAGTTTTAGCGGCCTGCCGACGGCGCAAAGCGAGCAGTGGCGGGCTCGGAGTGGTAAAATCCGCCGTTTCGCGTGCCACGGCATCGGCTTCGTTCTGCGCACGCAAGTTACATTTTTGAAAAGGTTTTCGCAGTGCTATCCACCGCAAACATCACCATGCAGTTCGGCGCCAAGCCGTTGTTCGAGAACATTTCCGTCAAGTTCGGCGATGGCAATCGCTACGGCCTGATCGGCGCCAATGGCTGCGGCAAGTCCACCTTCATGAAGATCCTGGGCGGCGACCTGGAGCCCTCGGGCGGCAACGTCAGCCTGGACGTCAACGAGCGCCTGGGTAAATTGCGCCAGGACCAGTTCGCCTATGAAGAGATGCGCGTGCTGGATGTGGTCATGATGGGCCACGTCGAGATGTGGGCCGCCATGTCCGAGCGCGACGCCATCTACGCCAATCCGGACGCCACCGACGACGACTACATGAAGGCGGCTGATCTGGAAGCCAAGTTCGCCGAATACGACGGCTACACCGCCGAAGCGCGTGCCGGCGAGCTGTTGCTGGGCGTGGGCGTGCCCATCGAACAGCATAACGGTCCCATGAGCAATGTTGCGCCCGGCTGGAAGCTGCGCGTGCTGCTGGCCCAGGCGCTGTTCTCCAACCCGGACATCCTGCTGCTGGACGAACCGACCAACAACCTGGACATCAACACCATCCGCTGGCTGGAAGAAGTGCTCAACGAGCGCAATTCCACCATGATCATCATTTCCCACGATCGCCACTTCCTCAACCAGGTCTGTACCCACATGGCCGACATGGATTACGGCACGCTGAAGGTCTATCCGGGCAACTACGACGACTACATGCTGGCCTCTTCGCAAGCGCGCGCCCAGCAGCTGGCCGCCAATGCCAAGGCCAAGGAAAAGGTCGCCGAACTGCAGGACTTCGTGCGCCGCTTCTCGGCCAACAAGTCCAAGGCCCGCCAGGCCACGTCGCGCGCCAAGCAGATCGACAAGATCAAGGTCGAGGACATCAAGCCGTCTTCCCGCGTGAACCCGTTCGTGCGTTTCGAAGGCGAGAAGAAGCTGCACCGCCTGGCCGTGGAAACCCAGGGCATCACCAAGACCTACGACCGCGACATCTTCAAGAACTTCAGCATCATGGTCGAAGCCGGCGAGAAGATCGCCATCATCGGCGCCAACGGTGCGGGTAAGACCACCTTGCTGCGCAGCATCGGCGGTGATGTCACCGGACTGCATCCCGATTCCGGCGAGGTGAAGTGGGCGGAGAACGCCAACGTCGGCTACATGCCGCAGGACCCGACCGAAGAATTCGCCGGTGGCGAAACCCTGACCGACTGGATGGGCAAGTGGACCCAGGAAGGCGACGATGACCAGGCCGTGCGCGGCATCCTGGGTCGTCTGCTGTTCTCGGGCGACGATGTGAAGAAGTCGGTGAAGGTGCTCTCCGGTGGCGAAAAGGGCCGCATGATGTACGGCAAGCTGATGCTGGGCCGCCACAACGTGCTGCTGATGGATGAACCGACCAACCACATGGACATGGAATCCATCGAGTCGCTCAACATCGCGCTGGAAAAGTACGCCGGCACCCTGATCTTCGTCTCGCACGACCGTGAATTCGTGTCTTCTCTCGCTACCCGCATCCTCGAAGTGAAGGACGGCCAGGTGATCGACTTCCAGGGCGGCTACGAAGACTACCTGGCCAGCCAGGGCATCGAATAATCCCCCCAACCGCATCAGCACAGCATTGTTGACCGCCATGCAAGCAACAGCAACCAAGGTCGTCGAATTCGAGCGACCCCAAATGGAGACCGGCGGCAGTTGTACCGCCAATGCGTGGGCCAAGGTACCGGCCACGCCCAGCCCCGAGGAACGCGCGCAATTGAAAGCGCGCATCCGCCAGCTGCTCAAGGAAAAGCAGGCGGTGCTGGTGGCGCACTACTACGTCGATGGAGATCTGCAGGACCTGGCCGAGGAAACCGGCGGCTGCGTCTCCGATTCGCTGGAAATGGCCCGCTTCGGCCGTGACCACGCCGCCCAGACCCTGGTCGTGGCCGGCGTGCGCTTCATGGGCGAGACCGCCAAGATACTGAGTCCCGAAAAGCGCATCCTCATGCCCGACCTGGAGGCGACCTGTTCGCTGGACCTGGGTTGCCCGGCCGATGAATTCGCCGCCTTCTGCGACCAGCATCCGGACCGCACCGTGGTGGTCTACGCCAACACCAGCGCCGCCGTGAAGGCGCGCGCCGACTGGATGGTGACCTCCGGCATCGGTCTGGAAATCGTCCAGCACCTGCACGCTCAGGGCAAGAAGATTCTGTGGGCGCCCGACAAGCACCTGGGCAGCTACATCCAGAAGCAGACCGGAGCCGATATGCTGCTGTGGCAGGGTTCCTGCCTGGTGCATGACGAGTTCAAGGGCGTGGAACTGGAACTGATGCGCGCCGAGCATCCGGACGCGCTGGTGCTGGTGCACCCGGAGTCGCCCGAGGCAGTAGTGGCCCAGGCCGACGTGATCGGTTCGACTTCACAGCTGATCGCCGCCGTGCAGGCCTCCGACGCCCCGGCCTTCATCGTCGCCACCGACAACGGCATCCTGCACAAGATGCGTGCCGCCGCACCTGGCAAGCGCTTCATCGATGCCCCGACTGCCGGCAACAGCGCCACCTGCAAGAGCTGCGCCCATTGCCCGTGGATGGCCATGAACGGCTTGCAGAATCTCTTGCATGTGCTGGAGACCGGCGCCAACGAGATCCATGTCGATCCCGCAGTCGGCAAGCAGGCGGTGGTCTGCATCGATCGCATGCTGGACTTCGCCGCCCAGCGCAAGGCCAAGGTCCGCCCCTCGGCGCGCCTTGAAGACGAACAGCAACTGTTTGCAGGAATCGGTCCCGCATGACGCTCCACGCCCTCACATCCGCCTCGACCATTGCCGCCAGCAATCTGCGCAATCCTTTCGGGCCTTTCGATGCCGCTCTGCATGCGGCCTTCGACGCCAACGTCAACCAGGCCATCGCCGAAGACGTGGGCGACTGCGACTACACCGGCCTGCTGGTCCCCGAGAGTGAATTCGTCAAGGCCCGCGTGATCGTGCGCGAAGCCGCCGTGCTGTGTGGCGCGCCCTGGTTCGAGGCGGTCATGACCCGTCTCGATCCGCGCCTGCAGGTCAGCTGGCGTTACGCTGAAGGCGAACGCATGGCCGCCGATAGCGAGGTCTGCATCATCGAAGGCCCGGCCCGCGCCTTGTTGACCGCTGAACGCGGAGCCCTCAATTTCCTGCAATTGCTCTCTGGCGTGGCCAGCGCCACCCGCCGTTACGTGGACGTGGTGCAGGGCACCCGCGCCTCCATCCTCGATACCCGCAAGACCTTGCCCGGCCTGCGCCTGGCGCAGAAGTACGCGGTCCGGGTGGGCGGAGGCGTCAACCAGCGCCTGGCGTTGTACGATGGCATCCTGATCAAGGAAAACCACATTGCCGCCGCTGGCGGTATCACCGCCGCCGTGGCGGCCGCTCTCAAGCTCAACGTCGGTGTCAGCATCCAGGTTGAGGTGGAGAGCATCGGCGAACTCAACGAAGCCCTGCAGGCCGGCGCGCGCTCCATCCTGCTGGACAATTTCTCGCTGGAGATGATGCGTGAAGCCGTCACCGTCAACGCCGGCCGCGCCTTGCTGGAAGCTTCCGGCGGGATCAACATGCAGACCGTGCGCGCCATTGCCGAGACCGGCGTGGACCGTATCTCTATCGGCAGCCTGACCAAGGACGTCCAGGCCACCGACTTTTCGCTGCGCGTGGTCGGCTAAGTCTTCCCGCTGCGGCGCTGCGCCTGAGGCCCGGCCTGTTTTTGCAGGACGGGCTTTGCTTTATGGCTGCTAGAATGTCGCCCAATCCATCCTCCTACCCAACCGGCAATCAATCGCATCGTGCAATCCAATGAACTGGCGGCCCCGCTGGCATGGGCGGCGGCGTATTTCCTGGCAGGCCTGGCCTGCCTGCACCTGCATGGGGCGATCTTCGCCGGCGGTCATGTCTGGCTGCCGGCTGGGATCACCGTGGCGGCACTGTGGTTGACCCCGTTGCCGCGCTGGTTTGCGCTCCTGGTGCTGATCATTGCGGCCCAGGTCGGCCTGGGGGCGCTGGAGCAGCGCGAGCTGTGGCGCGTGCTGCTGCTGGCGTTCAATGAAACGGGTGTCGCCGCCGTGGCGGTCGCGTTGCTGCATCGTCGCCCTCGGCCCCTGTCGGGGCTGGCTTTCGTGCGTGCGCTCGTGCTGGTCGCGGGTGGGGCCAGCGTGGCCAGCGCCTTGCTGGGCGCCGGCTGGCAGCAGGTCACGCAAGGCTTGCCCTTCGCTTCCAGCTTGCGCCTATGGATTTTCTCGGAACTGGTCGGCATCCTGCTGGTGACACCTGCGCTGCTCTTGTGCGTGCCCGGCGCGCGCGCCCATCCGCGCGGCCTCACCCGCGGCGAATTCCTGATCGGCCTGGCTTGCCTGACCGGCATGCTGGCGACGGCCTACCTGACCTTCAACAGCGATCTGGACCGCCGCTTGCTGGACGTTGAATTCGCCACCAGCTATCTCCCGCTGTTGCTGCTGGCCGTGCTCACCCTGGCCTGGGGAGCGCGCAGCGGCGCCTGGGCGGCGCTGCTATTGGCGCTGCTGGCCATGGTCTATGACGCGCGTGGCGGTGGACCTTTCGTCAAGCTGGTGCAGCTGCACGCCAGTAATGCCTTGCTGGAACTGCAGGTCTACCTGGGGGTGGCGGCGCTGCTGGCGCTGTTCGTCGGGGCCTTCAAGACGCGACGCGGACAACAGCTGGACGAGGCCGAGCGCAGCCGGCGCGAACTGCATTTGGCGCTGGCGGCCAGCCGCCAGGTCGCCTATGTGTTCGATGTACAGACCCGCTGCTTCACCTGGCAAGGCGATGTGGCCGGCGTGCTGGGCGTACCGGCGGCAGTCGCGCAGACACTGGATCAGGTGCTGGCGCTGGTGTCGCCGCTGGACCAGGCGCGCCTGCGGCAACGTTGGCTGGATGGGGATGATCCGGCGCGGGCGGTGCAGATGCCGGTGCGTCTGCAGGATGGCAGCACCGTGCTGGACCGCAGTCGCCCCTTGCCGCGCAGTCGCGACGCCGGACCCAGGGTGGGCGGCGTCTGGCTCATCGATCCGGCCGACTGAGCGCAACCCTCAGAACACCCGGCCCAGCTGGAGATACAGATTCCAGACCCCTTGCTGGCCCAGCGCCACGCCGAAGTACAGCGGCCCCACCGGGCTGCTGCCTCCCAGGAACAGGCTCAGGCTCTTCTTGTAAGGCCCATCGCCGAAGGCATCGCGGCTCTGCCAGACATTGCCCGCTTCCAGACTCGCGCCCAGCACTGGATTGCGCAGTCCCGGCAGGCTGATGTCGGCCAGGTCGCGCAGCCAGCTCAGGCGGCCATACAGCAAGTAGTTGCCAAAGAACTGGTCGGGCGCATAGGCAGAGAGGTGCTGGAAACCGCCCAGCGTGAAACCGATGCCCGCACTGTTGGCCGACAGGCTGCTGGCCCCCTCGAGCGCCAGGTTCAAGGTATTGCGTTCGTGGCTGACAGCCCACAGGGTGCGCGCCTGGACGTTGGAGAAGCGGCGCTCGTCGCTGCCCAGCCCACGGTTGGCTTCCGCGGAGAGGTAATAGCCCTTGCGCGGGAAGAGCGCGTCATCAAGCTGGTCGATGGTCAGGCGCAGGCGCGCCACGGGCTGGCTGGTCTGGACGCTGTCAAAGAGCATGCTGCCGCCCGCCGGCAGGTTATAGGTGGGAGAGTACTTGACGTGCTGATAGCTCAATCCCAGCCGCAGCTCGCCCAGGCGAGACAAGGGCAGGCCCAGGTCCAGGCCGCCCTGGGCGGAATCGATGCGGTATTCGTTGATCGGCGAGGCCTTCACGTCGCTGCCGTCGGGATACAGGTCGACGTAGCGCCGGCTCACTTCCAGATAGGGCGACAGGTAGGCGCCGGTACTGCCCCAGATCGGCTGGCGCAGCTCGGTCTGCAGGCTGGCGCGCTTGGCGCCGAGCACCAGGTCGTTACGCCACTCCAGGCCGCTCTGGTTCATCCACGGATAGCGGTGGCCCAGCTGCAGGTTGAAGCCGCCTCGTCCATTGAAGCTGTTGGACACGCCCAGCCCGAAGAGCAGGTACTGCGGTCCCCAGGATTTTTCTTCGGCATCGATGAGCAGCACGTGCCGGCCATCCTCGCGGCTTACCAGTTCCTGGGTGACATTGTTGAAGTCGCCGTTGGTCGAGAGTTGCGATAGCTGCTGGTTGATGCGCTGGCCATCGTAGACATCGCCTTCCTTGACCGCCAGCCGGCTGCGCACGTAGCTGGCCGGAATGCGGCTGCCGCTGCGGATCTCGATGGCGTCGATACGGGTGCCCGCGGCCAGCGCCATGCCGTCGTGCGTGCGGCGATCCAGATAGGCTTGCCATTGCGTCGGTGTCAGCGAGAGCTGGAGCAGCCGGGCCTGCTGGCGCTGGGCCGCCTCCCAGCCGGCGTTGACGCCGTCCTTGCCGCGCGCGAAGTCGGTGAAGGACATGCCCTCCATCTGCGGTTCGATCAGGATGTCTTGCGCGCCCAGCAAGGCCTTCTGCGCCTTGACGTTCTGCTGGATCAGGATGCCCACCATCTGTTGCGCCACTGCCGTGGGCGATTGCAGCTGTGCGGCGTCTTGTAGCGGCGTGGCGATGTTGACGGCAATGACGACGTCAGCACCCATGTCACGCGCAGTCTGGACCGGCAGGTTGCTCACCAGTCCGCCATCGACCAGGGTGCGCTGGTCGATGCGAAACGGCGCGAACAGGCCCGGCACCGCCATGCTGGCGCGCATGGCGCGCGGCAGGGAGCCATGGTCCAGCACCACTTCGCTGCCCAGGCTCAGATCCGTGGCGACGGCGCGAAAGGGGATGGGCAGGCGGGCAAAGTCGATGTTGGCAGGCAACTGGGCCGTCCAGTTCTGCAGCAAGGCCAGCAGCTTGTTGCCCTGGACCAGGCCAGAGGCCAGCTTGAGCTTGCTGCCGTCCAGGCCGGCCGAGATCGAGATCGGATACTGGAACTCATCCTCGCGCTGCGCTTGCGGCAGGCGCGAGCGCTCATTGCGGTCGAAGGCGATGTCGGACAGATTGGTGGCCGCCAACCGCCGCTCCAGCTGCTCGGCATCCAGCCCGCTGGCATAGAGCCCGCCGATGAGCGCTCCCATGCTGGTGCCAGCGATGCAATCGATGGGGATATGCAGCTGCTCCAGGTATTGCAGCACGCCCAGGTGGGCGTAGCCGCGTGCGCCGCCGCCGGAGAGCACCAGGCACACGCGCGGACGCGGCTGTGTGGCTGCGGGGGCGGCGGTGCTGCTGGTTTCGGCCACAGCGGGGCCGCCCAGGCTGACGCTGGCCAGCGCCAGGAGGAGGGTGCGCAGCAGCGCCTTGCAAGGTGCGCGCATCGCTTCAGCTGCGGCCCGGCAGGATCGTGGGGGTGGCGCGTGGCAGGGTGCGCGGGTAGTCCTGGCTGAAATGCAGGCCGCGGCTTTCCTTACGCATCAGGGCGCTGGAGACGATCAACTGCGCAACATCGACCAGGTTGCGCAGTTCCAGCAGGTCGCGCGAGATGCGGAAGTTGGCGTAGTACTCGTCGATTTCTTCCTTGAGCAGGCGGATGCGGTGCTGGGCGCGCTCCAGGCGCTTGTCGGTGCGCACGATGCTGACGTAGTTCCACATGAAGCGGCGCAACTCGTCCCAGTTGTGGGCGATCACCACTTCTTCATCGGCATCGGTGACGCGGCTTTCATCCCAGGCCGGCACCTCGTCCACGCGCCAGTTGCCGGCGGCCAGTTCATGCTCGATGTCGGCGGCGGCGGCGCGGCCCAGCACCAGGCATTCCAGCAGGGAATTGCTGGCCAGGCGATTGGCGCCGTGCAAGCCGGTATAGGCAGTCTCGCCCACGGCGTACAGGCCCGGCAGGTCAGTGCGGCCGGCCATGTCAGTGACCACGCCGCCACAGGTGTAATGCGCTGCCGGCACCACCGGAATCGGCTGGCGCGTGATATCGATGCCGAACTCCAGGCAGCGTGCCTGGATGGTAGGGAAATGTTCGGCGATGAAGGCTGGACTCTGGTGGCTGATGTCCAGGTCAACATGGTCCAGGCCGCGCTTTTTCATCTCGAAGTCGATGGCGCGGGCTACCACGTCGCGCGGCGCCAGTTCGGCGCGTTCGTCATGTTCCGGCATGAAGCGCTGTCCGGCTGCTGCGCCGGCCGACAGCGGCAGCTTCAGTAGCGCACCTTCGCCGCGCAGCGCCTCACTGATCAGGAAGGACTTGGCGTAAGGGTGGTAGAGGCAGGTCGGATGGAACTGGATGAATTCCATGTTGGCCACCCGGCAGCCAGCGCGCCAGGCCATGGCGATGCCGTCGCCGGTGGCCGAATCGGGATTGGAGGTGTACAGGTAGACCTTGCCGGCGCCGCCGGTGGCCAGCACGGTGCGGGCCGCAGCAATGGCCAGCACCTTGCCGCTGGCGGTGTCCTGCACATGCACGCCCAGGCAGCGCGGCTCGGCTTTTGCGTCGAGCTTGCGGGCGTGGATCAGGTCGATGGCGCAGTGATGTTCCAGCAGGGTGATGTTGGGATGGGCGCGCACGCGCTGCTCCAGCGTCACCTGCACTGCGTGGCCGGTGGCGTCGGCAGCATGGATGATGCGGCGCTGGCTGTGGCCGCCTTCGCGGGTCAGGTGATAGCCCAGTTCGGCGCTGTCGTCGCGGGTGAAGGGCACGCCCTGTTCGATCAGCCATTCGATGGCTTCGCGGCCCTGTTCGACGATGGTGCGGGTGGCGCTCTCATCGCAGAGGCCCGCTCCGGCCACCAGCGTGTCGGCGATGTGCTGGGCGTGGCTGTCGTGGGAATCGAGCACGGCGGCAATGCCGCCTTGCGCCCAGTTGCTGGCTCCGTCCAGCAGTTCTCCCTTGGAGACGACCACCACTTGATACTTCTCGGCCAGATGGAGAGCTACGGAAAGACCGGCCAGACCGCTGCCGAGGATGGCGACATCGCACTTCATGATCGTGAGCAAAGCTGCTGTAGTGGAGGGAGGCGACGATTATAACCAGTCGCGGCCAGGGTATTGTTTATATCGTTTCCCGTCCCGGCGCAGCCGGCCCGGGTAAAAGCAAAACGGGCTCCGATGAAGCATCGGAGCCCGTCAGTACGCCGATGACGTGCAGCCTTATTCCGGGATCACCGGCTTGACCTTGGCAGCGGCCTGCTTGGCGCGGATGCGGGCGGTTTCGATGTTGTCGGCGCTGGCCAGGGCCACGCCCATGCGGCGGCGGGCAAAGGATTCAGGCTTGCCGAAGAGGCGAATCTCGGCACCGGGGATGCGCAGCGCCTCAGCCACGCCATCGAAGGCGATGCCGCGGGCTTCGTGCTGGCCATAGATGACAGCCGAAGCGCCAGGTGCGCGCAGCGCCGTGTTGACGGGCAGGCCCAGGATCGCCTTGGCATGCAGTTCGAATTCGCTCTGCACCTGGCTGACCATGGTGACCATGCCGGTGTCATGCGGACGCGGGCTGACTTCGGAGAACCAGACCATATCGCCCTTGACGAACAATTCCACCCCGAACAGGCCCAGGCCGCCGAGGTTCTCAGTGACCTTGCGGGCGATGTCGCGGGCCTTTTCCAGCGCCGCGCCGGGCATGGGATGCGGTTGCCAGGATTCGACGTAGTCGCCCTTGACCTGTACGTGGCCGATGGGGTCGCAGAAGCTGGTGATGGTGTCGCCGTTCTCGTTGAGCGAGCGCACCGTCAGCAGGGTGATTTCATAATCGAAGTCGATGAAGCCTTCGACGATCACGCGGCCTGCATCGACGCGGCCGCCGGCGGCGGCGTAGTTCCAGGCGGTCTCGATCTCGTCGGGGCCGTCGATCTTGGATTGGCCCTTGCCGGAAGAGGACATGACCGGCTTGATCACGCAGGGATAGCCGATCTGGTCGATGGCGGCCTTGAGTTCTTCCAGGCTGTCGGCGAAGCGGTAGGGCGAGGTGGCCAGGCCCAGGGTTTCGCCGGCCAGGCGGCGGATGCCTTCGCGGTTCATGGTCAGCCAGGCGGCGCGCGCGGTCGGAATGACGCGGGCGCGGCCGGCTTCTTCCAGCTTGACCAGGGTTTCAGTGGCGATGGCCTCGATCTCGGGCACGATCAGGTCCGGCTTTTCCTGTTCAATCAGGGCGGCCAGGGCAGCGCCATCGGTCATGTTGATGACGTGGGCGCGATGCGCGACCTGGTGGCCGGGCGCGTTTTCATAGCGGTCAACAGCAATGACCTCAACGCCCAGGCGTTGCAGGGCAATGATGACTTCCTTGCCCAGCTCACCTGAGCCCAGCAGCATGACCTTGGTAGCGGAGGAGGAAAGCGGGGTGCCGAGTCGAGTTGGTTTTTTCATATCGGAGGAGGGAGAGTCAGCGGGGGGCGCTGATGCAGTGCGAGAAATCAATCACGGGCGGACGATACCAAATCTTGCACTGTTTGGACAGTCGCAATGTAGGTAGTTTCAGTCACAAAAATTGGCGAAAATTTGCCTATTTTTCCATGTGGAAAGTTATTGGGGGTTCAGTGGTGGAAGTTCTCGAATAACGTCGGTCTTCCTCTTCTTTCTAAGGGCAAATCAGCACGAAAATCCCGCGATCCTGTGTATTGAGAACCTTGCCGCCGAGGAAGCACGGACTGGCGACGCACCGCACATAAATTACGCTAGAAAGGAGAGCTTCAAATGTCTAGAATGAATGCATTGCTATCATCTAGGAGTAATGCTGTCATGGCGACCCTAACAGTCCGGAACCTCCCCGACGAGGTCCATCGCGCCCTGCGCGTGCGCGCGGCCCAGCATGGCCGCAGCACCGAGGCGGAAATCCGCGAGATTCTCACTCTGGCAGTCAGGCCTGCCGGACAACTGCGCCTGGGAGACGCGCTGGCGGCAATGAGCCGGGAGCTGGGTCTGAGCAATGAAGATGTCGAAGCCCTGCAGCAGACCCGCGAACGTGCGCCAGCCCAGCCGATGAGTTTCGAATGATCGTCCTGGATACCAATGTGGTGTCCGAGGCCATGAAGCCCGCCCCGGACGCCGCCGTACAGGCCTGGTTCAATGCCCAGGCGCCCGACACGCTCTACCTGACCAGCATTACGGTGGCCGAGATCGGCTTCGGCATTGCTTGCCTGCCTGCCGGCCGTCGCCAGGATCTGCTGGCGCGTCGCTTCGAGGGCTTGCTGCGCATGTTCAAGGACCGCGTCCTGCCCTTCGATATGGACGCCGCACGCTCGCATGCCGAGCTGGCCGCCATGGCCAGGCGTGCAGGTCGGGGATTTCCCACGCCGGATGGCTACATAGCCGCCATTGCCGCTTCTTGCGGATTCCTCGTGGCGTCGCGCGACGTCACCCCTTATCTGGCCGCAGAGCTGACGGTCATCAATCCCTGGCAAGCCTGATCCAGGCTTGCCAGAGGCTCACCTCACGCCAATTCCAGGTCCAGCATCACGCCCGACAAGGACTTGCCATGCGCGTCCAGCGCCAGTGAACGCGTCACGCCGCCACCCAGCGCCCGTTGCATGACGAAGTTGAGCGCGCCCAGATGTGGCAGCGCATGGCGCACTACTTCACCATGCACCACGCCGGCAAAATGCGCGCGCACCCGTTCAGCGGTCAGTTCACGCTCCAGCAGCGGGTAGTCTTCCTGCCGATAGGCGATTACCGAGATGTTGGAAATGTCGCCCTTGTCCCCGGCGCGCGAATGGGCGATTTCTCTGAGCAACATGTCAGGCCTCCTCGATATGAACGGATGGATGGACCAGGCTGCGCGGTAGCAGCAGCGACAGCACGGCAATGACCTCGCGGGCCGACTTGGTCGCGCCGCCACCGCCGGCTGGTCCATTGGTGTAGAGGGTTTCCACTTCATTGCCGATGCGCACGGCTTGCTGCATGCTGGCCGTGCGGCCGGTCACGCGCAGGCGCACCTCGTAGGGTTCCGGCGCGCCAGCCGACATCTGTGGACCCGCGATGGCGTTCATGCCGATCAGGTCCAGGCGCAACTCCTCGGTCTCGACACCGGTCAGCGCCAGCCGTTCGCGCACGATCTCGGCTGCCAGTTGGGCACGCGCCTGTGCGCCAGGGCCGGCATAGGAGATCTGGCCTTCGCCGATGAAGCTGTCACGATAGCCCAGTGTGGTCTTTAGCGTGGCGGGGCGCGCCCGGCCACGTCCGCCGCTAACGGCCACTCGGTCGGGACCGATCTTGGTGATCTGCACTTGTGAGAAATCGGCGACCACATCGGGCGTGTAATAGGCGCTAGGATCGTGGATCTCGTAGAGCAGTTGCTCCTTGCAGGTCTGCGCCGTGACCTGGCCGCCGGAGCCGGCCACCTTGGTGATGACGGCGCTGCCATCGGCGCTGACTTCACCGATGGGAAAGCCCAGCCGCGCCAGGCCGGCCACATCCTTCTTGCCCGGATCGGCAAAGTAGCCGCCGGTGATCTGGCCGGCGCATTCGAGCAGGTGGCCTACCAGGGTGCCCTGGCCGAGCTTGTCCCAGTCATCGGCGGCCCAGCCGAACTCATGCACCAGAGGCGCCAGCACCAGGGCCGGATCGGCCACGCGACCGGTGATGATCACGTCGGCGCCTGCTTGCAAGGCTTCAAGGATAGGAGCCACGCCCAGGTAGGCATTGGCCGAGATGAGGCGCTCACCCAGCGAGCTCACCGGCTGGCCGTTGTCTTCGATGCGGAAGTCCCCTTCCTGCACGGCTTGCAGCACGTCGTCGCCGGTCACGGCGGCCACCTTCAGGTGCGCCAGGCCCAGCGTGCGGGCGATCTCGCGCACGCGCTGTGCTGCCGCCATGGGGTTGGCCGCGCCCATGTTGGTGATGATGCGCACGCCCTTGTCGGCGCAGGTCTTGAGCACTGCGTGCATGCGTTCAGCCAGCAAGGGGTCATAGCCCTTGGCCGGATCGGCCAGGCGCGCCTGCTGCCCGATGGCGATGGTGCGCTCGGCCAGGCATTCGAAGATCAGGTAATCCAGCTCACCCCGTTCGGCCAGTTCGGCGGCCGGTTCGATGCGGTCGCCCGAGTAGCCGGCGCCAGCGCCGATGCGCACCTTGCGTTGCGGATGGTGGGTCATGCGATTCTCCAAAACGTATCTGTGTTCATCTGGCCAGTGCCCTCAGAACAGCGGGAACAGCCCCAGCACCACGCAGGCAATGGTCATCACCAGCGAAGCGCCGAAGAGGAAGGGGATGGTGTATTTCTGGTGATCGGCCAGTTCGATGCCGGCCAGGCCGCAGACCAGGAAGGTGGCGGGTGTCAGCGGGCTGACCGGGAAGCCCGTGGTCATCTGGCCCAAGAGTGCCGCTTGCGCCACCTGGATGGTCGGTACGCCCAGCATGTGGCTCACTTCGGCAATCACCGGCAGCACGCCGAAGTAGAAGGAATCTGGATCGAACAGCAGCGACAGCGGCATCGACAGCACGCCCAGCACCACCGGGATGTGGCTGGCCATCTCCGGCGGCACCAGGCCCACGGCCGTCTTGGCCATGGCCGAGAGCATGCCGGACTTGGTCATGATGCCGGTAAACACACCCGCCGCAAACAGGATGCTGGCCATCAGCAGCGCCGCCTTGGCATGCGCATCGATACGTTCACGCTGCATGGTCACGTCGCGGTAGTTGATCATCAGCGCCAGCACCACGCCGATCATGAACATCACCACCGGATCGACCTTGCCGCTGATCATCACGCCCAGCACGAAGATGGTCAGCACGATGTTGGCCCAGAAGTTCTGCGGACGGCGGATCTTCAACTGCGCTTCGCTCAGTTCATGCTGCTGCACGAAGTCCACCGTGGAGCCCTTGCTCAGGCCCAGGCGGCGTTCTTCTTTCAGACCCAGCAGGTAGGAGGCGATGAAGACGAAGGTCAACCCCACCAGTTGCACCGGGATGAGCGGCGTGAAAATGTCGGAGACCGGAATGTGCAAGGCCGCCGAGGCGCGGATCATCGGCCCGGTCCAGGGCAGGAAGTTCACCCCGGCGGCCATCGAGGCCACGCAGGCCAGGATGCGCTTGTCGATGCCCAGGCGGGTGTACAGCGGCAGCATGGCCGGAATGGTGATCAGGAAGGTCACCGCACCCGAGCCATCCAGGTGGATCAGCAGCGCCAGCAAGGCCGTGCCGGGCACGATGCGGGTGGGGCGGCTGCCAACGGTCTTCAGGATGCGGCTGATGATGGGGTCCAGCATGCCGGCATCCGTCACGATGCCGAAGAACAGGATGGCAAAGACGAACATGCCCGCCACCGGTGCAATGGCAGTGACGCCCTGGACGATGAACTTCGAGGTCTGCAAGCCGAAGCCACCCAGCAGCGCGGCGACGATGGGAATGGCGATCAGCGCCACCAAGGGCGACATCTTCTTGGTGAGGATGGCCGTGAACAAGGATACGATCGTGACAAAGCCGAGCAGGGCTAACATGCGTGTCTCCGTTTTTTTGGTTTGATGTTCTTGTCATCGCATCCATCGCGCCCGCTCATTGTTCTGTAGTGGGGCTGCGGGATGGGATCAGGGGCGAGTGTAGGTGGCGGTCGATTTTGTTGTAAAGTCGATTTTTTCGATTGATTGATCGACTTTTCCGCATAATCCAAGGCCGCTCGCCCTCATGCAAACCAACATCTCCACGCGCCTGCTGCAAGCCTTCCTGGCCCTGGCCGATTGCCGCCATTTCGGCCATGCAGCGCAGCGCTGCCATGTCTCGCAATCGGCCTTCAGCGCCATGATCCAGAAGATCGAAGCAGCCGCCGGTGCGCGCCTGTTCGAGCGCGATACCCGCAATGTCACGCTCACCCCCGAGGGGGAGTTGTTCGTGCAGGTGGCGCGCCAGCTGGTATCGGACATCGAAGCGGCGTTTTCCGACATGAGCGACTACGTGGCGCGCCGCAAGGGCAGGGTGGCCATTGCGGCCTTGCCCTCGCTGGCAGCGGGCTGGCTGCCGCCGGTGCTGGCCGACTACCGGCAGCGCTATCCGGGCGTGACGGTGGAATTGTTCGACGCCATCTCCGACCAGTGCCTGGACCTGCTGCGCCATGGCAAGGTGGATATCGCCCTGACCGCACCGGGGCCGAACCTGCTGGAGTTCGACACCCGGCCCCTGTGCTCGGATCCGTTCTACCTGGTCTGCCGCAAGGACCACAAGCTGGCCAGCAAGCGCCGCATCAAGGTGACCCAGCTGGCGGGATGCGAGATGATCCACCTGGCCCGCTCCACCAGCGTGCGCCAGCATCTGGACGCGGTGCTGCGTCCCGGGGGCGTGATCCATACCGGGCTGGAAGTGGAACACCTGGCCACGGTCGCGGCCTTGATCGAAAGCGGCCTGGGCGTGAGCGTGGTGCCGGAACTGACGCTGTTCCAGTTCCGCCTGCCCAACCTGGTGGCGATCCCGCTGGATGCGCCCGAGTTGAAGCGCCCCCTGTTGATCGTCACACCCAAGGAGCGCAGCCTGTCGCTGGCCGCGCAGGGCTTGCTGGAACTGGTGCAGGAGAAAGCCGAGGCCGAAGCGGCCATGGCAGGAAAGCGGCAGGAGAGAGCCGTCGGCAAGGACCAAAGAAAAAGCCCCGCGACAAGGCGCGGGGCGAGGTAGAACCTGATGCTGATCGGGGATCAGTCGTGGATGTTGTTACGCACGGTTTCCTTGACGAACAGCATACCGATCACGAAGGTGACCAGGGCGATCACGATCGGATACCACAGGCCGTAGTAGATGTCACCCTTGAAGGCCACCAGCGCGAAGGAGGTCGTCGGCAGCAGGCCGCCGAACCAGCCATTGCCGATGTGATAGGGCATGGACATGGAGGTGTAGCGGATGCGGGTCGGGAACATTTCCACCAGGCAGGCAGCGATCGGGCCGTACACCATGGTCACGTAGATCACCAGGATGAACAGCAGCAGCAGGACCATGGGCTTGTTCATCTGGTCCGGATCAGCCTTGCTGGGGTAGCCGGCAGCCTTGATGTCGTCAGCCAGGTCCTTGGACAGTTGCTTGTCCTTGGCCGCAGCATCTTCCTTGGACAGGCCAGCAGCGTCGTAGGAAGTGATGATGCGGTCACCGATCTTCACGGTCGCCACCGAACCCGGGGCGCCCGCCACGTTCTGGTAGTTCACCGAGGCAGCCGACAGCTTGGCCTTGACGATGTCGCAGGACGAGGTGAACTTCTTGGTGCCGGTCGGGTTGAACTGGAACTGGCAGCTGGCCGGGTCAGCGGTGACGATCACCGGCGACTTTTGCAGGGCTGCTTCCAGCGCCGGGTTGGCGAAGTGGGTCAGACCGTTGAAGATGGGGAAGTAGGTCACGGCGGCGATCAGACAGCCACCCAGGATGATGGGCTTGCGGCCGATCTTGTCCGACAGCGAACCGAAGAACAGGAAGAAGGGCGTAGCCAGCAGCAGGGCCAAGGCGATCAGGATGTTGGCGGTGGGGCCATCGACCTTGAGCGTCTGGGTCAGGAAGAACAGCGCGTAGAACTGGCCGGTGTACCACACCACGGCTTGACCTGCGGTCAGGCCGACCAGCGCCAGGATGACCAGCTTCAGGTTCTTCCACTGGCCGAAGGCTTCGGTCAGCGGAGCCTTGGAGGTCTTGCCTTCAGCCTTCATCTTCAGGAAGGCCGGCGACTCGTTCATGGACATCCGGATCCACACCGAGATGGCCAAGAGCAGGATGGAGACCAGGAAGGGAATGCGCCAGCCCCAGTCGGCGAAGGCGGCTTCACCCACGGCGGTACGCACGCCCAGGATCACCAGCAGCGACAGGAACAGGCCCATCGTGGCGGTGGTCTGGATCCAGGCGGTGAAGGAGCCGCGACGGCCTTCCGGTGCGTGTTCGGCCACGTAGGTCGCCGCGCCACCGTATTCGCCGCCCAGCGCCAGGCCCTGCAGGATGCGCAGGATGATCAGGATGATCGGGGCGGTGATGCCGATGGAGTTGTAGTTGGGCAGCACACCGACGATGAAGGTCGAGGCGCCCATGATCAGGATGGTGACCAGGAAGGTGTATTTGCGGCCCACCAGATCGCCCAGGCGGCCAAACACCAGCGCACCGAAGGGACGCACGATGAAACCGGCGGCAAAGGCCAGCAGGGCGAAGATGAATGCGGTGTTGGGATCGGTGCCGGCAAAGAATTGCTTGGCGATGATGGCCGCGAGCGAGCCGTAGAGGTAGAAGTCATACCATTCGAAAACGGTGCCTAGCGACGAGGCGAAGATGACTTTCTTTTCCTCCGGTGTGATGCCGCGCGCAGTCGTGTTGACTGATGCTGTGGTCATGCTGGTCTCCTTGGTTTTAATTGATATTGCTACTGCACTGGGTGCAACAGATGCGACATATGCAACAGATGGTCGAATGGGGCGTTATGCAAGAACGCACCGGAGACAGCATCAAGGATCACACCCCGCGCCTCCCCGTCAGACACAAACCGCGATATTGGCTTCGCATTGCTTGCGTAAGGACCCACTTGTCCATGGCGCGAGTGTGCGACGCCAAGCTTACGCAGGACTTGCTGCAAACTTACACAAGCTTACAGCTGCGGACGTCCAAACCTGGTTGCAGCGCAACAGGAAAAACGCCCGCCCCGCGCGGTGTTGCGGGATGCGGGCGCTATTGCGATGCAATGAGGAGTTGGGCGGTGATGCTGGCGGCCCGAAGGAGCAGCAAAAGTTTTTCTGACCGCTGCCGCCACAGCATCGGCCAGTCACCGGGAGTTGGACTCAGGCCAGTGCGGTCACCGCAACAGGCACGGCGGCCGGGGAGGGTAGTTCAGCACCTTCCAGCAGCGCCTTGACCACCCGTTCCCCCAGTCCCAGCCCCACGCTCATGCCGATGCCGGTATGCATCAGCACCACCGAGGTCTGCGCATCGATGGCCAGGGCCGAGAAGGGGCCGGGACCCTTGCTGCCATAGACGCCTTGCCAGCGTTCGATCACTTTCACCCGGGTCGCCAGTGTATGTTCCACCAGGCCCAGCAGCAGTTCGTCGATTTCTTCGCTGTTGAAGGGCGGTGCATCGGTGCCATAGTGGTGCGAATCGCCGACGATCAGTTCCTGGTAAGGCGTAGGGCTGACCAGCAGATGGATGCCATGCTTGTTGAGCAGCGGGGCGTTGGCCTCGATCTCGGCGTGCACCGCCCGCGCCGTCGGCAAGTCCGAAAAAGCGCCATAGTGGGTGCAGGACAGGCCGGTCAGCACCGCATGGGTCAGCGGCAGGGCTTCTTCGCTCTTTAAGCGCAGCATCTGCAGGCGGCATTGCTTCAGGTTCATCGGCTGGAGGCGGTCGGCAAACAGGGTCAGGTAATCGTGGCCCGAGCAGACCACCACGCGCTCGGCGCGGAATTCGCCCGCCGTGGTCGAGAGGCGGCCATCGCCCGTGCCATGCACCAGCGTATTGAAGCGGAAATGCACGCCCTGCGAATGCAGGTAGGCCACCAGCGCCGGCATGGCTTCGCGCGAATACAGTTGCAGGTCTTCGGTACCATGCAGGACCGAACGGTGGTGACGGAAGCGGCCATTGTAGAGGGCGTTGAGCTTGTCGCCTTCCAGCAGCGAGGCGCGGTAATCGTACTGGCGTGCACGCACCATCATGAATTCCTGCAGCACATCGTGTTCGGCCTCGCTGCGGGCGAACAGCAAGGTGCCGGCTTCACGGGCACTGAAGTGGGCGCGTGCGGCCAGGTGCAGCCAGATGGCGCGGCTTTCGCGGGCCAGGTCCAGCATGATCCCGGGCGGCTGGCCGGTCACCAGGCCCATGCCGAAGTTGCGCACGGATGCGCCCAGCGGCGTGCCGGTGCGTTCGAAGACGGCGACCTTGAGGCCGCGCTTGACGCCAGCGTAGGCGTGGGCCAGACCAAGGATGCCTGAGCCGACCACGGCCAGGTCGAAGTGCTGCGGATCGTGTTCTGAGGGGGACAGCGTCATGGGGGATGCTCCAGCGGATAGGGTTGCGAGATGAGGCGTTGCCTGTTGTGCGGGGGCGCTCTGGCGGCGTCCTGTGGTCCTCTCTGCACGCTGTCGCAGGCTGGCTGCGGCAGCGTGTTGGGTCTGTCAGGCTGTCGCGCCCCGACTACCGTTCGTCCTGAGTAGCGGCAAAGCCGCGTATCGAAGGATCAGCGTCGGTGAACGCCTTCGACAAGCTCGCGGCAGCCTTCGATACGGCCCGGATCGGGCCTACTCAGGTCGAACGGTAACAGGGTATTTCCCGACGGCCTTACTACGTCTTACTGCTTCTTCTCCGACTTGCTTTCGTAACGCTTGCTCCACTCGGTCAGGATGCGGTCACGGTTGGTGCTGGCCCAGGTGAAGTCATTCTTGATCAGGCGCTTCTCGTAGTCGGCCGGCAGCAGTTCATCCGGCTTGGCCACGCCAGGAATGGCGACCACGGCGAAGTTCTTTTCATACAAGGCCATGGCTTCCTTGCTGGCGGAGAAATCGGCCAGCTTCTTGGCTGCTTCCAGATGCTTGCTGCCCTTGACGATGGCAGTGGCTTCGATGTCCCAGCCCAGACCTTCGGACGGCAGGATCACGTCGATGGGCGCACCTTCCTTCTTGGTCTTGACGGCGCGGTATTCAAAGGCGATGCCGATCGGGAATTCGCCGGTCGCAGCCTGCTTGCAGGGCTTGGAGCCGGAATGGGTGTACTGGCCGATGTTCTTGTGCAGGGCGTCCATGTAGGCCCAGCCCTTGTCCTCGCCCATCATCTGCAGCCAGGCCGACACGTCCAGGTAGCCGGTGCCGGAAGAGGCCGGGTTGGGCATGACGATCTTGCCGGCATAGACTGGCTTGGTCAGGTCGGCCCAGGAGGTCGGCTTGGGCAGGCCCTGCTTTTGCGCTTCCACGGTGTTGAAGCAAATGGCCGAGGCCCACACATCCATGCCCACCCAGGCCGGCGGATTGGCGGCGCTGCGGTACTTGGCGTCGATGGCCGAGAGGCCCTGCGGGGCGTAGGGCATGAGCATGCCTTCCTTGTCCAGCAGGGCCAGGCTGGTGGCGGCCAGGCCCCAGATCACGTCAGCTTGCGGGTTGGCTTTTTCGGCCAGCAGCTTGGCGGTGACGATGCCGGTGGAGTCGCGCACCCACTTGATTTCGATGTCCGGATTGGCCTTCTGGAACGCGGCCTGGTAGGCCTTGATCTGGTCGGCTTCCAGGGCGGTGTAGACGGTCAGCGTAGTGGCCGCATGGGCCTGGGCCGAGAACAGCATGCCGGCGCCGATCACCGATGCGAACAGGGAAAACAGCTTGGTTTTTTTCATGATGGCCTTCGTCTGTGAATGGCTGGGTTGAAAACGCGTCGAGGACGCAAGGTGGAGAAATCGTTGGCCTGACCGGCCCGCTCAGTGCGCCCGTCCCCGGCGCCAGGCCTGGGCGCGCGCCAGCCAGCGGCTGCCGGCGAGGTGCATGAGCAGCGATGCCGCTGCCGAGGTCAGCAGGATCAGCGTGGACATGGCGGCAGCCGGGCCGACATCGCCGGCGTCATCCATGTTCAGCACCGCGACCGAGGCCAGCACTGTGTCGGGCCGGTACAGGAAGATCACCGCCGAGACCGTCGTCATCGAGGACACGAACAGGTAGCGGAAGATCTCCAGCAACTGCGGCAGGCACAGCGGTACGGTGACCCGGATGAAGGTCTTCAGCAGCGGCACCTTCAGCGACAGCGAGGCGGCCTCGAATTCGGGATCGAGCTGTTTCAGGGCCGTCACTGCGGTGAGGTGCGCGGTGGTGTAGAAGTGCACGACAGAGCAGAGCACCAGGAGCGTCATCGTCCCGTAGAGGAAGTTGAAGGGATTGGCCGGATGGTTGAAGAACAGCAGGCTGCCCAGCCCCAGCACCAGTCCCGGCACTGCCATCGGGAGGAAGCACAGCATGCGCAGCAGGGTGGACAGCCAAGCCTGGCCACGGGTCTTTTCCATCAGCCAGGCGCCACAGAAGATGAAGAGGGTGCCGGCCACGCTAGTGCCACAGGCCAGCCTGAGGCTGTTCCAGTAGGCCAGCCAGCCGCCACCATCCATGTTGTCGAAATCGTAGTGCTGCAGCGTCAGTTGCAGGTTGTAGGGCCACAGCTTGACCACCGAAGCCCCCATGGCCACCACGATCATCATCAGGATGGCGCTGGCGATGAGCATCACGGCCAGCAGGTTGGCGCCATCGCGCCGCCAGTCGGCGCGTGGCACATAGTTTTCGGAGCGGCTGCTCATGCTGGCGCGCTGGCGGCGCTGCAGCCAGGCGTCCAGGGTGAAGGTCAGCAGCGCCGGCACCAGCAGCAACAGGCCAATGAGCGCGCCGCGTCCGAACTGCTGCTGTCCGACCACGGCCTTGTAGGCTTCCACCGCCAGCACGCTGTAGGCCCCGCCGGTGATCTTGGGCACGCCGAAGTCGGTGATGGTGAGCGTGAAGACCAGGCACAGCGCGCCAAAGATGCCATAGCGCGTGGCCGGCAGCGTCACCGTGGTGAAGATGCGCCAGCGCGATGCGCCCATGGCCTGGGCGGCGTCATAGAGACGGCCATCGGCCTGCGATAGCGCCGACAGCAGGATCATCAGCGCATGCGGGAAGGTGTAGAACACCTCACCCAGCAAGATGCCCCAGAAGCCATAGATGCTGCCCTCCATCCATTCCTTGAACAGTCCCTGGTTGCCGAACAGGTAGATCAGCGCAATGCCCGGCAACAGCGAGGGCGCCAGCAGCGGCAGCAGGCCGATGCCGCGCCACAAACCCTTGCCGGGGATGCAGGTCCGTTGCAGCGCATAGGCGAAGACGTAGGCCAGCGGCACCGTGACCACTGCCGTCACGGCTGATACCCAAAGGCTGCGCGCCAGCATCGGCAGGAAGTTGATGTTGGCAAATAACTGCACAAAGGGTTGCGTCCCCGCCCACTGGCCAGCGGGCGTGAGCACCGCCTGCGCCAGGATGAATAGCAGGGGACCGACCAGCCCCAGCGCCAGCAGCATCAGCAGCATCCATTTGAGCAGGCCCGGCAGCCATTGGCTGCGATCCGGCACGGGCGCGGGCCGGGCGGAGGTGCTGGTTTCAGCACTGAGGGTGGGCAGGGGCGCAGACACGGTAGCAGGCATGGTCATCTCGGTGCGCATCAGGCAAACACTTGCAGGCTCTGGCGCGGCAGCGTCACCCACAGCCCATCCTGGGCGTCCAGGCTGGCCACACGTTCGTGCGCCTGGCTGCTGACATCGGCCAGCAAGGTCTGCCCCGGCAGGGCCTCGGCGGCCAGCGCCAGGCGGTAGCGGTCGCCCAGGTAGATGCGGTCCACCACCCGCGCCAGGAAGCGGTTCGCGCAGCCCTCGTCGGAGAACAGTTGCACTGCCTCGGGCCGGCAGAACAAGCGACCGCTGGCGCGGTCGCTCTCGTCGGGCTGGATTTCCAGATGCAGGCCGCCCACTGCCACCTGCGAGCCGGACAGCCGGGTGAAGGGCAGCCAGTTGGCCTGGCCGATGAAGTCGGCCACGAAGGGCGTGGCCGGGCGGCGATAGATCTGCTCGGGCGTGCCGAACTGTTCGATGCGACCATGCTGCATGACGGCGATGCGATCGGCCATCACCATGGCTTCTTCCTGGTCGTGGGTGACCATGAGGGTGGTGATACGGAATTGCTTCTGCAGCCGGCGGATTTCCAGTTGCAGGTGCTCGCGTACCTGCGCATCCAGCGCCGAGAGCGGTTCGTCCAGCAGCAACAAGGAAGGCGAGGGCGCCAGCGCCCGGGCCAGCGCCACGCGCTGTTGCTGGCCGCCGGACAACTGGCCGGGGTATTTGTCCTGGCTGCCGTCCAGGCCCACCATCGAGAGCATCTCGGTGACCCGCTCGCGCTTTTGCTGGCGGCTCATGCGGCCCAGGCCATAGGCCACATTGTCCGCCACGCTCAGGTTGGGAAACAGCGCATAGGACTGGAACAGGATGCCGTAGTCCCGCGCCTGCGGCGGCAGTTGTGAAATGTCGCGGCCATCGGCATGCAGGCGGCCGCTGTCCTGGCGTTCCAGCCCGGCAATGGTACGCAGCAGGGTGGTCTTGCCGCAGCCGGAAGGGCCTAGCAGGCAGACCATCTCGCCACGGCGCACTTCCAGCGACACGCGGTCCAGCGCCGTGAAGCTCCCGAAGCGCTTTTCCACCTCGCGTACCGACAGGAACACGGCGGCATCCTCCTCCGTGGCGGCAGTCATGAACGGAGCGGCGGTGGGAGTATGCATCATCGTGGCGTGTGTCCGGCTAGGTCGCGTATTGCCCGAAGGCAGCGCCCATGCGTGTTTGCGGGGCGTGCCTGGGTTCGGAAAGCAAGCGGATGGTACGGGCCTAATATGACTGCTGGATGACACCCCCTGCTGTGATAGCGGCCCGGTATTCGTGCTATAGCTTGAAGTTATGGATGAGCCGGAATGCTCCCGCGCCAGGGGAATCATGGCCCTCTGATATGGTCATAAAAGGACATTGACGAGGCCTTCCTGGTGAAGGAATATCATTCACCTATTGAGGAGTTCATATGACCAGATTTAGTGGATTGGGCAGATCCAAAGGGGTCAGGCGGCTGCTGGCCTCCGGGATTGGCGTGGCGGCGCTGCTGGCAGCCTGTTCTTCACCGGAAAGCAGCAAGGAGGACCGCGACGCCCTGGCGCGGCAGCTGATCGACCAGAAAAAGACCACCTCCGACGGCACCTCCACCGCCACCACCGTGGATGGCTACAAGGTCGACCTGGCCAAGCGCATCTCCCAGGTCAATTTCACCAGCGTCTATGTGGAGCGGCCTCAGGCCTTGCTGCGCTCGGTCATCGTCATCAAGTATGTGGTCGATGCCGACGGCAACCTGGTCACCAGCGAGATCCTGCGCAGCAACCGCGACAGGCACGCCGAAGCCAGCGCCATGGGGAGCCTGAAATCGGCGGCGCCTTTCCCCAAGCCGCCGGCGGCGCTGCTCAAGCATAACCGCATCGAATTGTCGGAAAGTTGGCTGTTCAATAACGACGGACGCTTCCAGCTACGCAGCGTGGCCCTGGCGCAGATGGGCGAGTAAGCTCTTGTCAAGGTGTCCTGCGGCATTGGCATGTGTATAATGTCGCGCGTGCACGACGGTATGCGTTGTGCGTCCCAGGTCCAAGGGACCTGCGCCGGAACCAGGCGAACGCGAGTTCGCCTTTTTTATTATCCGCGGACGCCGCCATGGCAGCCCTTGTCCATCTTCATTGACCAGATCGTTTATTGATTGGCTATACATGTTTGATTTCATTCGTACCCACCAGCGCCTGATGCAGTTCCTGCTGCTGCTGTTCATCTTCCCGTCGTTCGCCTTTTTCGGCCTGGAAGGCTACAGCCGACTGACCGACGACAACGGCGTGGCCAAGGTGGCCGGTCAGACCATCACCAAGGAAGAATGGGACGCAGCCCACCGTCAGCAGCTCGAACGCATGCGCCAGGTGTACGGCAACCAGTTCGACAGCAAGATCTTCGACAGTCCCCAGGCGCGCCGCGCCATCCTGGACAACCTGATCGCCCAGCGCGCCCTGGGGGCGGAAGTGGTGGCCAGCAAGCTGGTGGTGCCGGACCAGGTGCTGCAACAGAGCATCCTGCAGATTCCCGGCCTGACCAAGGCCGACGGCAAGTTCGACAACGAGCAGTACCGCGTGCTGCTGGCGGCGCAGGGCATGACGCCCAAGTCCTATGAAGCCGGCCTGCGCCGCGAGATGGCCGTGCAGCAGTTGAACGCCGCCATCCAGACCACCGCCTTTGCGCCCAAGACCGTGGCCGAGAACCTGTCGGCCCTGAACGACCAGGAACGCACGGTGCAGATGCTCAACTTCAAGCCCGACAGCTACGCTGCCCAGGTCAAGGTGAGCGATGAGATGCTCAAGGACTACTACGACAAGAACACCGCCCGCTTCGAGATCCCGGAACAGGCCGACATCGAGTATGTGGTGCTGGACGCGGCGGCCGTGGCCGCCCAGTCGGCGGTGACCGATGACGACATCAAGGCCTACTACGAGCAGAACAAGAAGCTCTACGCCACCGAAGAGCAGCGTCGCGCCAGCCACATCCTGATCGCCGTGAAGAAGGATGCGTCTGCCGCCGACCAGGCTGCCGCCAAGAGCAAGGCCGAAGGCCTGGTGGCGCAGCTGCGCAAGAATCCTGGCGAGTTCGCCAAGCTGGCCAAGGCCAATTCGCAAGACCCCGGTTCGGCCGAGAACGGCGGCGACCTGGGTTACTTCGGCAAGGGCGCCATGGTCAAGCCCTTCGAAGACGCTGCCTTCAGCCTGAAGCAGGGCGAGATCAGCGATCCGGTGCAGTCCGACTTCGGCTACCACATCATCGAAGTGACCGGCATCAAGCCGGCGGCAGTCAAGCCGCTGGAGTCGGTCAAGGCCGAGATCGGCAGCGAGATCAAGAAGCAGATCGCCGCCAAGAAGTATTCCGAGATGGCTGACCAGTTCAACAACCTGGTCTATGAAAACGGCGACAGCCTCAAGGCCGTCTCCGACAAGCTCAAGCTGAAGATCCAGACTGCCACCGGCGTGACCCGCACGCCCAACCCGGCTGCCGGCCCGCTGCCTTACAACAACGCCAAGTTCCTGACCGCGCTCTTCACCGACGACGTGATCAAGGCCAAGCACAACACCGAAGCCGTGCAGACTGCGCCCAACACCCTGGTGGCAGGCCGCGTCACCAGCTACAAGCCGGTGAGCAAGCGTCCCTTCGACGAGGTCAAGGCCGATGTGCAGAAGGCCGTGCTGGCGCAGCAAGAGCAACTGCTGGCCGTCAAGGCTGGCCAGGAACGCCTGGCGCAGTTGCAGGCCAAGGATGACGCCGCCGGCTTCAGCGATGCCAAGGTAGTCTCCCGCGTGAAGGCCGACGGCTGGACCCAGGAAGCCTTCAATGCCGTCATGAAGGCCGATACCGCCAAGCTGCCCGCCTATGTGGGCGCCGAGACCCCGGGCATGGGCTACCAGATCTACCGCATCAGCAAGGTGGAACAGCCCAAGACCGTCGATGCCGCCCGCCGCCAGGCCGAACGCGAGCAGATCACCAGCGCCCTGTCGCAGCAGGAAGCCCTGTCCTATCTGGACTACCTGCGCGAGAAGGCCAAGACCAAGCTGCTCAAGGGGGCGGCAGCGGTCAGCGCCGACGATGCCGCCAAGTGAGCGGCGATGCGTGCGGCAGGATGGCGCAATCGCGGACCGCAATCGCGCACCGCAATCGTGAATCGGTGCGCGACTGCGCCCCATGCCGGCGCATCGTCGGCATGAGCGCCACAAATTGCTAAAAAATTTCCTCAGGCCGCTTTTCCAGCGGCCTTTTTGTTTCATCATGGAACCCGGCGCTGCATTCAGGCGGGATGCACAAGGGGCCGGCAGTGGGGAATCCGCTTCACTTCTTCCAGTTGTTCATTGATGCCGGGCCGTTGTTGCAGGCGGTGAGAACATTCACTGTTTCATTGCTAGAGATGAAATTCCCTGTCATCCGCATGAAGGTGTGCGCCGTTCCGGAAAGGGAGGGCTGCACCAGCGTTGTCGTCGACAGCACAGAGCAGTCCGATCCGGAAGGCGTGGCCTGGCCAGGTGGCCTGCCGACGCTGCCTGCCGTGTTGCCCTGACTATCAACCACGTTTTTATGCCTGCCCCAGTTCTCATCATCCAGACCGGCGATGCCAATCCCACCCTCAAGGACAGTTATGGCGGCTATGCGCAGCAGATCGGCTGCGCGGCCGGGCTGTGCCAGAGCGAACTGCAGGTCGTGACCGTCTACGAGGGCCAGCGCCCATCCTGCCCGCGCAGCTACCGGGCCGTCTTCATCACCGGATCGCCGGCCATGGTGACCGACAAGGAAGACTGGAGCGAACGCACCGCCGAATGGCTGCGCGAAGCCGCCGAGCTGGATACGCCGATGTTCGGCATCTGCTACGGCCACCAGTTGCTCACCCACGCCTTCGGCGGTGAAGTCGGCTACAACCCGGCGGGACGGGCCGCCGGCACCATGCACGTCAAGACCCTGGAATGCTGCCGCGAGGATGAACTGCTGGGCGTGCTGCCACCCGAGTTCCCGGCCCACATGCTGCACATGCAGTCGGTCTTGCGCCCGCCACCGGAGGCCATCGTCATGGCGCGCTCGCCGATGGACCCGCATCATGTGATCAAGCACAAGCACAACGTCTATTCGACCCAGTTCCACCCGGAGTTCTCGCCCGAATTCGTGCGCGCCCACCTGCATTACTACGCCGACATCTATCGCGGCTGCGGCATCGACGCCCAGGCGCTGTGCGAGAAGGTCAGCGACACGCCCCAGTCCACCGGACTGCTGCGGCGTTTCCTGGCCTTGCATGCGCGTCACTGAAGGCGCTCTCCCATGACAGACAGCCCCCCGTCGCCAGACCTTGCGCGCGGGGGCTGTTGGTTTTGTACGGGCGACGACTTACTTCAGGCCCAGCAGCGGCTTCAGCGCCGGCCAGACATTGTCCAGCAGGCGTGGCTGCGCCTGCTCATTGGGATGGATGCGGTCGGCCTGGAACAGCGACAAGTCCGCCGCGATGCCTTCCATGAAGAAGGGTACCAGCGCCACCTTGTTGGTCTTGGCCAGATCCTGGTACATGGCGCTGAAGCGGCGCGTGTAGTCCGGCCCGTAGTTGGGCGGGATCTGCATGCCTACCAGCAGCACCTTGGCCTGCTGCTGTCGCGCCAGATCGATCATGGCCTGCAGGTTGTCCTGGCTGGTCTTCAGCGGTAGGCCGCGCAGGGCGTCGTTGCTGCCCAGTTCGATCACCAGCACGTCAGGCTTGTGCTGACTCATCAGGGCCGGCAAGCGGTTCTTGCCGCCGATGGTGGTGTCGCCGCTGATGCTGGCGTTGACCACGGCGGTGGCCAGCTTGTGTTGCTGCAAGCGTTGCTGCAGCAGGGCGGTCCAGCCTGTGCCGCGCTCCAGGCCGTACTCGGCCGAGAGGCTGTCACCGAGCACGAGCAGGGTTTTTGGGGCAGAATAAGCGCTCGTCGCCGCCAGCACCAGGGCGACGCCCGCCAGCAGCCGCCACAGCCACATCGCCACTGTATGGCGCACTGCACCCGTTGCCGACCCTCTTGCCCGATTGCCCTGCATGCCTGTTTCCGCTACCGCTGTTGCCGCCGCCATTCCAGCCATTGAAGTCCTTCAGTTGTCCAAACACGTTGCCGATGCATCGGCCCCAGCGGGCCGCCTGACCATCCTCGATGGCATCGATTTTACCGTGGCCGCTGGCACCACGCTGGCCATCGTGGGGGCGTCCGGTTCCGGCAAATCGACGCTGCTGGGTCTGCTGGCTGGACTGGATACGCCCAGCGAAGGTTCCGTGCGGCTCGATGGGGAAGATATCTATGCGCTTGACGAGGATGGCCGCGCGCTGCTGCGCAAGCGCAAGCTGGGTTTCGTGTTCCAGTCCTTCCAGTTGCTGGGGCATCTGAATGCGCTGGAAAACGTCATGCTGCCGCTGGAGTTGCGCGGCGACGCCCGCGCTCGTGATAAGGCTACAGAGATGCTGGGCCGTGTCGGCCTGGGCAGCCGTCTGAAGCATTCTCCCAAATACCTTTCCGGCGGCGAGCAGCAGCGCGTGGCGCTGGCGCGCGCCTTCGTCACCGAGCCGCCGCTGCTGCTGGCCGACGAGCCGACCGGCAGCCTGGATGCCGCCACCGGCGAGGCGGTCATCGAGCTGATGTTTGAACTGAACCGCGAGCGCGGCTCCACCCTGGTCCTGGTCACCCACGACAATGCCATGGCGGCGCGCTGCCAGCGCACTATCACTATCGCCGCTGGCCGGCTGGCCTAGGTCGCCTGAGCCGGGTTCAGACCGATTCCATCGGATCGGCTGGCGGCAGCGGGTGGGCGCGCTTGTGCTCGATGTAGGCAATGCCGACGCCGCTGGCGCAGATGATGGCGATGCCCAGCACCGTGATGCGGTCGGGGAATTGCCCGAACACCAGCCAGCCCATGCCGCAGGCCGAGATGATCTGGGCATAGAAGAAGGGCGTCAGCACGGAAGCTTCGGCGTGCCGGTAGGCGCTGTTCTGCAGGAAGTGGCCGATGGTGCTGGTGATGCCGGTAGAGACCAGGATTGCCAGTTCCACCGCCGTCGGGGTATGGCTGGTCCAGAAGAAGGGCACCAGGAGCGTAGAGACGACGCTGCCTACCAGGGCGCCGTAGAACAGCGTCACCATGGGATTGTCGGCCTGGCTGGCCTTGCGGTTGAGGATGGAGAGCAGGGCCTGGGTAAAGGCCGAGATCAGCCCGAGCGCCACGCCGTAGGGCGGGATGTCGCCACTGGGACGGATCACGATGAGCATGCCCGTAAAGCCCACCAGCACCGCGATCCAGCGTGACAGATAGCTGCGCTCGCCCAGCAGCCAGGGCGAGATCGCCAGCACGATCAGTGGCGCGCAGAAATTCATGGCCGTGCCCTCGGCCAGCGGCACGATCTTCAATACCGAAAAGAAAATCAGCGTCGAGCCCAGCAGCAATGCACCACGCCCCAGTTGCAGGCCGAGCCGGTTCGTCTGCAGGATGCTGCGCCCATGGCGGCGCCGGTACAGCGGCGCCAGTGTGGCGGCCATGAAGAACAGGTTGATGGTATAGCGCATCCAGGCAATCATGACCACGTGATAGCCGGCCAGGGCCAGCAGCTTGCCGGCGGTATCCAGCAGCGACAGGGTCCAGAGCCCCGAGATCAGGAACAGGATGCCCAGCTTATGGGTGCGGGCGATGGGCAGTTGCGACAGGACGGCGCTGGACATGGTCTCGGATGATCTGGTTGAACACGGCTCTGATGGCCGGGATGAATTCGCTGGCGGTGAGGCCTACCGGGCCCACGCCGCTGGCCACCAGCTGGTCGGCCGCCGCTCCGTGGATCCAGGTAGCGGCCAGGGCGGCGGTGCGGGTGGGCCAGCCTTGCGCCAGCAGCGCCCCGCATAGCCCGGAGAGCACATCGCCGGTGCCGGCGGTGGACAGGGCAGGGTTGCCGCTGGGATTGATGGCGATCTCGCCATCGGGGAAGGCGATCACCGTTCCCGCGCCCTTGAGCACGGCAATGGCGTTGAACTGGCGGGCTAGCTGGCGCGCTGCGTGCGGACGGTCTTGCTGGACTTGCTGGGTGGTGCTGTCGAGCAGCCGCGCCGCTTCCAGGGGATGCGGGGTGATGATGGTCTTGGCCGCCGCGCCAGCCTGGCTGCGCCGGTGCAGCTTGTGCTGCAGGGAGGGTTCGGCCGAGATCAGGTTCAGGGCGTCGGCGTCGACCACGATCTCGGCTTCGCTGTCCAGGGCGCGCCCCAGGATGTCATGCGCATGGCGCGAGGTGCCCATGCCGGGGCCGACCACCAGCGCCGCGCTGGCGGCGAACTCGACCCGGTCGGCCAGCCGGAACATCAGTTCCGGGTGCTTGTCGTCATAGGCCAGGCCATCATCGACAAATGCCACATAGACGCGTCCCGCCCCGCCAAAGGCCGCCGTACGGGCCGCCAGCACCGGCGCGCCTGCCATGCCGCGCGCTCCGCCCACCACGATGACGTCGCCATAGCTGCCCTTGTGGCTGTTGTTGGCGCGTGGTTTGAGGGCCGTGGCAAAGCTCTGCGGCCCATTGAGGAAAGCCTGCGTGGGCGGGAAACGCTCGGCGGCGATCTCCAGCGTATCGACCACGATCTGGCCGCTGTGGTCGCTGCCATCGCAGGTGTGCAGGCCGGGCTTGTCGCCGATGAAAGTGAGGGTATGGGTGGCCTGCACGGCGACGCCGTCACGCCCGCCGACGATGCTGCCGGTATCGGCATCCAGGCCGCTGGGGACATCGATGGACAGCACCGGGCAGCGCAGGCTGTTGATGTAGTCGATGATCAGGCGCAGGCGCGGGCCGGGCGGACGGGCCAGACCGATGCCGAACAGCCCGTCGATGACCAGCGCCCAAGCCTGCTGGCGCAGCAGGGCGTCGCCGTGGTCTTCGATGAACTGGATCTCGGCTTCACGCGCACGCGCCAGGGCGCGGCGCGCATCGGGCGGCTGGCGGCTTTCGTCGGCATGCAACTGGACGGTGACTTCGATGCCGGCTTCTTCCAGCAGGCAGGCCGCTTCCAGGGCATCGCCGCCATTGTTGCCGGGACCGGCCAGCACCAGCACCGAGGGCGAGGAGGCCGTGCTGGAACACAGCATCTGCTGCGCCAGCTCGGCAATGGCCGCGCCGGCGCGCTGCATGAGCGTGTAGGGCGGCAGGGCCGCCAAGGCCTCTTGTTCGATACGGCGGATCTCGGCAACGGTATGGAGCGCGCTCATGATCGTGATCGCTGATGCGTTAGTGTTGCGTGGATGAAGTGAAGCTCAGGCGGGGCAGTGCGTACGCAAGAGCCGTAATTTTAAGTGAAATAGGCTATCTACGCAGGCCCGGTCCGCATGAAAATCAGGCGGCCGCCATGGAGCCGGGCCTCAGCCCAGGACGTCGCGCGGCAGCAGCCCGGCGGTGGGGATCTCGGTCTCTTCGCCGGCCATCATGTCGCTCAGCAGGCGCGCCGATCCTACGCTGGCGGCCCAGCCGGTGACGCCATGGCCGACGTTGACGAAGACGTTGCCTTGGCGCGTCGGGCCCACGACGGGCAGGCCGGTGGGCATCATGGCGATGCTGTTGCTCCAGAAGTGGGCCTGGTTGTAGTTGGCCGCATTGGGGTAGTAGTCGCCGGCAATCTTGAGCAGGTTGCGCAAGGCCTTCGGGGGCAGGGTCTGCGAAGGCGGCACGAAGCCCAGCAGGCCGCTGATGCGGATGCGGCTGCCCAGGCGGGTCATGGCGACCTTGTAGCTGTCGTCGTAGAGCGCCATGGTGGGGGCGTCGTCGGGATTCTTGACCGGCACCAGGGCCGAGTAGCTCTGTAAGGCGCGCAGCGGCAGGCGGGTATCCAGGGGCTGCAACAGCTCGGCGCTGGCCATGCCGGCGGCCACCACGACGGCGTCCATGGTCAGGTGCGAGGCCAGGTGGGCAGACTGCACCTCCAGCGTGACGCGGCCGCCGAATTCGCTGCGGATGCTGCTCACCGTCGAGTTGAAATGGAAACTGACTCCCAATGCCTGCGCGGCATTGCGCATCTGCTTGGCAAACAGCACGCTGTTGCCGGCAATGTCATTGGGGTAGTAGAGCGCGCCAGCCAGCGCCGCTTCGGAGGAGAAGGCCGGCTCCAGGGCGCGAATCCCCGCCGCATCCAGCGTCAGCTGCTTGTACTCGCATTGGCTGGCCGCTTCCTGCAGGGCGGGCAGGCGCGCCGCCTCGGCGCTCTGGCGGAACAGGTGGAACACGCCGGCGCTGTTCTCGTGTTCCATGTTGTAGTGGGCCTGCAGTTGCTGGGTCAGATCCTGGCCATAGGCGGACAGGCGCGACAGGATCAGCTTGTGTTGGGCAAAATGATGTTGCTGGGCAGTGCGCGTGGCGCGCATCCAGCGGCGGCGGCCGAAGTCGGCGCCGGAGGCCAGCAGCACACGGGGCTCGTCCTGGAAGCGGCAGGCAAAGGTCGCCAGCGCGCCTGGCAGGGTCAGCGGCATGGCCGTACCCGGGGCCAGCAGCCCGGAGTCGCCGAAGGTGGCTTCCTCGGCCACATGCGCGCGGCGTTCGATCACCGCTACTTCATAGCCCTTGGTGGCCAGGAAGTAGGCGCTGCAAATCCCTGAAAGTCCCCCGCCGATGACGGCGATCTGTCGATGTGTGCTGTTCACTCTGTTCGTCTTGGAAGCGGCGCGGCCGCTGTGGTCATGGTCATCGCTGCCCCCGCAAGGCTGGCTGCCGCAGCGCCAGCCGGGTTTTTCGATGCGGGCCGAATGATACCGCGAAATTCTGTTGTCGTTGCGCTATTGCCGCAGCACCGCCGCCTGGCTTGCCGTACAAGCTGCCTGCACAAATTGACGTCTAGGAGTGACAACGTCTGGCGCCGCGTCCCCGATGACAGCCTCTTTGGGTGGGGCCACCGGAGGCAGCGCGGAAAGCTCGCTTTGGGCGGGACGTCGGGGCGGGACCACGGTATAATGCGCGCTTTGCCAGCTGACGCGCGCACGATCCATCATTCCGACGACCCCCGGCCTGCACGGTTTTTCCCTTGTGCAATGCGCCATGACGGGTTGGCCGGTGCCGGTGGACCGATCCCTGCCGCGCTGCTGCGACGGTTTTCCCGATTCAAGCTAACTGCCTCGACTCCGCCATGCTGATCCTGCCGGGCTCCAATGCCCTTTCCGCTTTCCGTACCCAACGTCTCCTGACCCAATTGCAAGCTGTGGACGCCGCCATCACCGGCGTGTCCGGCCGCTACCTGCATTTCGTCGATGCCGCCCAGGCCCTGACCCAGGAGGACGAGGCGCGCCTGAATGGCCTCTTGACTTACGGCGACCCCTTCAATGGCAGCGACGACGGCGAGACCTTCGTCGTCATCCCGCGCCTGGGCACCATTTCGCCCTGGGCCAGCAAGGCCACCGACATCGTGCGCAACTGCGGCATGGCGCACATCCATCGCGTCGAACGCGGCATCATCTTCCGCGTGCAGGTCAAGACGGGCCTGCTGGGCGGCGCCAAGAAGCTCAATGAAACCAGCATCCCCGGCGTGGCCGCGCTGTTGCATGACCGCATGACCGAAACCGTGCTGCGCGATCCCCAGCAGGCCTCGGCCTTGTTCTCCGAACTGCAGGCCAAGCCGCTGGAGTCCGTGGACGTGCTCGGCGGCGGCCGCGCCGCGCTGGAACGCGCCAACACCGAACTGGGCCTGGCCCTGTCGGATGACGAGATCGATTATCTGGTGGAAGCCTTCACCAAGGCCCAGCGCAACCCCACCGACGTCGAACTGATGATGTTCGCCCAGGCCAACAGCGAACACTGCCGCCACAAGATCTTCAACGCCGACTGGACCATCGACGGCCAGAAGCAGGACAAGTCGCTGTTCGGCATGATCAAGAACACCCACCAGCTCGCCCCCAAGGGCACCGTGGTGGCCTATTCGGACAACTCCTCCATCATCGAGGGCGCAACCGTCTCGCGCTTCTACCAGCGTGGCGCCACCAAGGGCAACGTGTATGAAGCCTCGGAAGAGCTGACCCACATCCTGATGAAGGTGGAGACCCACAACCACCCGACCGCCATTTCCCCGTTCCCGGGCGCTTCCACCGGCGCCGGCGGCGAGATCCGCGACGAAGGTGCGACCGGTCGCGGCTCCAAGCCCAAGGCCGGCCTGACCGGCTTTACCGTCTCCAACCTGATGGTCACCCACGCCGTGCAACCCTGGGAAAACGCCCGCGATGTCGCCCAGCCGGTCGCCGAGCGCGACGCCCACGCCCAGGGCGGCATCTACGGCAAGCCTGAGCGCATTGCTTCGCCTTTGCAGATCATGATCGACGGCCCGCTGGGTGGCGCCGCCTTCAACAATGAATTCGGCCGTCCCAACCTGGGCGGTTACTTCCGTACCTACGAGCAGAACGTGGGCGGGCAGGTCATGGGCTATCACAAGCCCATCATGATCGCCGGCGGCATGGGCAACATCTCGGCCAAGCACACCAAGAAGAACGACCTGCCGGTCGGCAGCCTGCTGATCCAGCTGGGCGGCCCCGGCATGCGTATCGGCATGGGCGGCGGTGCAGCCTCGTCGATGGCCACCGGCGTGAACGCGGCTGACCTGGACTTCGATTCGGTGCAGCGTGGCAACCCGGAAATGGAACGCCGCGCCCAGGAAGTCATCAACGCCTGCTGGGCGCTGGGTGACGACAACCCCATCCAGTCCATCCACGACGTGGGTGCGGGCGGCCTGTCCAACGCCTTCCCGGAAATCACCAACGATGCCAAGCGCGGCGCCATCTTCGACCTGCGCAAGGTACCCCTGGAAGAAAGCGGCCTGGCCCCGCGCGAGATCTGGAGCAATGAATCCCAGGAACGCTATGTGCTGGCCATCCTGCCGGAACACCTGGAACTGTTCAAATACCTGTGCGAGCGCGAGCGCGCGCCCTTCGCCGTGGTCGGTACCGCCACCGAAGAACGCCAGTTGAAGGTGATCGACCCCGAGCACAACAACAGTCCCGTGGACATGCCCATGGACGTGCTGCTGGGCAAGCCGCCCAAGATGCACCGCGATGTGACGCACGTCGAGAAGCAATTGCCTCCGGTCGACCTGACCGGCATGGATCTGGTGGACGTGGCCCAGCGCGTGTTGCGCCTGCCGGCCGTGGCCGACAAGTCCTTCCTGATCACCATCGGTGACCGCAGCGTCGGCGCCATGACCGTGCGCGACCAGATGGTCGGTCCCTGGCAGGTGCCGGTGGCTGACGTGGCCGTGACCGCCATGGGCCTGGAAGGGTATCTGGGCGAAGCCATGGCTATGGGCGAGCGTACCCCGCTGGCCGTGATCGACGCCCCGGCCTCGGGCCGCATGGCTGTCGGTGAAGCCATCACCAACATCGCCGCCGCACCGATCGCCGAGATCGGTGACATCAAGCTCTCGGCCAACTGGATGGCGGCCTGCGGCCAGCCCGGCCAGGACGCCGCGCTGTTCGATACCGTCAAGGCCGTGGGCATGGAACTGTGCCCGGCGCTGGGCGTGTCCATCCCGGTGGGCAAGGATTCGCTGTCCATGCGCAGCACCTGGAGCGATGAAGAGGGCGCCAAGTCGGTGACCTCGCCGGTGTCGCTGATCGTCTCCGGCTTTGCGCCGGTGACCGACGTGCGCCGCGTGCTGACCCCGCAACTGCGCAAGGACAAGGGTGAAACCGTCCTGATCCTGATCGACCTGGGCCGTGGCAAGAACCGCATGGGCGCTTCGGCGCTCACGCAGGTGATGCAGCAGATCGGCAACGAGACCCCGGACGTGGATAGCGCCGACGACCTGAAGGCCTTCTTCAACGCTATCCAGCAACTGAACACCGAAGATCGTCTGCTGGCCTACCACGACCGTTCCGACGGCGGCCTGTATGCGACCCTGGCCGAAATGGCCTTTGCCGGCCATACCGGTATCTCGGTCAACCTCGACATCCTCACCATGGAAGGCGAGCATGCCGCCGACTGGGGCGATTCCAAGAACTGGACCACGCAAGTGGCCGAGCGCCGCAATGAACTGACCTTGCGCGCGCTGTTCAGCGAAGAGCTGGGTGCGGTCATCCAGGTCCCGGCCGAGCAGAAGTCGGACGTCATGAACGTACTGCGCAGCTACAACCTGGGCGCGTGCAGTCACATCATTGGCAAGCCCAATGACCGCGACGTGATCGAATTCATGCGCGACGCCAAGAACATCTACAGCCAGCCGCGCGCCGAGCTGCATCGTGTCTGGAGCGAAACCAGCTGGCGCATCGCCCGCCTGCGCGACAACCCGGCCTGCGCCGATGCCGAATACGAACGCCTGCTGGACGCAGCCGACCCCGGCATGACGCCCAAGTTGAGCTTCGATCCGCAGGAAGACATCGCCGCACCCTATCTGTCGCTGGGCGCAGCCGCCCGTCCCAAGGTCGCCATCCTGCGCGAGCAGGGCGTGAACTCGCACATCGAGACCGCCTACGCCATGCACAAGGCCGGCTTCACCGCCGTGGACGTGCACATGAGCGACCTGATCGCCAACCGTGCCAAGCTGGACGACTTCAAGGGCTTCATCGCCGTGGGCGGCTTCTCCTACGGTGACGTGCTGGGCGCCGGCGAAGGCTGGGCCAAGACGATTCTGTTCAATGCGCAACTGGCCGAGCAGTTCTCGCGCTTCTTCCAGCGCCAGGACACCTTCTCGCTGGGCATCTGCAACGGCTGCCAGATGATGAGCAACCTGAAGTCCATGATCCCGGGTGCGGAAGCCTGGCCCAAGTTCACCCGCAACAAGTCCGAGCAGTTCGAGGCGCGTTTCGTGATGGTGGAAGTGGCCGATTCGCCCTCCATCTTCATGCAGGGCATGGCCGGCACCCAGGCGCCGATCGCTACCGCCCACGGTGAAGGTTTCGCCGACTTCTCGCAGACCGGTGACATCGACAAGGCCATCGTCGCCATGCGTTACGTCGATCATCGCGGCGCGGCCACCGAAGCCTATCCGTTCAACCCGAACGGCTCGCCGCAAGGCATCACCTCGGTGACCACGCCGGACGGCCGCTTCACGGTCCTGATGCCGCACGCCGAGCGCGTATTCCGCACTGTGACGCAGTCCTGGCATCCCGACTCCTGGGGCGAGGATTCGCCGTGGATGCGCATGTTCCGCAATGCCCGCAAGTGGGTGGGTTGATCCTGCGCTGGTAGCTTGCCCGGTTCGCCGGGCGATCATCGAGGCCAACATCCAGGCCCAAACATTCAGGCGAAAAAAAACGCAGTTCCGAATAGGAACTGCGTTTTTTGTTTCTGAATGCCTTAACAGCAGAGACACGCTCCCGGAAGAGCGCGCCTCGTTCAGGCAGATCAGAAGATGTGGCGGATGCCCACGCCGACGGTGGTCAGGCTGTTCTTGCCAGAGGCCGAGTTGGTCAACTCGTACACGGCGGCGTCCTTGGCCTTGTTGTAGTCGATGGTGGTGTACAGCTGGGTGCGCTTGGACAGGGCATAGTCAGCCCAGCCGACCAGGGCGTAACGCTTGCCGTCGCCGACGTTGCCGACCGGAGCGACGTAGGCGACATTCTTGCTACGGTCATAGTAGAACGCGCCGGTCAGGGTCAGAGCATTGGTTGCCTTGTAGCTGGAGCCCAGGAAGAATCCGTTGTCCTTGCGCTGGTTGTTGGCGGCTGCCGCCAAGGTGCCGGCAGAGGTCCACTGGGTGCCGATGTCGCTGTCAGCGGCCATGACCGAGCCAGTGATGCCGCTGTTGTCCTTGATGTTGATCCAGCCGCCGAAGACCTTGGCCGGGCCGAAGTCGTAGGAGGCAGACAGGGTCCACGAGGTGTGCTTGAGGCTGGAATCGGTGCCGCTCACAGTCTGCTGATAACCGCCACCGACGGCGAATGCACCAGCGGTGTAACGCAGCGAGCTGCCGAACTGGCTACCGGTACGCACCGAGCCGGCGGTTTCGCCGAAGCCCCAGCTGACCGACGCCGAGACGGGGCCGAAGTCACCATCGTAGCGCAGCATATTGCTGCGGCGGGCCAGGGTGGCCGCCACGGGCAGCCAGGAGTTGCTGGCGTAGTTGCCCACGGTCAGCGGGTCGAAGTGATCGGCCAGCAGGTCGAACATCGGGGTGTTCTGGCGACCGACGCGAACCTTGCCAAAGCCGCCTTGCAGGCCGACCCACGACTGGCGATTGAACAGCACGCCGGAGTTGCTCATGGCGCCAGTGTCGCTGTTGAAACCGTTTTCCAGCTGGAACATGGCCTTCAGGCCACCGCCCAGGTCTTCCGTACCCTTGAAGCCGATGCGGCTGTTGGCGATGGCGCCGTTATCCATGCGCACATTGCTGTTGCCCTGGGCATTGGCGTTGCTCAGGTAATGGATGCTGGTATCGACGATGCCGTAGATGGTGACGTTGGACTGGGCAAATGCCGCACCGCCGCTGGTCAAGCCAGCTGCCAGCAGCAGCAGGGAACTCTTCTTCATAGGTATTTCTCCTGAAACCACGATGTTGTGTTTGTCATGACGCCATGGAGCGACCTTGTGTGCCCCTCCCCGTCACGTCTTATATTGCTGCACTCCCTTGTTGTTGGATCTGATGGGAAATGCAACCTGTCCCTATTTGGAACAGGGATGAAGAATATCAGAACGACGGTTCGCAAAATGCGCGATTTGGTGCAGAGAAATTCTTTTTTTTATAATTATTTATAGAATAAATTCTCGGTCGAAAAAATCAGTCGGTATATTTTTTATAAAGAAAAATTCTCTCTATGGCCTCTGGCGTGGCTTTCCAGCCGTCCGACGGTGGCGCTCCGAGGCGTCTCGAGGCGTTTTGCGGGCCTTTTTCAGCCATTTTCTTCATCTTCCACAGGCAGGAAGCGTAGCTAAAATGCAACATGCCCGGCAGGCAGGACCTGGCCGGGCATGAAGGTGAAACTTGCAGCGGGGAAGGCGAGACGCCTTCCCGCAGCGCCAAGGGCTTATTGCACCTTGGCCTTGGCGCGCAGTTGTTCCTGGTAAGCCTGCAGCTTCTTCTGTTGCAGCGCTTCAGCGATCTGCGGCTTGACTTCGTCCAGGGTCGGGACCTTGGCCGGACGCACGTCTTCCAGCTTGATCACGTGCCAGCCGAACTGGGTCTGCACCGGAGTCGGGGTGACTTCACCCTTCTTCAGGGCAACCATGGCGTCGGAGAAAGGCTTGACGAACGAGGCTGGGGTCGCCCAGTCCAGGTCGCCGCCATTGGCTGCCGAACCGGTGTCCTTGGACTGCTTGGCCAGGTCTTCGAACTTGGTGCCAGCCTTGAGCTTGGCGATGATGGCTTCGGCGTCTTCCTTCTTGTCCACCAGGATGTGGCGGGCGTGGTATTCCTTGTCGCCGGCCTGGGCCTTGAACTTGTCGTATTCAGCCTTGATGTCGGCGTCCGAGACCGGGTTCTTCTTCAGGTAGTCAGCGATCAGGGCGCGGATGACGATGGACTGGCGGGCCAGTTCCAACTGGTTCTTGACGTCGGAGCTGTTGGCCAGGCCTTGCTTGTCGGCTTCCTGCATCAGGATTTCGCGGTTGATCAGTTCTTCCTTGATGGCGCCGCGCAGCTGCGGGCTGTCAGGCTGGCCTTGCGCAGTCATCTGCTTGACCATCAAATCGGCGCGGGAGGAGGGAATCGCCTTGCCGTTGACCACGGCCAGGTTCTGGGCGAAGGCCGGAATGGAAGCGATTGCGAACAGCAGCACCAGCAGACGAGCAGGTTTGAATGTCATTGTTGAATCCTAGAAAAGAAAGGAATGAATCAAAACGGAGAAGAAAAACAGGAGGGGCTTGATAAGCAGGCGTCGGTCTTTGTTCTTGGTCTCAGTTCGTTGCCTCTGACGGCGAGAGCGCCACTATGGCCAGCGCGTGGATCTCCTGCTGCATCAGGTCGGACAGGCAATCATACACCAGCCGATGGCGGTTCAACCGATTTTTGCCCTCGAACAAGTCGGAAACCAGGCGGATCCTGTAATGTCCTCCGCCAGAGGCTGCACCGGCATGACCGGCATGCTGGGCAGACTCATCCTCGACCAGACAGACCTGCGGCGAGAAAGTTGCAGTCAGGCGCTCGGTAATGCGCTGCACCCGGGTGTCAGCAGCGCTCATTGCTCATCCTTCATGTACTTGGACAGGAACAGGCTCTGGCCGATGATGAAGGCGAACATCAGCCCCATGCTGCCGAACATCTTGAAGTTGACCCAGGTGTCGAGCGGGTAGTTGAAGGCGATGTAGAGATTGAGCACACCCATGACCGCAAAGAAGACGATCCAGGCCAGATTCAGACGTGGCCAGACCGGTTCGGGCAGGCTGACCTGCTTTTCCATCATGGTGCGGATCAGGTTCTTCTTCATGAACAGCTGTGACACCAGCAGGGCCAGGCCGAAGCACCAGTAGAGGATGGTCGGCTTCCACTTGACGAAGGTGTCGTCGTGGAAATAGATGGTGGCGCCGCCGAAGACGGCAATGATGGCGAAGGATAGCCACAGCATGGCGTCCACCTTCTTGTGGCGCAGCAGCAGGTAGCCGATCTGCACCAGCGAGGCCAGGATGGCCACGGCGGTCGCCAGCACGATGGGCGCGTCCTTTTCCTGTAGCGCACTGTCGGCCATGAAACTGCTCAGGTACAGCGTCACCCATTCAAGCGCTTTGGTCTTGTCGGCTTCAGCGAACTTGAAAACGCCGAAAAAGAGGATGACAGGGAACAGGTCGAACAAGAACTTCATCGGATCGGCTTCTTTAGTGAGTCAATAAAAATAGTGCGAAGGGCTGGCTTACGCCGGGTCAAAACGCAGCGAAGCCGAATTGATGCAGTAGCGCAGTCCGGTCGGCGGCGGGCCGTCGGGGAAGACGTGGCCCAGGTGGGCGTCGCAGACGTTGCAGATGATCTCGGTGCGAATCATGCCATAACTGCGGTCCACTTTCTCGCGTACGTTGGCCGGGTCGATGGGTTCGAAGTAGCTGGGCCAGCCGCAGCCGGAATCGAACTTGGCGTCCGAGGTGAAGAGCGGGGTGTCGCAGCACACGCAGGTGTAGGTGCCGGCCTCGTGGTGGTCCCAGTAGCGGCCGGTGAAGGCGCGTTCGGTGGCGGCTTCCCGGGTGACCTGGTATTCCAGCGGGTCCAGTTGTTCGCGCCACTGGGCTTCGGTCTTTTCTACGCGTTTGGTCATGCTTGGCTCCTTGTTGATGAGGGCAATGTGTGGCGATGTGGGCGGCTCAGGAAGAACAGCTCACTTCCAGGTGGCTGGCCCAGTCGGGCGGCAGGTCGGCGTACTTGTCGTGTTCGGGCTGCTCATCGAAGGGATGGCGCAGGATGGACTGCAGGCGCGCCACCTCGCTGAAATCCTTCTGTTGCGCGCGCTCGATGGCGACCTGGGCGAGGTAATTGCGTAGCACGTATTTGGGGTTGACCGCATGCATTGCAAGCTGGCGCGCCTGGTCGTCGCTGTCTTCGGCGCGCAGGCGGGCGCGGTATTGCGTGGCCCAGGCGTCGAAGGCGGGGCGGTCCAGGATGAGGTCGCGCAGGCCTTCGTCATGGGCGGTGTTGCCGATCTGCAAATCGCCCAGGCGGCGGAAGAACAGGGTGAAATCGACGTGGTTGGCCTGCAGGATGGCAAACATGGCCTCGATCAGTTGCTCGTCCTCGGGCTGGCGCGTGCGCAGGCCGAGCTTGGCGTGCAACAGCGTGTCGTGCTGCGCCTGGAAGATGGCTTCGTAGTCGGCCAGCGCGGCCTCGGTCTGTTCCACCGTGCCGATCAGCGGCAGCATGGCCTGGCCCAGCGCGAAGCAGTTCCACTGGCCGATGCGCGGCTGCATCTGGTAGCTGTAGCGGCCCTGGCTGTCGGTATGGTTGCAGATGTGGCGCGCATCGAAGGCTTCCATGAAGCCGAAGGGGCCGTAGTCCAGCGTCAGGCCGAGGATGGACATGTTGTCCGTATTCATCACCCCATGCATGAAGCCCACCGCCTGCCATTGCGCCATCAGCGTGGCGGTGCGGCGGGTGACTTCCTTGAGCAGGGCGGCATAGGGGCTCTCTGCACGCAGCAGTTCGGGATAGAACTGTTCCAGCACCGTATCGGCCAGCACCTTCAGATCGTCGAAGCGCTGGTTGTAGTACCAGTGTTCGAAGGAGCCGAAGCGGATGAAGCTGGGCGCCATGCGGGTGACCACGGCGGCAGTCTCGGCAGTCTCGCGCAGCACGCGCTGGTCCGAGCCGATCACGGTCAGCGCCCGGGTGGTGGGGATGCCGAGGGCGGCCATGGCTTCCGAACAGAGGAATTCACGGATCGAGGAGCGCAGCACGGCGCGGCCATCGCCCATGCGGGAATAGGGGGTCTGACCGGCGCCCTTGAGCTGCAGCTCGATGCGGCCTGCGCCATCGGCGGCGGGCAGGTCGCCCAGCGTGATGGCGCGGCCATCGCCCAACTGGCCGGCCCAGACGCCGAACTGGTGGCCCGAATACACCGCCGAGAGTGGCGTGGAGCCCGGCGCGATGCGGTTGCCGGCAAAGATGTCGAGGAAATCGCCATCGTCGGCCTGCGGGCGCGGCAAGGCAATGCTGGCGGCGGCGTCTTCACTGAAGCCGACCAGATAGGGCGCGGGCAGGGGCGTGGGTTGTAGCCGGGTATGGAAAGCCGGGGGCAGCTCGGCAAAGCGGTTGCCGAACGGGGGCAGCGGATAGGGACGCGGGTAGGGAAGAGTCATGGGCAGCCAGTGGAGCCCGAAGCCGGGCGCAATGCGCTATTTTGACAGAGAAGCGCGAATCCCATAGGATCGCTCCACTTTTCATCCCGGCCGCCTCTGGCCGGTCTTCTCGCGGCAAGGCTGGCAATTTGGAATTCGCGCTGATCACCTTCCTCAATGGCCTGGGTTACGGCTTCCTGCTGTTCCTGCTGTCATCGGGCCTCACGCTCATCTACAGCATGATGGGCGTGCCCAACTTCGCCCATGCCAGTTTCTACATGCTGGGGGCCTATGTCGCCTATGCGATTGCCGGCGTACTGGGCTTCTGGCCGGCGCTGCTGATCGCGCCGCTGGTGGTGGGCGTGGCCGGCGCGCTGGTGGAGCATTATGGCTTGCGCATCGTGCACCGCTATGGCCATGTGCCGGAGCTGCTCTTCACCTTTGGGCTGTCCTATCTGGTGGTGGAGCTGGTGCAACTGGTCTGGGGCCGCGCACCGGTGCCTTACCGCATCCCGCCTGCACTGGATGGCACGCTCTTCACGCTCTATACGACGGCCTTCCCGGTCTACCGCGGCTTCATGCTGCTGGTGGCGGCCTTGATGCTGCTGGCCCTGTGGCTGCTGCTGCGGCATACCCGCATCGGCCTGGTGATCCAGGCTGCGCTGACCCATCCGCAGATGGTCGAGGCGCTCGGCCACAACGTACCACGCGTGTTCATGCTGGTCTTTGGCGGCGGCTGCGCGCTGGCGGCGCTGGCTGGCGTGATCGGCGGCAATGCCTTCGTCACCGAGCCGGGCATGGCCGCCGCCGTGGGCAGCATCATCTTCGTGGTGGTGGTGGTGGGCGGCCTGGGTTCGCTGGCCGGGGCCTTCATCACTTCGCTCTTGATCGGCATGATGCAGACCTTCGCGGTGGCGCTGGATGTCTCGCTGGCCAGCCTCGGCCTGAGCGTGGCTCCTGACAGCGCGCTGGCGCCGCTGCTGCGCCTGACGCTGGCCCAGGTGGCGCCGGTGCTGCCCTACCTGTTGCTGGTGGTGATGCTGATCGTGCGGCCCAAGGGGCTGATGGGCCAGCGGGAGGGATGAGGATGAAGCGGCTCCTGCTGCCCTGGCTGGGCTTTGCGCTGGTGCTGCTGGCCGCGCCGCTGGTCTTCCCGCAAAGCGCTGCCCTGTCGCTGCTCTCGCAGATGGGGACGATGGTCTTGCTCTGCCTGTCCTACAACATGCTGCTGGGCGAGGGCGGCATGCTGTCCTTTGGCCATGCCGTCTATTCGGGCCTGGGCGCCTTCGGGGCCATCCACCTGATGAACCGCATGGCCGAGGGCGCGCTGGCCTTTCCCATGACCCTGGTGCCGCTAGCTGGCGGCCTCACCGGCGCGCTGTGCGGCGTGCTGCTGGGCTACCTGACCACGCGCCGCGCCGGCACCACCTTCGCCATGATCACGCTGGGGCTGGTGGAGCTGGTGTCGGCCTGCGTGCTGATGTTTCCCGAGGTGTTTGGCGGCGAGGGCGGCATTTCCGGCAACCGCGTCATCGGCGAGCCGGTGCTGGGCATCAGCTATGGGCCGCAGATCCAGGTCTATTACCTCATCGCCGGCTGGCTGCTGGTCTGCGCCATCGCCATCTGGGCGCTGCGCGCTACGCCCCTGGGCCGCATCCTCAATGCCGTGCGCGACAACCCCGAACGTGCCGCCTTCATCGGCTACGATCCGCAGCGGGTGCGCTACCTGGCGCTGATCCTCTCGGCCTTCTTCGCCGGGGTCTCGGGCGGGCTGTCGGCCATCAACTTCGAGATCGTCAGCGCCGAGTACGTAGGCGCGCTGCGCTCGGGCGCGATCCTGCTCTTTACCTTCATCGGCGGCAGCGCCTACTTCTATGGCCCCATCGTCGGGGGCGTGGTGGGCGTGCTGTTCTCGTCCTGGCTGTCGGCCTATACGCAAGCCTGGCAGTTCTACCTGGGCGCGTTCTTCATCCTCATCGTCATGACCGCCCCGGGCGGGCTGGCCAGCCTGATCGACCAGGGCTGGCGCATCCTGCGCAGCGGCGCCTTCGACACCCGCATGGCCGTGCGCGCCATCGCCTGGCTGGCGGCGGCGCTGCCGGTGCTGGCCGGGCTGGTGCTGGCCACCGAAATGGCCTACCAGGCCAGTCTGGGCAGCTTGGCCGAGGCGCCCCTGCGCTGGTGGGGCTGGACTGTCGATGTGCATGCGCCGCTACCCTGGATGACCGCCTTGCTGCTGATGTCTGGCGGCGTGGCGGCACTGTGGTGCTGGCGTGGCCAGGGAGGGCGATCATGACTGCGGCAGTGGCCCTCTCGTTGCAAGGCCTGCACAAGGCCTTCGATGGCAACCCCATCCTGCGCGGTGTGGACCTGGAGTTGCTGGCGGGGGAGCGCTGCGCGCTGATCGGCCCCAACGGCGCCGGCAAGTCCAGTCTCTTCCATCTGGTCTCGGGTCGCTATCGCGCCGATGCCGGACGGGTCACGCTGCATGGGGTGGACATCACGCGCCAGTCGCCGCAGCAGATCAATCGCCTGGGGTTGGCGCGCAGCTTCCAGATCACCAGCCTCTTCCCGCGCCTATCGGCCTTCGAGAACGTGCGCTGCGCACTGTTGTGGACGCTGGGCTATCGCTATGCCTTCTGGCGTCGCATTGGTCGTTCGCATGAGGCCAGTACGCGCGCCCTGGCGGTATTGCAGCAGGTCGGGCTGGCCGCCCGCGCCGACGTGGCCGCCGGTGAGCTGAGCTATGCCGAGCAGCGCGCCCTGGAACTGGCCGTCACCATCGCCGCCGACGCCTCCGTGATCCTGCTCGATGAACCCACGGCGGGCATGAGCCGGGCCGAGAGCGCGGCCATGGTGGCGCTGATCCGCGAGGTCACCGTGGGCAAGACCTTGCTCATGGTGGAGCACGACATGCAAGTGGTCTTCGACCTGGCCGACCGCATCGCGGTCATGGACAATGGCCGGGTGATCGCCTGCGACACGGCCCCGCGCATCCGCGCCAATGAAGATGTGCAGGCCCTCTATCTGGATCGCCGTCGCCATGGATAAGGCAAGCGTCCTGCTCTCGGTGACCGGCCTGCAAGCCGGTTATGGCCACAGCCGTGTGCTGCATGGCGTCGATCTCACCGTCCATCGCGGCGAGATCGTCAGCATTCTCGGTCGCAACGGCGCGGGCCGTTCGACGCTGCTCAAGGCCTTGATGGGACTATTGCCCAGCCGGGGCGATTGCCGCTTCGAGGGGCGCGACATCAGCGGGCTGCCCACCCACGCCATCGCCCGCCTTGGCATGGGCTACGTGCCTGAAAGCCGCGAAGTCTTCCCGACCCTGAGCGTGGCCCAGAACCTGTTGCTGGGCCGCAAGCCTGGTCCCCAGCCGGGGCGGGGCTGGCGCGAGGAGGATATCCATGCGCTGTTCCCGGCGCTCTACAAGCGCCGCCAGGTGGCCGCCGGCGCGCTCTCGGGCGGCGAGCAGCAGATGCTGGCGCTGGGCCGCGCACTGCTGGGCAATCCTTCCTTGCTGCTGGTGGACGAGCCCACCGAAGGCCTGGCGCCGCAGATGGTCGAGCAGGTGGCGCAGGCCTTGCAAGAACTGCGCACTCGCGGCGTGGCGGTGCTGCTGGTCGAGCAGAAGCAGTCCCTGGCGCTGGAGCTGTCCCAGCGGGTCTATGTGATGGGACGGGGCGAGATGGTCTTTGAGGGGACGCCAGCAGGCCTGAGCGCGCAGGAGACGGTGCAGCGGGAGTGGCTGGCGCTCTGAGGGGCAATCGAAGGGTTTTTCTCACGCGCTGGCGATGGCGTCCGCCCGCAGCTGCGCGCCAGAATCCAGGTTTCATTCCTGCGAGCTTGCCATGCTGACCTGGCTCATCCTGATCTGTCTGGCCGTCCTGGCCTGCTACGCCGCTGACCGCGCCTGGCGGCGCTACGTGGAGCGCGACGACCTGCCGCTGCACGACCCTGAAGGCTATCTGGAGATGATGGCGCGGATGGTTGAACTCTGCCACGGCGACCGCGCCCGCGTGGATGCACTGGTTGCGCAGCAGCGCCAGCGTATGGGGCCGCAGGCGGCCCACGCCGACGTGGTGCGGCAGGCCATGCAGGCCTTGCTGGACCCGCAGTCCGGCGCGCACCCATGAAAAAACGGCGGCCCCATGGCGCCGCCGTCCTTCCTGCCTCATGACCCTATTGGGTCATCGATTGACCAGCTTGGCCGGCAGCGTCAGCGTGAGCAGGCCGCCGATGACCAGCGAAGCGGCCAGCACGTACATGCCGGCATTGGTGCTCTGGGTGGCGTCCTTCAACCAGCCCACCAGGAAGGGGCTGACGAAGCCAGCCAGGTTGCCCAGCGAATTGATCAGCGCGATCCCGGCTGCGGCGGCGGTGCCCGACAGGAAAGCCGTCGGCAGGCTCCAGAACAGCGGCAGGGTGGTCAGGATGCCGACGCTGGCCAGCGTCAGCGAGGCCATGGCCAGGGTGGTGTTGTGGCCATACAGGGTCGAGAGCAACAGGCCGATGCAGCCGATGAAGGCCGGGATGGCCACGTGCCAGCGGCGTTCGCGGCGGGCGTCGGCGCTGCGGCCGATGAGGACCATGGCGGCCGCGGCAAAGGCGTAGGGGATGGCCGTCAGCAGGCCCACGTTGAGGGGATCGCTCACGCCAGTAGCCTTGATGATGGTCGGCAGCCAGAAGCTCACGCCGTACAGGCCCATCACGAAGCAGAAGTAGATCAGCGCACCCAGCCAGACCCGGCCATTGGCGAACATGGCGCCCAGCGACAGGTGTTCCTTCTGGCTTTCTTCGTGGCTGATGTTGGTTTCCAGCAGGCGTTTTTCTTCTTCGCTGAGCCAGTCGGCGTCACGGATGCGGTCCTTCATGTAGAGGATCACCATCACGCCCAGGATCAGCGAGGGAATCGCCTCCAGGATGAACATCCACTGCCAGCCGGTATGGCCCCACACGCCCGGCATGGCATGCATGATCCAGCCCGACAGCGGGCCGCCGATCACGCCCGAGAGGGCGATGCCGGTCATGAAGAGCGCCGTGATCTTGCCGCGCCGGGCGGCCGGATACCAGTAGGTCAGGTACAGGATCACGCCCGGGAAGAAGCCGGCCTCGGCCACCCCCAGCAGGAAACGCATGATGTAGAACATCTCCGGCGTGGTGACATAGGCCATGGCCCCGGAGATGATGCCCCAGGTGATCATGATGCGGGCGATCCACAGGCGCGCGCCGACCTTGTGCAGGATCATGTTGCTGGGCACTTCGAAGACGAAGTAACCCAGGAAGAAGATGCCCGCGCCCAGGCCGTAGACGGTGTCGCTGAACTTCAGGTCCTGCAGCATCTGCAGCTTGGCAAAGCCGACGTTGACCCGGTCCAGGTAGGAAGCCACGTAGCACAGGAACAGCAGCGGCAAGAGCCGCCAGGTGACCTTGCTGTAGGTCGCGTCTTCGAAGGATGCGCGTGCGCCGTCGGCGGCTGCGCCTGCTTGGTAGCTCATGTCTCGCTCCAGATGATGTTTGACGTGTCGTTGTTCTGTGTTGCCGGTTCTTTGTGACCGGTTGACGGTGCCCAGCATTGTAGTGGCGGTGAGGGTATTGTCAAATCATTATCCTCACCGCTGGCATGAAGATTTTTACACCTCAGCCTTAAACACAATTAAACACAGCGCCCGCCATCGACCTCGATGCACACCCCGGTAACGAACTCGGCCTCGTCCGAACCCAGGTAGAGGCAGGCATTGGCGATGTCTTCGGGGGTGGAGAAGCGGCCCATGGGGATGGTGGCGACGAACTTCTTGCGGTTTTCCGGGGTGTCGGGCACGCCCATGAATTCCGAGAGCAGGCCGGTGGCCGAGATGACCGGGTTCACGCAGTTGACCCGGATCTTGTCCGGACCCAGTTCAGCGGCCATGGACTTGCTGGTGGTGATGACGGCGCCCTTGCTGCCGTTGTACCAGGTCAGGCCCGGACGCGGGCGGATGCCGGCGGTAGAAGCGATGTTGATGAACGCGCCGCCGCCCACCTGGCGGAAGTAGGGCACGAAGGTCTTGGCCGAGAGGAAGATGCTCTTCACATTGACGGCATAGACGCGGTCGAATTCGTCTTCTTCCACTTCCAGCATGGGGCGGTTGCGGTGGGTGGTGCCGGCGTTGTTGACGACGATGTCGAGCTTGCCGAAGTGCTCCAGGGCGGTGGCCAGCAACTGGTCCATGTCGGCGCGCTTGGAGACGTCGGCCTTGGCAAAGACCGCACGGCCGCCGGCGGCCTTGATCTCTTCGACTACCCGTAGACCGCCGACCTCACCGATATCGGCCACCACGATGGCCGCGCCTTCGCGGGCATAGGCCTTGGCGATGCCCTCACCGAAACCCGAACCGCCACCGGTGACGATGGCTACCTTGTCTTGCAAACGCATGATGTGTCTCCTTGAAAGAAAGTATGAAAGAACCTGGCGCCCCGACGGCGAGCCTTCGATACGGCCCTGAAAGGACCTACTCAGGACGAACGGCAGGTGGGCGATGGCGCCACGGATTGCGCCTTGGGTTGAACCGAGATCAGCCGTGGCGGATGGCAATGGTCTTCAAGACCGTAAAGCCATAGAGCGCCTCGAAGCCTTTCTCGCGCCCGTGGCCGCTGGCCTTGACGCCGCCGAAGGGCAGTTCCACGCCGCCGCCGGCGCCATAGTTGTTGATGAAGACCTGGCCGCTGCGGATGGCCCGCGCCAGCCGCATCTGGCGGCCACCATCGCGGGTCCAGACGCTGGCCACCAGGCCATAGTCGGTGCCATTGGCCAGGGCAATGGCGTGGGCTTCATCCTCGAAGGGCATGGCCGCCAGCACCGGACCGAAGACTTCTTCCTGCGCCAGGCGATGACGCGGCGGCACGTCGCGCAGCAGGGCCGGTGCCTGGTAGAAGCCGCCAGTCGGAACACCGACGGCGATCTCGCCCTGCGCCGCCAGCGCGATGCCATCGCGCCGTGCATCCGAGAGGAAGCCGGCCACGCGCTCCTGCTGGGTCTTGCGGATCAGCGGGCCGCAATCCAGGTCCATTTGCGAAGACCCGACCTTCAACTGCGAGAACAGTCCCGAGAGTCGCTCCAGCACCTGCTCATAGGCCCCGCGCTGCACCAGCAGGCGGCTGCCGGCCGAACAGGTCTGGCCGGCGTTCTGCACGATGGCATTGACCACCACCGGCAGCATGGCCTCCATGTCGGCATCCTCGAAGACGATCTGCGGCGACTTGCCGCCCAGCTCCAGCGTCACCGGCGTGTGATGCTCGGCGGCGGCGCGCACCACCAGCTTGCCGACATTGGGCGAACCGGTGAAGGAGATGTGATCCACATCGGGATGCTTGACCAGCAGGTCGCCGGCCTCGTGGCCATAGCCGGTCACGATGTTGAGTGCGCCCTCGGGGAAACCGACTTCGGCGGCCAGCTCGGCCACCCGCAGGAGGGACAGGCAGGCATCCTCGGCCGGCTTGACCACGCAGGTATTGCCGGCGGCCAGGGCGCCGCCCACGCAGCGCCCGAAGATCTGCATCGGATAGTTCCAGGGCACGATATGGCCGGTCACGCCATGCGGTTCGCGCAGGGTCAGGACCGTGTAGCCGGCCTGGTAGGGGATGGTGTCGCCATGCAGCTTGTCGGCAGCGCCCGCGTAGAACTCGAAGTAGCGCACGATGGCGGCGGCGTCGGCGCGGGCCTGCTTCATGGGCTTGCCGCAGTCGCGGCCTTCCAGCTGGGCCAGTTCTTCCTGGTGATCCTGGAGCTTGTAGGCCAGCTTCATCAGCAGACGGCTGCGCTCGGCGGCGCAAAGCTTGCCCCAGGCGCCCTCATAGGCAAGCCGGGCGGCCCTCACGGCCTGCTCGATGTCGGCGGCGTTGCCGCGTGCGATGGCCTCGAAGGGCTGGCCGTCGGAGGGATCGAGGACCGGGATGCTTTCGCCCGAGGCGGGCGCGACCCAGCGGTTGGCGATGAAGTGCTGTTTCATGGCGGTGCGTTCCTTGGTTGGCTTGAGGTGGGGCGCAACAAGAGCAGCAGGGCGGCAGGCAGGGGCGCAAAATCACCCCGACCACGGCCACGGACGCGGGGTCCTCAGACGGTCGGCGAGGGCTTGTCTCCTGGGTCTTGTTGGTTTTTCTGGGGAGTCAATCTAAGCCAGTGCAGGCAAGCTGTCAATTTAATTTACTGCTTTGCTGACTGCCTGCCCTGCATGACTGGCCGCTTACCCTGCAAATCCGCTACCATGCGCAACAGTCAGCCACCCCGAAAAAGACCGAATCGATGCCCAATACCAGCAAGCCGGTGCGCCCCGGTGCTTCCAGCGACATCCTGAACCTGGCCGCGGCCGGTCTCGGGCCGGTACGTCCTGAGCGCTTTGCCGAACGGGTGTATGAAACCCTGTTCCATGCCATCGTGGAAGGCCGCATCACGGTGGGTAGCAAGCTGCCTTCGGAAAACGACCTGGCCACGCTCTTCGAGGTCTCGCGCCCCGTGGTGCGGCAGGCGCTGGACCGGCTACGCGAAGATCAACTGGTGGAGTCGCTGCGCGGTTCCGGCACCTATGTGAAGGAAAAGCCCGGGCTGGCCCCGGCCCAGCCCGGGGCGGAACCCGAGACCCGCATCGGCCACATCATGAACGGCCTGGAGCTGCGCCTGGTGATCGAGCCCGAATGCGCGGCCATGGCCGCGCTGCGCCGCAACCGTCAGGACCTGGACAAGATGGAGCGCCTCCTGGAAGGTTTCGAAGCGGCCAACCGGGTAGGCGGCATCGCCCACCATTACGATTTCGGCTTCCATGAAGCCATCGCCACGGCCACCGGTAACCTGCGCTTCGTGCAGGTGATGAAGACGCTGGAATACGATGTCAGCCACGCCGTCAACATGCTGCGCCACCTGATGCATATCGCGCCCTGGAAGCGCTCGCAGGACGCCATGGACGAGCACCGCCAGATCTTCGAGCTGATCCGCGTGCAAGACGCCGAAGGGGCGCGCCGCGCCATGCGCGGCCATATCGAGAACGCCCGCACGCGCATGTTCAATAGTCGCCCGGGGTTGTAGATTGTAAATATTACTGACAACTTGCTTTGCAGCGATACCAGACACTAACTAGATACCCGAGATCACACAGGACCCGCCCGCATGGAATTACGCCAACTGCGCTACTTCGTCGCCATTGTCGATCACGGCTCGCTGTCACGGGCGGCGCGCGCCTTGCACATCGCCCAGCCGGCGCTGACCCAGCAGATCCGCCAGCTGGAAGACGAACTGGCCGCCCAGTTGCTGCACCGCTCGGCCCAGGGCGTCATCGCCACCGATGCCGGCAAGGTGTTCTACGAGCACGCCCTGGCGATCCTGAAGCAAGTGCAGGACGCCAAGCAGGCCGTCGGCCAATCCGCCGTCAAACCCTCGGGCACGGTGGCGCTGGGCATTCCGCAGAGCGTCTCCAATGCGCTGGCCTTGCCCTTGTTGAACGCGGTGCGCTCGACTTACCCTGAAATCACGCTGCAACTGACCGAGGAGTTGACCGGCAACCTCATCACCCAGCTCAAGTCCGGCCGCATCAACCTGGCCGTGCTGTTCGACGACGGCCAGCTGTCTTCCTTTGCGGCCACGCCCATGATCGAGGAAGAGATGATGTACATCACCCGCGCCAAGTCGCAGTACGGCGTGGCCGGGCGCAAGAGCGTGCCGCTGGCGCGCGCCATCCAGGCGCCGCTGATCTTGCCGGGCCTGGCCCACGGGGTCAGGCCGCGCATCGAGAGCCTGGTGCGCTCGCAGGGCATGAGCCTGGACAACGTCATCGAGATCAACTCGGTGGCCATCCTCAAATCGGCCATCCTGGCCGACATCGGCGCCACCATCCTGCCGGTGGCGCCCTTGCTGGCCGACATCGAACGCGGCGAGATGGTGGCTCATCGCATCGTCGGCGAGCGCATCTCGCGCACCCTGGCGCTGTGCGCCTCGCGCAATATTCCACTGACCACGGCGGCGGCAGCGGTCGAACAACTGGTGCTCGATGTCACCGATCAACTGTGTCGCTCGGGCCGCTGGGGGCATACCGAATTGCTCGAACGGGAGTGAGCCGAGACGCTTGCTTGCCTCCTGGTGGAGGTTGATTCAGTTTTTTTGATGTTGGGCTGAATTCGCATTTTGACCACGCCGCTTCGGTTACACTAGCCGGTCTCGTCCGGGATGCTGCGCTGCAGTAACCGGATGCCTGTCAGGGCGCGCGGGGGCGCGCCCATGACGGGAGGCAATCCAGAGTCTTTGCGCCATTTTCACCTGCCCTGAGGGGGCAGTCACATCCGGATGAATGCAGCTACTGCCAGTATCGCACTGGCCCTCGTACAGTTTTGCGGCGGCCTGATCATGGCGGGCCTGTTCATGAACATGCCCAAGGAACACTGCACGCGCCTGTGGGCGCTGTCGGGCCTGTGCGGGGCGGCGGGGATCTGCCTCATGCTGGTGGGCTACAACCATGCGGGCGGCGTATGGAATCCGCTGGCCCTGCTGGCGGGCAATACCGGCCTGTTTTCCTGCTGCCTGCTGGCCTGGGCGGGCTTGCGCAGCTTCTACCAGCGCCGCACCGGCTGGTGGCCGTGGCTGCTGGTGGGCCTCTATGCTTTCCTTTTCTCACTCCTGCTGCTCTACCAGGTCAGTTTCACGCAACGCAGCTATCTGGCCTTGGTCGCCCTGCAGCTGACGTTCTGGCTGGCGCTGGGCGAATTCGCGCGCGGCATGTCGGGGCCGCAGGCGCAGCGCTATGCGCGCTGGAGCTTCGGGCGCTGCATCGGCATCGTCTCGCTGCTCATCTTCATCAGCACGCATGTGGCGCGCTTTGTCCTGTCGTTCTCCCATCCTGAACTGTTCATTCCGCCGGCCATGAGCAATACCGGCGTGGCGCTGATCTACCTGATTCCCTTGAGCGGTTCCTTGCTGTTCTCGGTGTCGCTGATGATGATCTATTTCGAACGCCTGCTGGCCGACCGGCAGCGCCTGGCCACCGAAGACCAGCTCACCGGTGCGCTGAACCGGCGCGAGCTGGTGCGCTGTGGCGAGTTGCTGCTGGCGCGGGCGGTGGAGCGCAAGAGCGTGCTGGCGCTGGCCTTCATCGATGTCGATCACTTCAAGCAGATCAACGACCGCCATGGCCACCTGGCGGGTGACCGCGTGCTGGCTGGCATTGGCGCGATCCTGGCTCAGAGCTGCCGCCCGGGCGACGTGCTGGGCCGTTATGGCGGCGAGGAATTCTGCGCCGTCTTTCCCGGCGTCGACCATGACCAGGCCTGCCAGATCGGCCAGCGCCTGCTGGAGTCGGTACGCACCGAGGCCTTCGAGCATGGTCATCCTGTGACCATCAGCGTCGGGCTGGCGGTGTTGCAGCCGGGGAACAAGCGCAGCTGGGATGAACTGGTGCACGAAGCCGACCTGGCGTTGTATCGCGCCAAGAACGAGGGGCGCAACGCCTACCGCATGGCGATGTCGTTCTGAGCGACAGCACGCCGGCATTCAAAAGAAATCCCGGCTGCGCGGTTGCAGTTCCCCCAGCAGATGGGTCCAGTCTTCCAGCCGGCCCGCCACCAGGTGACGGACCTCGCCATGGCACTGCCAGCTGCCATACACCCCCAGCAGACGCGCATTCAAGACCTCGCTGCGCTGCCGTTCCAGCACTGCAGGCCAGATGATCACATTGGCCGAACCGGTCTCGTCTTCCAGGGTCATGAAGATGACGCCCTTGGCCGTGCCGGGCCGCTGGCGCACCGTGACGATGCCGCAGCAGCAGGCGAACTGGCGGTTCCGCAGGGTGTTGAGATCGGCCACGCTCATGAAGCGCCGCCGCTGCAAGGTCGGGCGCAGCAGCGCCAGCGGATGGCGGCGCAGCGTCAGGTTCATGGCGCGGTAGTCGTCGATGATCTGGTCGCCTTCGCCGGGGGCGTCCAGTTGCACGGCGTCATCGCCACGGGGGGCGCTGCGCAGCAGATCGCGGTCGGGCACCGCGCCCACCGCATGCCAGAGCGCCTGGCGCCGATGGCCGGCCAGTTCGCGCAAGGCATCGCCCGCCGCCAGCGCCTGCAAGGCATGGCGGTCCAGCCCGGCGCGCCGGGCCAGGTCATCCACATCGGCAAAAGGTCCTTCGGTGCGGGCTTGTTCGATGCGCTGGGCGGCCTCGGCCGGCATGCTGCGCAGCAAGCTCAGGCCCAGCCGCACGGCGGGCCGCGCCCCTGCGGATGAGGGCAGCTCCAGGGTCGATTCCCAGCGGCTGCGCACCACATTGGCCGGCAACACCTGCACGCCGTGCCGACGCGCATCCTGGATCAGTTGCGAAGGAGAGTAGAAGCCCATGGGCTGGCTGTTGAGCAGGCCGCACAGGAAGGCTTCCGGCTCATGGCACTTGAGCCAGCTGCTGAAATAGGTCAGCAGGGCGAAGCTGGCGGCATGGCTTTCGGGGAAGCCGTATTCGCCAAAGCCCTCGATCTGCTTGAAGATGCTCTCGGCAAATTCGCGCGAATAGCCATTGTCGGTCATGCCCAGCACCAGCCGTTCATAGTGCGGCCCCATGCCGCCCTTGCGTTTCCAGGCCGCCATGGAACGGCGCAGGTCATCGGCCTCGCTGGGCGAATAGCCGGCGGCCTCGATGGCCACATCCATCACCTGTTCCTGGAAGATGGGGATGCCCAGGGTGCGCTCCAGCACCTTCTTGATCTTGCCGCTCTTGCTGGTGTTGTCCGGATAGTCGAAGCTGCCGCCCTCGCGCACCAGCTCGCGCCGCCGCAGGTAGGGATGGACCATGCCGCCCTGGATAGGGCCGGGCCGCACGATGGCCACCTGCACCACCAGGTCGTACTGGGTGCGCGGCTGCATGCGCGGCAGCATGCTCATCTGCGCCCGGCTCTCGATCTGGAACACGCCGATGGTGTCGGCCTTGCAGATCATCTCGAAGGTGGCCGTGTCTTCGCGGGGGATATCGTGCATCTGCATCACCTCGGGCAGGCCGCGCCGCAGGCTGACCAGTTCCAGCGTGCGGCGCAGGGCGGTGAGCATGCCCAGCGCCAGCACATCGACCTTGAGCAGCTTGAGCGACTCCAGATCATCCTTGTCCCATTCGATGACGCAGCGCTCCGGCATGGCCGCATTCTGGATCGGCACCAGCCGCGACAGTTGCCCGCGTGCGATCACGAAACCGCCGGTGTGCTGCGACAGGTGGCGCGGGAAGCGCAGCAGCTTGCCGGTGATGCTGGCCCACAATTCGATCTGCGGCAGTCCCGGGTCCAGCCCGGCTTCGGCAAAGCGCGCCAGCAATTCTTCGCGGCTGTCGAACCAGTGCTGCGACTTGGCCACCGTATCGACGATGGCCGCATCCACCCCCAGCGCCTTGCCGACCTCGCGCAAGGCCCCGCGCGGGCGATAGCTGTGCACGGCCGCCGCCAGCGCGGCGCGGCGGCGGCCATACTTGCGGTAGATGTGCTGGATCACTTCTTCGCGGCGCTGGTGCTCGAAGTCCACGTCGATGTCGGGCGGTTCTTCGCGCTTTTCACTGATGAAGCGGGCAAACAGCAGGCGCGTGGAGGTGGGATCGACCTCGGTCACGCCCAGGCAATAGCACACCGCCGAATTGGCCGCCGATCCCCGTCCCTGGCAGAGAATGCCGCGTGAGCGGGCGAACTGGACCAGGTCATAGACGGTGAGGAAATAGGCTTCATATTCCTTTTGGGCGATCAAGGCGAGTTCGGCCTCGATCTGTTCGCGTACGCCCCCCGGCAGTCCTTGCGGATAGCGCTTGGCAGCGCCCGCCAGGGTTTGCTGGCGCAGGTAGTCGGCCGCGCTCATGCCCAGCGGCACCAGTTCATCCGGATATTCATAGCGCAGCTCGGCCAGGCTGAAGCGGCAATCGGCGGCGATGGCCAGGGTCTGGGCCAGCGTGGCCGGCGTATGCACCATGCCCAGCCGCACCCGCGAACGCAGATGCTGCTCGGCATTGGGCGCCAGCGCATGGCCGCATTCCTGCACCGGCTTGCCCAGGCGGATGGCGGTCACCACATCCTGCAGGTACTTGCGCGAGCGCTGGTGCATCTGCACGTCGCCCACGGCGGCCAGGGGCAAGCCATGGCGGCGCGTGGCGGCCTCCAGCGCGGCGCGGTGCAGGTCGTCCAGCGGGCGGTACAGGCGCGTGAGGCCCACCCAGGAGCGGCCCGGCGCCAGCGGCGCGAACCAGCGCAACTGGGCGTCGAGGGTCTCTTCATCGGCGGGATAGTCCGGCACCAGGATCAACTGGCAGTCCGGCAGGGCGCGCAGGTGCGACAAGGCCGGCGGCGGGCCGCTCAGGTCTTCCGGATGGAGCAGGTAACTGCCTTTGGCGGCGCGCGTGCGTGCCAGGGTGATCAGCTCGGCGAGGTTGCCATAGCCCTCGCGGTTCCTGGCCAGCGCGACCAAGGTCAGGGCCGCCAGCGGATGGGCGGGCTCATCCTCGAGCCCGGTGAAGCGAAAGCAACTGCCGATGATCAGCTTGAAGTCTTGCGTGCGGCCTTTGTCGAACTGTTCCTTCCAGGCTGCGTAGGCCCGCACCACGCCGGCCAGGGTGCATTCATCGGTGATGGCCAGGGCGCGGTAGTCCAGCGCGATGGCGCGTTGCACCAGTTCATGGGCGTGCGAGGCCCCTTGCAGGAAGCTGAAGTTGCTGCGGCAATACAGCTCGGCATACTCTGGCAGGGTCGTTGACATGCGCTGCTCCTAGCCGAACAGCCCGTGCAGGAACCACTGCGGTTCTTCGTCCGACCATTCCCCGCCATGCCACTGGCGGAAGATCCAGTAATAGGCATGCTGCGCATCGCGCACGGTGAAGTAATCGCGGGTGGAGGGTCGGCCTTCCCACCAGCCGGCTTCGATGCGTTCGGGCGGTGAAGTCAATTCCAGCGGCGTGCGATAGAAGGGCTTGTGCTGCAGCACCCGTAGCGGCACAGGCTCATCCAGCAGCCACAGCGGACGCGGCGGCAAGCGCGCCGCATCGGTGGAGAGCGGCGCGGGCAGGCTGGCAGCCGGCTGCATCACGCTGCACCAGCGGTTGGCCAGCTCCGGCCGGTGGTCGGCGCGGGGCGCAGCCTGGCGCACCTTGTCTGCACCCAGCCGGGCCACCAGCAGTTCCAGCAGGCGCTGATGGTCTTCGGCGCTGCCGCCCGGCTCGGGGAAGAGCATGTCGCTGGCCGGCTGCATGCGTTCCAGCTCTTCGGCAGCCAGGCCCAGCGCGATGGCCGGGGCGGGCAGGGTGGAGCGGGCCAGCTTTTCCTTGACCAGGCTGTAGAGGTGATCTTCCTGCCAGGCCGGCGCCGACAAGGCAATGCGCAAATCGGTCGGCGCGACGGCCTGGCGGCCGCGTTCATGCTCCAGCCACAGCCGCAACTGCTTCACGGCCAGCTGGCGCGCCGTCAGCCAGCCGGCCAGTTGGGCCAGCAGGGCCTGGGCATAGGCGCTCAGGATGTCGGTCTGCTCTATCCGGTCCGGCAGCTCCACGCGGGCCTGGAAGACCGGCGGAGCCACCACCCAGTCATGCACTTCCGGCGCCTGGCCATAGGCGCGCTCGAGCATGTCCAGCAAGGCCTTGCCGCAGCGCCGCTGCAAGCCCGCCCGCGGCAAGGCCCGCAACTGCCCCAGTTGACGGCAGCCCAGGCCGTGCAGCCATTCCAGATGGGCTTGTGCGGCGCTGAGCAAGACCACCGGCAGACGATCCAGGCGACGCCGCAGCGAGCGCTCGCGCACGGTGCGCACATCGCCGTAGCGCGCCAGCATCCAGGCCCCGGTGGCCGTGACGGCGCAGGACAGCGTGGCCGACAGGCCCAGCCGGGCGATGCTCACGCGGACCTTGCGGCACAGCGCCCGGATGCCGCCGAACAGGCGCAGGCTGGCGCTGACTTCCAGCAGCACGCAGGCCTGCGGCGCCAGGCTCACCTGGGGCGTATATTGCAGCAGCGCCAGCGCGGTCTGTTCCAGCGCGGCCTGTTCACGCGCCGGGTCGCGCTCCTGCAGTTGCGCTTCTGGCGCCAGCAACTGCACCCCGCCGCGCCGCATCCCTTCGTGGATGCCGCACGCGCGCGCCGCCGCCGACAGCGCGGCCACGCGCTCGCGTTCGAAGACCACGGCGGCGACTTCATCCAGCCAGTTCGGACGGAAGACTTCCAGCGGCAGCAGTGGCAGGTGTACGGCGATCCACAGGGGAGACATGGCGTTGCAGATTCGGTGAAGGTGTCAGGGGAAGAAACAGGCTTTGCTCGCGCAGCGGGCCGCGCCGCTTGAGAAAGCCGATGTCCAGGCCGCCCGGCGCCGGCCTGAGCGTGAGCCGCAGGGGCGCCGGTGAAGCCTCCCGGGCGCAGGCCAGCGGACGCAGCATGAAAAACAGGGTCTGGCCCGCCTGGGCCGCCACGTGCAGCCGGCGCAGCAGATCGTGGTCGCCCTTGCGCAGGCGCGCTTGCCACATCAGCAGGGCCTGGCAACTGTCGGCGCGCAAGACCTGCTCGGCGGCCCAGCAGGCGTCGGCCGGGGTGTCGGCCTGCAACTGCAGCAGGCGCGTGGCCGGCACGCCCATGGCCGCCCAGCCCGGCGCATTGATGGCGTGCGGGGCTTGCAGCAGGGCGATGCGACCGGTGGGCGCGCCTGGTCGCAGGCGTTGTGGCTGGGCCAGCAGCGGTCGCAGCAGGCGCAGTTCACCCACGCCATCCTGGGGCAGCAGCAATTCGATCAGCACCCCCGTAGGCCAGCCGCGCCCGGGCAATTCCGCATCGAGCGCCTCGAAACCGCTGGAAACCCCGCGCCCATTCCCGCGCGCCAGCTGGGAGGCCAGCCAGAGCGCGGGGTGGATGGTTTCCGGCGTACGGGCCGGGGAAGAGGAAGACAGCATGGTCGGATGCAGCGGCAAGAGAGATGGCGAAAATGGCGATAGCTGTATAAATATACAGTATTTGTTTTGGTGTGTGACAAAACCTGACTTTGTCGGGGCAGGAAAGTGAATCCGTCTTCAGGAAGGCAGAAGCAAGCTCATCTTCATGGATTCCTGCATGTCTGACAGTGGATGCTGACAAGGGCTGGGGAGCTCTTCCGATAGTGAGCTTTGGTGAGCCTTCCTAAACTGCAAGCGTGGATTCAGGTTTGTGTCAGGAACTCGTGCAGTCAGGAGAGTGGCTGGCCAGACTGATCCGCTCCATTCGACTATCCACGCTAAGGAGTCTTACACATGGCAAATGCACAAAATCCGGGGAACAGTAATCGCGGCTTCGCCGCCATGGATCGGGAGAAACAACGCCAGATCGCCAGCATGGGCGGCAAGGCCGCGCATGCCAAGGGTGCTGCCCACGAGTTCACCTCGGCCGAAGCCCGTGAAGCCGGTCGCAAGGGTGGTCTCAACAGCCATGGCCGCAAGAATGCTGCCGCCGCTGCCGCCCAGAATGGCGCCAGCAGCCCGGCCCAGCCGCAGATGAACCAGGCCGCACCGCAAGACCAGGCGCGTCAGGAGTCCCAATCCGGCGCCCAGCAACCGCAGCAGTCGGACAATACGGCACAACAGCAAGGCTGATGGCGCCGGCCGCCTCAGGCAGCGGCTGCCGCCTCCCAGGATGGGTTCGGGCGGCGTGTAAGACGGATAACAAGAAAACGAAAGGCGCGCAGAGCGCCTTTTTTGCATTTTTGTCTATATGGTGGACCAGCTTGACGGGCAGTTCATAGGATTGGATTTTTTTAATTTCCATCGAGAAATATTAATTTCTCGGGCCAACATGGACTTTCTATCGAGATTTCTTAATCTCCCGCTGAACAAGGGGCCGCTCAGGAGCGCGCCAGGTCATCCATCATCGGCACCAGCGCCAGCAGGAACAGGCCTGCGGCCAGCGGCATGGTGGCCAGGAAGCCCACCAGCTTGAAGCCCAGCGCTCCAGCCACGCCCCCCAGGAAGAACATCAGCAGCAAGGACCCCAGCAGCATGAACTTGCGCCGCGCCGCCGGCACCGGATCTTCCCCATGCTCGCCCGGCTGGCGTGGGGCGGCGGTCCAGTAGCATATCTTGCCGATCTCGATGCCGATGTCGGTGACCAGCCCGGTGACGTGGGTGGTGCGGATCTCGGAGCGGGAAATCTTGCTGATCATGGCGTTCTGCAAGCCCATCACAAAGCACAGCAGCGCCACCGTGACCGGCACGAACAGCACGCGGTGATTTTCCAGGTTGCTGCCCAGGATGCCAAAGCACAGCAACAGCATGGCTTCCAGCATCAGGGGCATGGCGTATTCGCTGTGCAGGCCGCGCCGGCGCGCCCAGTTGATCATGACCGTCGAACAGGCCGCGCCGGCCAGGAACGAGAGCAGGGCGCTGGCGCCGCCCACCAGCAGCAGGGTCTCGCCCAGCACCAGGTTGTCGGCCAGCGACGAGACGATGCCCGACATGTGCGAGGTGTACTGCCCGACCGCCAGGAAGCCGCCGGCATTGACGGCCCCGGCGATGAAAGCCAGCGAACGGCCCAGGTGGCGGTTGGAAAGGTCGGTGCGCGCCGGGCTGGTAAGGCGGCGCAGATAATCGATGGGCATGACAGGTCCGGTTAGGCGCGAGAACGCTGGTGCAGCCTCATCTTCAAGCCGTCCTACCCCCATCGAGGGCGGCTTCTTGCTGCCTTTTCCTTCAGCGTTTTCTATGCTGACAAGCATACTTCTTCTTGCGCCCTCATGGTTGCCGATCAGCACATGCCTGATGTGTGTCAGCCGGTGCAAGCAGGTCTTGTGTTTTCACCTTGCCACAGGAGGACCCATTCCATGAGCATTCCCATCGATATTCCCGGCGGCGACAAGCTGGACGAAATGACGGCCCCGCTCATGCAGCCAGGCGTGCAACAGGCCGAGGGCGGCGGTTTTCGCGGCATCGTCCTGATCGGCGCAAGCCACGAGGACGAGATGTCCACCTACGTGTGCGAGCCGGTCCGCGAGGCCAGCGACGCTGCCTATGCGGACGCCCTGGCCTATATTGCCCAGCAAGGACCGGCGCAAGGATAAAAAAAGCAAGGATAAAAAAAATGGCCGCCTGGGGGAGGCGGCCTGAGGGGAGGGATATAAGACGCCGAAGATCGGGGGAATCTTCGATGAATTTCTGCTTATGAAAACGACCCGTGGGGATAAACCGATGGGGGATGGACATTATTCGTAGCACGACGGAGGGGGACGTTCGCGCCGGATTGGGTGTCCTCGGTTTCGAGTTCGTTGGAGTGCATAGTAGCCATGCACTGCAAAAAAGAAGATCGGACAGTGCCCGATTAGCGTGTAAGAAAAAACCTACAAGGCCGGCCAGGGAGGCCCGCCCCTTGCGTGGGCTAGCTGCGGCCCAGGTTCACTTCGGCCAGGTCGCCCTGGCTCACCTCGGGCAAGCGGAAGTCTTCGTCCGGGCGCAGCGGCGCGGCCGGCAGGGAGATTTCGGCCAGCGCCGCGGCGATGCCGCTGTTCTGGGTCTTGGCCGCCACGTCGCCCAGGCTGACCATGCCCACCAGGTTCTTCTGGCGGTCCATGACGGGCAGGCGGCGGATCTGGCGCTGCACCATATCGTCCAGCACATCGTCCACCGGTTCATCTTCATAGCACCACAGCACATCGTGGCTCATCACTTCGGTCAGCGGGGTGGTCTCGGTGAGACGGTTGTGCGCCACGCCGCGCAGCACGATATCGCGGTCGGTCACCAGGCCCACCAGGCGCTGGTCGCCATCGCAGACCGGCAGCGCGCCCACGTCGAGCGCTTCCATGGCCTGGGCGGCGCGGATGACGGTATCGTCGGGTTTGAGGGTATGGGCGCCGCGCGTCATGACGTCGGCAATGGTACGGGTGGCATGCATGCTGATCTCCTGGAAGAGGGAAAGGGACAACCGTTTCAGGCTAAGTCGCTGCGCTGCGCGTGGCAATGCGACATGCACCCCTTTGTCGGGTCGGCAGATTCGCGCAGCGCTGCGCGAAAGCGCCGACGGCCTGGCCAGGCGGGTTCATCCTACAGGCGCTTGCGACGCCTGCCGACTGTGGCCCAGACGCACATGGTCCACCATGGCGGCACCGATTCTTCAACCCTAACCGTCCCTCACCATGTCCGAACACATCACCGACCTCATCGGCTGGGGCGCCACCCTGATCCTGCTGCTGACCATCTCTTCGCAGGTCTATGAGCAATGGCGCAGCCGTTCCACCCAGGGGGTGTCGCATTGGCTCTTCGCCGGCCAACTGGTTGCCTCTGCCGGCTTTGTCACCTATAGCCTGCTGCAAGGGGACTGGGTCTTCGTGGTGTCCAACGTGTTCCTGCTCTTGACGGCCTTGCTGGGACAGGTGCTGTACCTGCGCAACCGCCGCCGGCAAGGCTGAGCTGACGGGCTCGCGCGGCGCGGGCCATGGTCATCGATTCTTACAGGCGTCGTTGGCGCTGTCTGATTCAAAGGCGTGATGGTGGCGGCTACAGTGCAAACATGACACTGGCCGCAAGCTGGCCAGAGACCGATCAATCATCCACAAGGAGAAGCGCCATGACATTTTCGTTCCATCGTGCGCCAGAGCGCGCCGTATTGCCCCGCCCATCGCGTCGCCTGCTGGCAGCCGCAGCCCTGCTGACGGCCGGTGTTGCCTTGTCCTTCACTGCGTCCGCCGAGACGGCGTCGAAAGACAAGAAATTCATGACCAATGCAGCCGAGGCTGGCCACGCCGAAGTCGAGGCCAGCAAGATCGCGCTGGAAAAAAGCAGCAATCCGGCCGTCAAGGAATTCGCCCAGAAGATGGTGGACGAGCACACCGCCGTGGGGGAAGAACTCAAGCAGCTGGCCGCCAGCAAGAACGTCAGCCTGCCTGAGGAACCCAGCATGGCCCAGCGCGCCAAGATCGCGGTGCTGGAAAAGCTCAAGGGCAATACCTTCGACCAGCGCTATGCCAGCATGATTGGCGTGTCGGCGCATGAAGACGCGGTCAAGCTGTTCCAGAAGGCCTCGTCTTCGGCCCAGGACGCCGAAGTCAAGAGCTTCGCCGCCAAGACCCTGCCGGGCCTGGAAAAGCACCTGGCCATGGGACGCGAGCTGAAGCAGTCGCTCGACGCTGGCAAGAAATAATCAACACGGACCCGTATGAAGGGAGGGGAATGGCCGGGCCGGCCCTTTTCCTCCCGCTACGATGGTCTATGCTGAAAGCAGCCTTGCACCCCTGGTCTAGCCGCAGAGGAGAATTGCCATGAAGCACTTCGCCCGATCCGTTCAAGAGCACCAAGCCGGTCATTTCATGCCGCGCGTGGCCAAGCTGGACAAGCACAAATACGCCGCCTACATCGATACCCGCATCGACCATCTGTGGTCCATGGACCTGCATGGCCAGCCGGTGCGCATCTGCAAGAAGCGCAAGCTGGCCGAAAAGGCCGCGCTGGACCTGCTGGCCGAGGCCATGCGTCAGTACGAGGGGCAGCCCCAGGAACAGTAGCAGAGCAGTGGAGTAGTGGAGGGGAAGCGGCGACCGGCATGTACCGGTCCGCGCAGATGCCGTTCGGTGCAAACCGGACGGCATTTTTCATCGGCGTTGTCTTGAGCTTTCGAGTGTCGAACCGATGGGTTCTGAGCTGATGCGGAGCGTGCGCGCCGGGCAACGGCCCGCTCTACATGGCAGGCCGGCACCCGGGCGGGCAAGGAGCAACGCGTCAGCCGTCGCTCTGCGGCGCTTCACCGTGGGCCACGGCGAAGGCTTCATTTTCATGACTGGATGGAGCGGCTGGCGCGCGACCCTTGGCCGACAAGGGCGGGGCGGCCGTGGCAGCCTCTCCGCCGGCGTCGGTGACGGCCTCTTCCCCGGCAGCGCTGCTGGGTGGTTGCCGATGTTCCCGGCGTTGCTGCTCATCCAGCAATTTCATGAATTCATTGTTGAAGGCGGGGATGTCGGCAGGTTTGCGCGAGGAGACGAAGTTCTCGTCCCGCACCACTTCCTGGTCCACCCATTGGCTGCCGGCGTTCTTGAAGTCGTCCTGCAGGCTGGGCCAACTGGTCACGGTACGGCCCTTGGCGATGCCGGCGGAGATCAGCAGCCAGCCGCCGTGGCAGATGGAGGCGATGGGCTTCTCAGCGTCATTGGCGGCGCGCACGAAGTTGCGCGCCTGGGGCAGCAGGCGCATGGCGTCGCCATTGACGACCCCGCCCGGCAGCAGCACGGCCGAATAATCGTCGGCGCTGGCGTTGTCCAGGCTGCCGTCGACCGACACCACCTCGCCCTTGTCGACGTGCTTGAAGCCCTGCACGCTGTCGCTCTTGTCGGAGAGGATATGGACGGTGGCGCCAGCGGCTTCCAGCGCCTTTTTCGGTTCCAGCAGTTCGGCTTGCTCGAAGCCGTCGGTCACCAGCACGGCGACCTTGAGTTGATGGTAGCGATTGCTCATCTTCATTCTCCCTTGCAAAAAGAAAAGGGCGGCCGGCATGCACCGGCCGCCCAGAGGGGCCAACTAGGCTCAGTCAGGGGTGTTCTGTTTGGTGTTCTCGCGGACCTGATTGCGGTTCTGGTGGTCATTGCTGGCACGGTCCATCTCAGGCGCCTTTTCGATGCGCGTGATATTGGAGGTGGCCACCGGATCGCTGCCGGGGAAGCTCATCTCGTTGGCTTCATCCAGCGCCACTTCCGAGGGTGTGTCGTACTTGTTGGGACGATGGTCCTTGTCGGGTTTGTTTGCGCTCATGCTGACCTCCTTTGGATATGGGGTGTGCCTCTTCAATGGAAACGACGCGATGTACGCGTGTGCCTGTAACGACCAGATTACTGCCCGCGCCGATGCGGCGATATAAGCGGGCGGCGCAACCGCGCGTAAGAATGCGCGAGGTCATGCCGCCCGGTACCTCACGGCCACGGCGCTGGCGTGACCTGCTGGAATTGGCCCGCCTCATCGCCATCGGCGGGGATGGCCCCGGAGGGACCACCGGGATGCAGCATCGCCCCCGTGATCAGTTCCAGCTCGCGCTCGGCGGCCACGAAGGCGGATTCTTCCAATGGCTGTTCGCGCACCGGCCAGTGGCTGATGGCCCAGGTCTTGTATTGCTCGAAGCGGGCGCGCAGCTCGCGGGCGTAGTCCTGGCGTTGCTGGGCGACAGGGTCAATGGCGTCCATGGTTCAGCCTCCTTTCATGGCGATCAGGCTCTCACGCACCTTGGCCAGGCCAAAGCGCCAGATCTGTTCCATCTTGATGTGCGGCATGACCGGCAGTTCGGACGGATCGATAAAGACGTCCAGCACCGCCGGCCCGGGTGCGGCCAGCAACTGCTGCAGGCCGCCTTCGAGTTCTTCGGGCGTGCGCACGCTGAAACCCTGGCCGCCGCAGGCGCGCGCGAAGGCGGCGAAGTCGGGGTTGGGGAATTCGGAGCCTTCGAAGGCGGGCATGCCCGCTTCTTCCATCTCCAGATGCACCAGGCCCCACTCGCGGTTGTTGAAGACCACTACCTTCACTGGCAAGCGGTGTTCGACGCTGGTCATGAATTCGCCCAATAACATGGTGAAGCCGCCGTCGCCGACGGCCACCACTACCTGGCGTTCACGGTCCAGCGCCTGGATGCCGTTGGCCTGGCCCAGCGAGGTCCCGACCGCAGCATTGTTGAAGGAGGCCAGGATGCGCTGCCCCCCACGCTGGCGTATCCAGTTGCCGCACCACAGCGTCACCACGCCGGTATCGACCACGAAGGCGGCATCGTCATCGGCCAGATCGCTGATGGTCCGGGCCACGCTTTGCGGCTTGATCTTCTTGTGGTGGCGCTTGATCTCGGCGGCGCTGTCGAGCTTGGCGTTCCAGCGTTCGCGATGGGCATTGGCCTGCTGCAGGAAAGCGCCATCGGTCTTGCCTTCCACGCGCTCCAGCAATTGCTGCACGGCCGGCGCGACCGAACCGGTGATGCCCAGGGTGACCGGCGCGCGACGGCCCAGCACGAAGCCGCGCTCGTCGATCTGGATCACCTTGGACTTGGTGGGCAGGAATTCGGAATAGGGATAGTCCGAGCCCAGCATCAGCATCACTTCGGCCGCATGCAGTGCGTCGGTGCCGGGTGCGCCACCGATGAGGCCCACGCCGCCTATCCAGTGCGGATGGTCGTAGCTGACCAGGTCCTTGCCTCGGAAGGTATGCATGACCGGCGCCTGCAACTTGCTGGCCAGCGCCAGCACCTCGTCGATGGCGCCACGGCAGCCATTGCCGGCGAAGATGGCCACCGACCCTGCCGCATTGATCAGGTCGGCCGCTGCCTGGATATCGGCAGCTGGCGGCGACAGCGGCGTGCGCTCGCGCAGGGTATGCAGACTGGGGACGCTGCCGGAGGTCTTGGCTCCGATGACGTCGGCGGGGATGTTCAGGTGCGCTACGCCGCGCTGGGCGTAGGCCTGGGCGATGGCCTGGTGGAACACCGCCGGGGCCTGGTCCGGGCTGGTGATGATCTGGCTGTAGGCAGCCACATCGCGAAAGAGCAGCTCCGGGGAATTCTCCTGCAGATAGTCGGTGCCGCGATGGGCGGCCGGCACGCCGCCGGAGATCGCCAGCACCGGGGCATGGTCCTTGCGGGCTTCGTACAAGCCCGCCACCAGGTGATTGGCGCCCGGGCCGGTGGTGCCGCAGCAGACCGCCAGCCGGCCGGTCAGCTTGGCTTGGCCGGCAGCGGCCAGGGCTGCGCCTTCTTCATGGCGTACGCCTATCCATTCGATGCGCTTGTCACGGCGGATGGCGTCGGTGAGCGGGTTCAATGCATCACCGACCACGCCGAAGATCTGGCGTACGCCGATCTCGTAGAGCGTGTCGATGAGGATGTCTGCAACGGTGGCGGGCATGGCGGCTCCATGGGTGTCGTTGAGGGAAGAGGGGGGATTGCACTCAAGAGTAAGTCCGCCAGCCGGTGGCCTGTATCGGTGTCTGTGGTAAATCCCTGTAGGAGGATGGGGGACGCCCGGCACATTCCTACGCCGCCTTCATCATCAGGCCGACTGCGTGGCCGCGGCTGCGCTCCGATAATCGGCCCATCAGCGATATTGCGGAGGACGCCATGCGACGCGCACTATGGAAAGGAGCGATCAGCTTCGGGCTGATCAATATCCCGGTCGAGCTCTATACCGCCGAAAAGCACGATGAGCTGGACTTCACGCTGCTGGACCAGCGCGATCTCTCGCCGGTGGGCTACAAGCGCTACAACAAGACATCCGGGCGCGAGGTGCCCTGGGAAAACATCATCAAGGGCTACCAGTACGAGGACGGCAAGTATGTCCTCATGTCCGACGAAGACCTGCGCCGCGCCAACGTGGAGGCGACCCAGAGCATCGACATCCAGAGTTTCGTCGAGCGCGAGCAGGTGCCCATCCTTTATTTCGAGCAGCCTTATTTCCTGGCCCCGGCCAAGGGGGGCGACAAGGCCTACGCACTGTTGCGCGAAACCCTGCTGGCCAGCGACAAGATGGCCATTGCCCAGATCGTCATCCGCACCCGCCAGCACTTGGCTGCGCTCATTCCCCAGGGCGACATGCTGCAACTGATCACCTTGCGCTATCCCAGCGAGTTGCGCGCCCCGGATGATCTGCCGGTGCCCACGCGCAAGTCCAAGAAGGCGGCGGTCACCCGGCAGGAAGTGGAGATGGCGCGGGCGCTGGTGGAGCACATGTCGGCAGAATGGGAGCCGGAGCAGTTCCACGACACCTATCGCGACGACGTGCTGGCGCTGATCCAGAAGAAGATCAAGAGCCGCCAGACCCATGAAGTGGCCGAGCCGGACGAAGCCGCCGCACCGGCCAGCAGCGGCGCCAAGGTGGTAGACCTGATGGCCTTGCTCAAGAGCAGCCTGGAAGGGCGCGGCAAGTCCTCTGCCAAGGCGGGGGACGACAAAGCGCCGAAGGAAGCAAAGGAAAAGAGTGGTGCGAAGGTCCACAAGCTTCCTGCCCGCAAGTCTCCCGCCAAAAGTGCTGCCAAGAGCGCCGCCAAGCCCAGGACCAAGACCACCAGCACCAGCACCAGCAAGGCCAGCCGCAGCGCTGCCACCCGCCGTAGCGGCAGCACCGCCAGGAGGGCGCAGGCATGAGCACCAGCAAGCTCGACCGCTACCGCGCCAAGCGCGATTTCACGATCACGCCCGAACCCTCCGGTCAAGCCAGCCGGAGCCGGGCAAGGGCGCAGTCGCAGAGCCTGCAATTCTTCATCCAGCGCCACCATGCGCGCCGGCTGCATTACGACTTCCGGCTTGAGCTCGACGGTGTGCTCAAGAGCTGGGCCGTTCCCAAGGGCCCCAGCCTGGACCCGCACGACAAGCGCCTGGCCGTGCGGGTCGAGGATCATCCCTTCGACTACGGCAGCTTCGAGGGCGACATCCCCGCGCACCAGTATGGCGCCGGCCATGTGGTCCTGTGGGATCGCGGCCAGTGGCGGCCGCACGGCGATGCGCGCGCCGGGCTGGCAAAAGGTCACCTGAGCTTTGAGCTGGCGGGTGAAAAACTGCAAGGCCGCTGGGCCCTGGTGCGCATGGGCAAGCCCGCCGCCGACGGCAAGGAAAACTGGTTGCTGATCAAGGACGATGACGCCGCAGCGGCCAGCGGCGAACAAGCGGCCATCACCGAACTGCGACCCGAGAGCGTCAAGGATCTGGGCGACCGGGCGCCGCCCGCCAAGGCCAGAGCGAGCGCCAGGGCCGCGCCGGACAGCACCGGCCCGATGCCCGCGCAGATGCAGGCGCAGCTGGCCACCCTGGTCGATCGCGCTCCCGCAGGCGAGCAATGGCTGTGCGAGCTGAAGTTCGACGGTTATCGCGGCCTGTGCCGCATCGATCACGGCCAGGCCGCCATCTACACCCGGGAAGGCCTGGACTGGAGCCAGCGCTGGCCCATCCTGGCGCAGGCGCTGGCGCGCTTGCCGGTCGATGAGGCCTGGATCGATGGCGAGGTCGTGGCGCTGGACGCGCAGGGACAGATCAGCTTCGAGGCCTTGCAGAACCTGGCGCGCGGGGATCGCCAGCAGGCCGATGGCATCCGCCTGGCGCTGTATGCCTTCGATCTGCTGTACCTGAATGGCCACGATCTGCGCGAGATTCCCCTGCGTCAGCGCAAGGAGTTGCTGCGTGAACTGATCCCGGGTTCGGACCCAGAGGGACTGCTGCTCTACAGCGAACACATCGAGGGCCACGCCGCCGAAGTGTTCCGCCACGCCTGCCAGCACGGCATGGAAGGGATCGTGCTCAAGCGCGCCGATGCGCCGTATACGGGGCGGCGCGACCGCTACTGGCTCAAGCTCAAGTGCGAGCATCGGCAAGAGTTCGTCATTGCCGGCTATACCGAACCCGCCGGCCAGCGCAGCGGCTTCGGGGCCATCCTGGTGGGCGTCTACGATGAGCACGGCCAGTTGCGCTACGCGGGGCGGGTGGGCAGCGGTTTCGATGACAGGCTGCTGGAGACGCTGCTCAAGCAGTTCGGCCCGCTGGAGCAGGACCAGCCAGCCTTTGCCAATCCACCCACCGGCCAGCAGCGGCGCGGGGTCCACTGGCTCAGGCCGGCGCTGGTGGCCGAGGTGCGCTTTGCCCAATGGACCAGCGCCGGCATCCTGCGCCATGGCAGCTTCGTGGCCCTGCGCGAAGACAAGGACCCGCACCAGATCCGGCGCGAAGGTCCGCAGCCCCTCGCCGAGATAAAGGCCGACGCCAACGAGCAGGCCGCCGCACCCGTGCGCAGCCGTGGCAAGGCCACCGACCTCTCCGCACCCGTCACCGTGGCCGGGGTGAAGCTGACCCATCCCGGCAAGATCCTCTTTCCCGATACCGGGCTGACCAAGCTGGAACTGGCGCGCTACTACCAGAGCGTGGCGCCGTGGATATTGCCCGAACTCAAGCAACGCCCGCTGTCGCTGGTGCGTTGTCCGGACGGACATGCCGGCAAGTGCTTCTTCCAGAAGCACACCGGGCAAGGCATGCCCGAGGCCATCGACACCATCGAAGTGCCGGAAGGCGAGGGTCATGCCCAGTACATGATGGTCAACGATGTGGCCGGTCTGGTCGCCACCGTGCAGATGGGCGTGCTGGAGCTGCATGCTTGGGGCGCGACCGGCGCAGCGCTGGACCACCCCGACCGCGTGGTGTTCGACCTCGATCCCGCTGACGATGTGCCCTGGGCCACGGTGGTGGAGGGCGCCCAGCTGGTGCGGGGGCTGTTGAAAGAGATCGGACTGGACTGTTTTCTCAAGACTTCCGGCGGCAAGGGTCTGCATGTGATGGTGCCGATCCGGCCGGAACATGACTGGGCGGTGGTCAAGGATTGGGCGCACCGGTTCGCCGCGCACCTGGCGCGGCACCTGCCGGACCGTTTCATCGCCAAGATGAGCAAGGCTGCTCGCAACGGCAAGATCTTTATCGACTATCTGCGCAATGCGCCCGGCGCGACCACGGTGGTGGCCTATTCGGTGCGCGCCCGCGATGGGGCGCCGGTGTCGGTGCCGATCACCTGGGAAGAGCTGGAACAGGGCATCAAGGCCGATCATTTCCGGGTGTCCACCATGCCGGCGCGCATCCGCAGCCTGGAGAAGCACGATCCCTGGGCCGGCTTCGGGCAGGCTTCGCAGCGGCTCACCAAGGCCATGCTGGCGGCCTTCGACAGCGTCTGAACGGATCGCAGAGCTGGGCCGGCAAGCTCAGCAGGGCGGCGATGTCCTACACGATCTTCATCATCCTGCCGACTGCGCCTGACAAGGGGCAAATCCATAATCCTCCCCAGTTTGAGAACCGGCCCACGCCGGTTTCCGTCCCGGTCCGCCCAGCGGGTCCGGGCGCCCATGAACAACAAGAAGGAAATGGCCCACGCCATGAACACCATCAGCCACCGCCCCTCGCTGACCCAGCTTTTCACCCGCCCCGTGATGCCGGCGCTGATGCCGGCCAGCGCCACCGCGCAGCCGCGCAAGCTGCCAGCGGCGCTGGTGGAGCGTCTGCTGGTGCAGGAGGGCGAGCATGGTCTGCCCACAGTGTCCCCATGCAGCCTGCCCCTGGCCACCTTCAACGCACCCCAGCCGGCTGCGCACCGGGCGGCGACCTTCAGCTATCCGCTGCATATCGACCGCGCCAGCATCGAGGACCTGCCCAGCGCCTGCGGCGTCTACATCCTGCGCGGCGAGGGCGACCAGGCGCTCTATGTGGGCCGCAGCGTGAACCTGCGCAGCCGCGTGCTGGCGCATCTGCACCATGCCGAAGACCAGTTCCTGATCGGTCGCACTCGCCGCATCGAATGCTTGCGCACGGCGGGCGAGCTGGGCGCAGCCCTGCTGGAAAACAGCCTGCTGCGCGATCTGCGTCCGGCCTACAACAAGAAGCAGCGCGCCAAGCGCGGCCTGTTCACCTTGCGCCTGAATGAACAGGGCCAGCCGCTGGTAGCGCAGGTGGCCGACCACGAATTCAACCGCGCCGGCAAGCTCTTCGGCCTCTACAGCAGCGAGCGCGCCGCCCAGGAGGCCTTGCACAAGCTGGTCGAGCATCATGGCCTGTGCACCATCGCTACCGGCCTGGAACAGGGCGACGGCCCGGGCACGGCCTGCTTCGGCCGGCAGATCCGCCGTTGCCGCGGCGCCTGCACCGGCGAAGAGTCGCATGAACAGCACCAGTCCCGCCTGCTGCAGGCGCTGGAAGACTTGCGCATCCTGCCTTGGCCGTATGCCGGTCCCATGGGCATCGTCGAACAGGGCGACGGCTGGCAGCAGATCCATGTGATCGACCAGTGGCGCTACCTGGGTTCGCTGGATCGCCAGCAGCGCCGTCTGCCTGCCCGCCCCGCGGCCAGCCTGAAGGGCTTCGACCTGGATACCTACAAGCTGGTGATCCAGCCCTACCTGCTGGGCCAGCTGGAGCTGCGTCCACTGCCGGGCTTGCCATTGGCCCATCCCTGATCCTTCCTGATCCTTCCTGTCCTGCATGCAAGCACGTCTTTATCCCTACGCCGTCGCGTTGCTGATGGCCGCGCCCGGTGCGCTCCCTCTGGCACAGGCCGCCGATCCCGGCGGCCTGTGCCGTCCCGACCAGACCCTCGACAAGGACCGCCTGGCGGCCTACCTGATCCAGACCTATCCGGTCAGTACGGCCTATCTCGCGGTGGGCAAGGAGGCCGCGCCGATTGCCTCGCCGCGCGCGCTGGTGGCCTGGCTGCTCAAGAAGCGGGCGGGCGAGCGCAATACCGGCGGAGCATGCAGCGGCGACAGCTGCAACGTCGATCACATGGCCGAGGACGTGCAGCGTCTCATCGATGGCAAGGATGAAGGTTTCCGCCCCAGCGGGCGCACCGATGCAGCGGCTTTTTTCCGTGAGGACAGCCGTATCACCCTCAGTTGTACCGTGGCGACAGCCACGCCGACGCTGCCGCATGCGCCCCAGGCCGTCCGCATGGGCGTGGCCCCTTTGGCGGCGGCCAGTGGCGCTGCTGCTGTGCCTGCCGCCGCCACTGCGGCCCCGGCTGCTCCGGCCACCTGGATGGATCCTCTGCGGGTGCGCGGCAATCCCGACCAGTTGTCCATCGATCACCGCGACAAGGCCGGTTACGCCTCCGTGGAACGCGCCCGCGTGACGCTGGCCAATGACGAGGTGGCGCAGTCGCGCACCAACGATGTGGTGGTCTATGCGGGGTATTCGCTGGACAAACGACCCATCGGGGAAGCGGGCAGCACCTATGAGGCGGTGCCCTACGTGGGCTTCAAGCAGAATCGCGTCACCAGCTATGCCGGCGCGACCAACGAGGTCACCACCAGCCGCACCAGCCAGGTGGGCTTGCTGTCGGCCTTCCATTTCACCCATCCGGATTCGGCTAACACCGAAGACCTGACCGCCCGTCCCGACTACCTGGTCAACAATACCGATGGCAGCCGCCTGCTGACGGTCAACTTCACGTTCACGCCGGTGCGTCCGGGCGTGCTCAACGACTTCCTGCGCTGGGGCAACGGCCTGGCGTTCAAGCCCATCCTGGTGGGTCAGAGCCGCAACGGTATCTACATCAATCGCGGCGATCCGGATGTCTATGACCAGCACAGCGACTTCATCCGCCTGGGCGCGCAGGCCGGGTTCACGCTGTCCTCCACCAATCCGGCCTTGCCCTTTGACTTCACGACCACCTTCACGGGCCTGAAGGCCTTGCAGGGCAATCGCAGTATCCATTACTGGAAGTCGGTGCTGACCTACAACCTCAACCAGAATGTCGGATTGAGCCTGGATTATTCCAACGGGCTCCTGCCCGACAGCGGCGACCAGGAACGCAAGTGGGGGCTGGCGGTGTCGTCGAAGTTCTGAGGTCGCCTGCCGATGGTTGTCATGGCTCCCTGCATGGAGTCAGGTCAGCCCTACAGATGCTGGTGCAGGAACCCGGTAATTTCATCTTCCAGCCGGCGATGAATCGCAACGCGGTCAACGTCCGGCGCATCCTTGCACAGCAAGGCTTCCTGCGAGTCGAATGCAGCAGGGCAAGGATCAAGGAAGACAAAATGCCGTCCCGGAACGATGACTTCTGTTGGGCGGGTGGGCAGGCCGGCCACCACTGCCAGCGCATTCGGTTCGGCGGGCAAAAAACTCGGGTCCGAGGGACGATAAAGCAAGACTGGCATCGTGACCGACGCCAGGGCAGCGGCATCGAAAGGAATGGCCAGCGGATCCATCACGACCACGGCCTTGACGGGGTAGTCGGGCTGGAACGGTTCGGCCGCAGAGGCAGGGGAGGAGGACGTGTTTCGGCCATCGCCACAGGAAGAGCTGTCTTGAGGATGCGAGGCGCAGTACCTGCCTGCCAGAACAAAGTCCGGAACGGCGCCGGCCATGACCAGGGCCGTATAGCCGCCGGCAGAAAAACCGATCGCACCGATGCGGGCAGGGTCCATATGCGCGCTCAAGCGACTGTCGGAAAAGGCGGCATGTAGCGCAGCGTTGGCTTGCCTGGGGCGATCGATCAATGAGCGCCCCTGCCGGTAGCCCTCGAGATTGCCAGCGGAATCGCCCACATGAATCGGGGCGATCACCACATAGCCTTCGCGCGCCAGCCGCCTGGCCAGTTCCCGATGACCAAAAGGCATGCCGCCGTGGCCGTGGGAGAGCACGACCACCGGGAAGACGGCGTCGGCGGCGGCCGCATTGCGCGTCGCTTCTATGGTGTAGGGACCGGCCTGCCATGGTGTTTCCGGCGTCTTGCTGGGGTACCAGACTACTGCCTCAAAGGGGAGCTTGTCCGTGACGGCTATGCGCACGACCCCGGCTTGAAAGGGCGAGTCCTTTTCGGCCGACAGCGCCTGCTGGGAAAAGAACAGCATGAAAACCACCGAGAGCAGCAGGCGCAGCGTCATGGGAAGACCTCGTCGATACCGTTGTTGGCGATCCACCGCGCTTACTGGAGTGTTGCCGCCATCTTGGCCGGCAGCGGCACGTTGAGCCACTTCTGCACGATGCCATTGAGTTCGCCACTCTTCTTGGCCGCCGTCAGCGCCTCATTGACCTTGGCCAGCAAGGCCGGTTCGCCCTTGTTCAGGCCGACGTTGCAGGCCGATTCCTGGATGATGTATTTCAGCACGGGCTTGTTGTTGGGGGCCTTCTCGGCCAGTGCATAGGCCACGAAGTCGCCCGTCCCCACCAATTGCACCTGGCCGGAGACATAGGCGGAGATCATGGCGTTGTTGTCTTCGTAGCGCTTGATGGTGGCGCTCTTGGGCGCGGTGTCGGTCAGTTGCAGATCCTGGAAGGTGCCGCGCGCCACGCCCACGGTCTTGTCGGCCAGGTCGGCCGGGCCGCTGACCTTGACGCTGGCCACGCCAAAGACGCTGTTGTTGTAGGGCGCATAGGGTTGCGAGAAGTCGATCACCTTTTCACGCTCGGCGTTGCGGCCCAGGGTGGAGATGACCAGGTCGGCCTTGTGGGTCTGCAGGTAGGCGATGCGGTTGGCGCTGGCCACTGGCACCAGTTGCAGCTTCACCCCCATCTTCTGGGCGATCAGCCGGGCCACGTCGATGTCCAGTCCTTGCAGTTGCAGGTCGGTGTTGACTGAGCCGAAGGGGGCAAAATCCTGCGGCACGCCAATGCGCACCACGCCGCTCTTCTGGATATCGGCCAGGGCGTCGGCCCGGGCCAGGCCACCCTGTATGGCAGCCAGTCCAAGCATGACGGCCAGCATCGTCTTCCTGGTGCTCATCTGCATTTCTCCTCATCGATGGTTTTCAAGCAGCCGATGATACGCCGGTTCGGCGCGGACTTCAGCCGGGCAAGGGCAACACGCAGTCGTCGGCCGCCAGGTAGAGGCGCTGGCCCGGAGCGGGTTGTACGCGGTAGCCGCCAGTGAACTCGCCGAAGGCGGGCAGCATGGCCCAGCGGCCATCGACCACGAAGCAGGGCAGGCGCAGCGCATCGCCAGCCGCCGCCAGGCGGTACACCGGGTGCAGGTGGCCGACCAGGGCGAATGCCCCGGCTACCGTCTGTGGATGGTGGCAGAAGGCCAGCGGACCAAGCCGCCAGGGTTCGTCAACTACCTGCATGTCCAGCTCGGGTGGTGGATCGCCGGCATGGCTGTCGTGGTTGCCGCGCACCAGGGTCAGCTCCAGCGCTGCATGGCGTGCGCGCCATTGCGCCAAGGTGGCCAGCGTATTGGGCGCGCGTCCACTACGGGCATGCAGGAAGTCGCCCAGGAAGACGATTCGCGTCACGCCATGACGCGCCACCAGCGCATCGATGCGCTCCAGGTTGGCCTGCGTGGTGCCATGCGGCACGGGGATGCCGCCGGCGCGGAAGGCGGCGGCCTTGCCGAAATGGACGTCGGCCAGGATCAGCATGGCCTGCTCGCGCCATAACAGCGCCCGTTCGGGCAGCATGCTCAGTTGCACGCCGTCGGCGTCGAAGCTGGGGAAGTCGCTCATGGGCGTCGCCGTGCCGCAGTCTTGCCCGCGCTGGCGTCGGCCGCGCTTTCCAGCTCGCGTAGCATGCGCGCCACGCGGTCGGCCAGTTTTTCGGTGGAGAGCTTTTCGCGGAAGCGCTCTACCATCAAGGGCAGGGCGAAGGGCGTGGGGCGTTCCAGTCGCACCAGCGTGAGCGTGCGGGCGCGCAGTTCGGCCAGGGTGCTGCGCAGACGCTCCAGCTCCAGTTCCTGTTCCAGCACCTCGCGCTGGGCCTGGGTGAGCAGGAGGTTGTTGGCGTCGTGCTTGCGGAACACTTCGAAGAACAACGACGAGGACGCCTGCAATTGGCGCGCGCTCTTGTGCTGGCCGGGATAACCCTGCGAGACCAGCCCGGCAATGCGGGCGATCTCGCGAAAACGCCGCTGCGACAGTTCGGTGGCGTTCAGGCTGGAGAGCACGTCCTCCAGCAGGGTCTCGTCGGAGAAAAGCGTCTGCGCCTGGTCGGCGGCCAACTGTTCCAGCGCCACCTCCTGCGCGCCCAGCAGCTCGAAGCCGTAGTCGTTGACGGCGATGGAATAGGTCGCCGCCTGGCTGCGCGCCAGCCGCCACGCCAGCAGCGAGGCCAGTCCCATGTGCACCAGCCGGCCCGCGAAGGGATAGAAGAACAGGTGATGGCCTTCGCGGCTCTTCAAGGCTTCCACCACCAGGCGCTGGCCGGTGGGCAGGGCCGACCAGGCGTGCTGCAAGGCCAGCAGGGGTTCTACGGCCTGCATCTCGGGACCCTCGAAGCGCGCCTCTGCGGCCTGTTCCAGCCGGTCCAGCACGGCGTGGGCCAGGGTCGAGGACAGGGGCATGCGCCCGCCTTGCCAGCGCGGCACGGCGCCGCTGCCTGAACTGCTGCGGCGTACCCAGGCAGTCATTTCGTGGACCCGCACGAATTCCAGTACGCGCCCGCCGAAGAGGAAGCGGTCGCCGGGGCGCAGTCGGGCAATGAAGCCCTCTTCGATGGTGCCGATGCGACCGCCCTTGAGATATTGCACATGCAGGCTGGCGTCGGCGACGATGGTGCCGATGTTGAGCCGGTGCCGCGTAGCAATGGCTGGCTGCGGCACCCGATAGACGCCGTCGGCATCGGGCTGTACCCGATGGTATTCGGGATAGGCGGTGAGGCTCTGGCCGCCGCGTACCACGAAGTCCAGCGCCCATTGCCACTGATCCTCGCGCAAGGCGCGGTAGGACCAGGCCTGGCGTACCTCGTCGAGCAGATCATCGGGACGGAAGCCGCCGCCCAAGGCAATGGTCACCAGATGTTGCACCAGCACATCCAGTGGCGCTTCCGGAACTGGCCGTTGTTCCACCTGGCCGGCGGCCACGGCGTCCTGCGCGGCGGCCGCTTCGACCAGTTCCAGGCTATTGGTAGGCACCAGCGTGGCGCGCGAGACGCGGCCCGGCGCGTGGCCGGAACGGCCGGCCCGCTGCAGCAGGCGCGCCACGCCACGCGGGCTGCCGATCTGCAGAACCCGCTCGACCGGGGTGAAGTCCACGCCCAGGTCCAGGCTGGAGGTGCAGACCACGGCCTTGAGCCGGCCCTCGCGCAAGCCTTGTTCCACCCATTCGCGCACTTCGCGGTCCAGCGAACCGTGGTGCAGGGCGATCAGCCCGGCCCAGTCGGGTCGGGCCTGCAGCAGGTTCTGGTACCACAGCTCGGCCTGCGAGCGGGTGTTGGTGAAGACCAGGGTGCTGTTGCTGGAATCGATTTCGGCCACCACGCCCGGCAGCATCTGCAGGCCCAGATGGCCAGCCCAGGCAAAGCGCGTGGCTTGCGGGGGCAACAGGGTGTCGATGAGGATGCGCTTGCGCTGCTGGCCGCGCACCAGCACGCCCTGGGCGGCCTGGGCTGGCCCCAGCAGCGCCTGCAGCGATTGTTCCAGGTTGCCCAGCGTGGCCGACAGGCCCCAGACCACCATCTGCGGCCGCCAGCGGCGCAGACGCGCCAGCGCCAGTTGCACTTGCACGCCGCGCTTGTTGCCCATCAGTTCGTGCCATTCATCCACGATCACCGCGTCCAGCTTGCCGAAGCGCTGCCGCGCATCCGCCTGGGACAGCAGCAGCGACAGGCTTTCCGGCGTGGTCACCAGGACCTGGGGCAGGGCCTTCATCTGCCGCGCGCGTTCGCTGGAACCGGTGTCACCGGTGCGCATGCCGGCCTGCCAATGCGGCAGCAGTTCCGGCAGCGGCTCTTGCAGGGCGCGCAGGGTGTCGGCCGCCAATGCGCGCATGGGCGTGATCCATAGCACGCGCAGCCCGTTGGTCGTCGCGCCCTGTGTCGGCTGGCCCAGGCTTGGCTGGGCGTGCAGCAGCGCGCCGAACCACACCGCATAGGTCTTGCCCGAGCCGGTGCTGGCATGCAGCAGGCCGCTGCGTCCTTGCTGGGCGGCTTGCCAGACCTCGCGCTGGAAATCGAAGACCTGCCAGTCGCGCCGCTGGAACCATGCTTCGGCGGCAGCCAGGGCTGCCTCTGCGGCCTTGCTGCTGCGGGATGAGGCCGTTGCGCGTGATGGACGTGGACTGCGCGGCATCTCAGCGCTGCTCCGGATGGACAGAGTCCGGCAGCAAGGCGCGCAGGGCGGCCAGGGTATCGGCCTGCTCCACGGTCTTGTCGATGCGCTGGCGCAGGATGCGCGGGAAGCGCACCGCCATGCCGGCCTTGTGGCGGCTGGAGAGGGCGATGCCTTCGAAGCCGATCTCGAAGACCATGCTGGGCTGCACGCTGCGCACCGGGCCGAATTTCTCGATGGTGCTCTTGCGGATGACCTGATCGACCACCGCGATCTCGGCATCGGTGAGGCCAGAGTAAGCCTTGGCGAAGGGCACCAGCTTGCGCTGGCTGCCCGCTTCCGGCGGCCCGTCCCACAGGGCGAAGGTGTAGTCGGTATAGAGCGAAGCGCGCCGGCCATGGCCGGCCTGGGCGTAGATGAGCACGGCGTCGATGCTGTAGGGATCGATCTTCCACTTCCACCAGGCGCCGTCGTTGCGGGTGCGGCCGATGCCGTAGCGGGCATCGATGTCCTTGAGCATCATGCCTTCCACCCCGCGTTCGCGGGCGTTGGCGCGCAGTTGGGCCAGCGCGTCCCAATCGTTGGCCGCCAGGGTCGGGGCCAGCATCAGTGCGGCGGCGGGGTGGCTGCGCACCAGCGCTTCCAGCCGGCGGCGTCTTTCGCTTTGCGGCAGGCCGCGCAGGTCGCAGCCATCCTGTTCCAGCAGATCGTAGGCGATCAGGCCGGCGGGCAGTTCGGCCAGCAGCCTGGCGCTGAGGTTCTTGCGGCCAATGCGCTTCTGCAGTTCGGAGAAGGGCGCCACACGTTCGGCATCCACACCGGCGTCGGGATGGCGGATGACGATCTCGCCATCGATCACGGTGCCGTCCGGCAGGCTCAGGGCGGCCAGCTCGGGGAAGCGCTCGGTGATCAGTTCCTCGCCGCGCGACCATAGCCAGTTCTGGCCGTGGCGGCGCACCAGTTGGGCGCGGATGCCGTCGTACTTCCATTCCACCTGCCACTGCTGGATCGGCCCCAGCGTGGCGGGCGCATCCAGCAGGGGATGGGCCAGGAAGAAGGGATAGGGCTGGCCGCCTTGCAGTTGCTGGTCGGCGCTGCTGGCAGGGGCGATCAACTGGGTGAAGCGCTGGGCATCCGGGCGCGCGCGGCCATCGGTCCAGCCGACCATGCGTTGCGCCACCAGCTTGGCGTCGAGCTGGGCGACGGCGGCCAGCGCCCGCGTGACCAGCAGGCGCGAAACGCCGACCCGAAAGCCACCGCCGATGAGCTTGGAGAGCAGGAAGCGGCCGTGCCAGTCCAGTTCGTCCCAGGCCTGGAAGAGCGCGGTGCGGATGGTCTCGGGCGCTGCTCCGCGCAGGGGCGCGATGCGTTCCTCCAGCCAGCGCGCCAGTCCTAGCTCATCGCTGTGCTGGGCCGGCGGCAGGATGTGGGCGATGGTCTCGGCCAGGTCGCCCACGCTCTGGTAGCACTCTTCGAAGAGCCATTCATCGATCTGCGCATAGTCCATCGCGCATTGCTTGAGCAGGCTGGTCGGGACCGCCTGGCGGGGCTTGCCGCCGGCCAGGAAGTAGACGGCCCAGGCCGCATCGGCGGGGTCGGCGCGGCCGAAGTAGTCTTCCAGGGCCGCCAGCTTGCGGGTGGTGGAGGTGGTGGCGTCGAGCTCGCCATAAAGCCGCGAGAATTCACGCATGAGGGGCGGGCTCCGCAGTCGCGGCGGGCATCTCTTCGGTTGCCTCGTCGCCGTATTCGGTATCGAAAGCGCCGGCGTCCAGGCCGTTCTGGCGCAGCCAGCGCACCATGGTGGCGACCTGGCCGTGGGTGACGATGATGCGCTCGGCCTCTGTGGCCGCAATGGCCTGCTGCAGCGCCGGCCAGTCGGCATGGTCGGAGAGCACGAAGCCGCGGTCCACGCCCCGGCGGCGGCGCGTGCCGCGCAAGCGCATCCAGCCGCTGGCGAAGGCGTCGCTGTAGTCGCCAAAGCGGCGCATCCAGGGCGAGCCCGCCGCCGAGGGCGGCGCGATGACCAGGCTGCCGGCATAGGCTGAGGAGGGGTTGCGCTTGCCGGCTTCGCCCGGGCTGACGGTTTGTGTGTCGGGCAGCGCCACGCCTTCCTGGCGATAGAGACGATTGAGCGGTTCGACCGCGCCGTGGCAGACGATGGGGCCGATGCTGGGATCGATTCCGTGCAGGATGCGCTGGGCCTTGCCGAAGGCATAGCAGAACAGCACGCTGGCGCGGCCCTGGGCGGCGTTGGCGCGCCACCAGGCGTTGATCTCTTCGAAGATCTCGGCCTGCGGCTGCCAGCGGTAGATCGGCATACCGAAGGTGGATTCGGTGATGAAGGTGTGGCAGCGCACCGGCTCGAAGGGCGCGCAGGTGCCGTCGGCCTCCAGCTTGTAGTCGCCCGAGGCCACCCAGACCTGGCCCTGGTGCTCCATGCGCAACTGGGCCGAGCCCAGCACATGGCCGGCCGGATGCAGCGACAGGCGCACGCCATTGTGGGTCACGCTCGCGCCGTAGGCCAGGGTGTCGAGGGCTATGTCAGCGCCCAGCCGGGCGCGCAGGATGTCCGCGCCGGGCGCTGCGGCCAGGTAGTGCGCATGGCCGGCGCGGGCATGGTCGGCATGGGCATGGGTGATCACCGCCCGCGCCACCGGGCGCCAGGGGTCGATGTAGAAATCACCTGGCACGCAGTACAGACCTTCCTTGCGCACCACCACCATGTCTTGCATGCCGCCGTTTCCTTGTTCCGGGTTGCTGGCCGAGTGGGCTCGGCCAGGGTACGGGCTAGCTTAACCGCAACGATTCTTTCTTGCAGTCGGTGGCTCTCCTACGCCCCTGTCAGGGGAACCAGTATTGTCGCGTCCTGACTAAGTTCTGCATTGCATCGCGGCACAGTTGTCCTTAATTAGGTATGCTATCGCCAATTATTGTTGGCAATCGGTAAATTTTATTGTCTTAGTTTTATCGCCCCGTTTATCCATCCGCTGCCAACCTCAAGCCCCTTCATCACACGCATGAGCATGTCTACCTACGTCGATCCCCAGACCTTCCGTGAAATGCAGGACTCCGAAGTGCTGCCCGCTCCCTCGGGCGTACGCCTGAAGATCATGCAGATGTGCCAGCAGGAAGATATCGCCTTGCCCGAACTGGTGGCCCAGGTCCAGGGCGATCCGGTGCTGGCGGGGCGGCTGATCCAGATCGCCAACATCCCCAACATCAACAAGGGCCGCATGGTGGCCTCGGTCAATGTCGAGTTGCTGCTGATGGTGGGGCTGCATGCGGTGCGCCAGATGGCGCTGGCGATCTCGCTGACCGAATCGGCGCGACGCGGCGACTGCGCCGAGTTCGACTATGACGCCTTCTGGAGCCGTTCCACTGCCATGGCCTGCGCCGGCCAGGCGCTGGGCGACCTGCTGCAGGTGGCGCCGCCGGCAGAGATGTTCACCATCGGCCTGCTGGCCGGCATTGGCCAGCTGGGCCTGGCCTCGGCGCGGCCCAAGCGCTATGGCGAGCTGTTGCTGGCCGGGGCAAAGGACGCACAACTGCGCGCCCAGGAAAGAGAGAGCTTTGGCTTCGATCATCTGGCGCTGGCCGCTGCCATGATGCAGGACTGGCATTTCCCCCGCATCTTCTGCGAAGCCGTGCTGTATCATCGCGATCCGGCCGCCAGCGGTCTGGAGGAAGACGACCGCCAGCAGAAGGTGACACGCCTGCTGGAGCTGGCCGGTTGCGTGGCCGACGTCTGCACGGCCAGCGACGAGCAGCGGGCGGCCCTGCTGCCGCGCCTGCTGAAGCTGGGGCAACACTTCGAGCTGCCGGTATCGAGCCTGGAATACGTGTGCGGACGCGTCTCCTGGGATTGGAGCGACTGGGGCGCATTGCTCAAGGTGCCGACCCGGGTCTTGCGCGAGATCGGTCCGGAACTGGCCGCAGCTGCCGAACAGGCAGCTTGATGTAAATCGGCGACGTCAGTTTTTGTCAGTAAATTTCGAAATTATTCGTTGCTGATTTGTCAGTTTCGGGTGTTACTATGCATCCCGCTCTGGAAGCAAAACTCATTTTCTGATCGCCAAAAGTAAGCACTGACGCGATACCGTCTGTGCGCTTGAGAGCGGATGTCAGTCAATGCGGAACCGGTGTGCGACGACGGCTTGCTCGCGTCTGCGCAAATCCGCTTCCAGACCGCGCGCAAGGCCGATGAACCCAGCCACCCATGTTTCTTCCTGAAGGCCACGGCATACGCCGTAGCCTGCCTCGGGGACACATATTCATCAAATAGGCCTTGCCTGCGCCCTTTCTGTTCGGAATGCCAGGCACTTGGCTTTGCTAATGTGTTCCGATAAAAAACGCGGCGTGTTCCATTCGATTCGCTTCGATCACATCCTGCCACCGTCGACCATGGCGTGCATTGTCACGCCTTGAGCGGGGCCGGGTGAGGGCGGCTGACGATGGAGGCGCTGTTCCTGACACGAATAGGGGGTCCCCCATGACAAAGAAAATTCTCGGCATTTCCTGCCTGCTGCTGGCCGCCAGCCAATCCGCCTTCGCCGCCCATCCGCTGGTCACTGACGACGCCGGCGTCCAGGGTGCTGGCGGCATCCAGATCGAAACCAATACCGACTGGAGCCGCCAGAACGGCGCGGCCAGCCACGTCGGCGCCTTTACCTTCACCTACGGCGTGACCGATCATCTGGACCTGTTCACCAACCTGCCGCAGACTTTCCAGTCGCCCAACGGCACCGGCGTGGGTGATGTCTCGGTGGGCGCCAAATGGCGCTGGCATGAAGCCGATGGCCTGGCGCTGGCCTTCAAGCCGGAGTTCTTCATGCCCAGCGGCGACGAGCAGAAGGGACTTGGCACCGGCAAGAACGGCCTGGGCCTGACCGGCATCGCCTCCTACGAGACCGGGCCATGGACGCTGCATGGCAACATCGGTGTGCGCCTGAACCGTTTCAAGCGGGAAGAAGACCAGCAGTCCATGCGCAAGACCGTCTGGCGTGCTTCGGCAGCGGTCTGGTACGGGCTCAACGAACAGTGGCGACTGGTGGCCGATACTGGCCTTGCGCAGAACGCAGATGCGTCTAGCAAGAAGCTGCCTTCGTATGCGCTGGTGGGGGTGATCTGGTCGCCCAACAAGACGGTGGACCTGGATGCAGGCGCCAAATTCGGCCTGAACAAGGCGGAAGTGACGCGTCAGTTCGGCGTGGGCGTGACCCTGCACTTCTGAGGTGAGCGATGCGAAGATCGGGTCAGTCTGTGCAGTGCAGCATGCAATCGACTGGAAAGACTGACCAAATCTGCTATCGTTGACCCTGGCACAGGGCCACGACTAAGGAGACGACAGATGGATCTGGTGGAAAAATTCGATGCCAAGGGCAAGACCGGCGCACCTTACCACGTAGAGGTGTACCAGACGCAGCAGGACGAGGCCGACGAAGCGGCGCAGGCATTCAGCCGCAGCTACAAGCTGGCCGATGGCCGGGCGCTGGATCCCCTGACCAACGAGAAATTCAGGATCGTCCAGACCGGAGAAAAGATCTACCGCGTTTGAGTCCGTCCGGGACCCCGCAATACGACGATCAAGCTGATCAAGCCGGCGCCGCAAGGCGGCCGGCTTTTTTTGTGGCCGTCACCCGTCACCCGCCGCCATGCCCCTCAGAGGCAGGTATAACCACCGTCTGCATTGAGAATGGCGCCCGTCACGAGGCTGGCAGCGTCCGAGGCCAGAAAGGCCACCACCTCCGCAACTTCTTCCGGCCGGCCCATGCGCGCCTGCGGCGTCATCGCCATCCAGCGCGCGAGCAGGGCCTCTTGCTTTTCCAGTTCCTGCAGCAGCGGCGTGGCGATATAGGTGGGCGCGACTGCATTGACCCGCACCCCGCGCGCCGCCCATTCCACGGCCAGCGAGCGCGTCAGGTGATGGACGGCGGCCTTGGAGGCGTTGTAGTGGCACTGCGGCTGCGGCACGTTGACGATCATCCCCGACATCGAGCCGATATTGACGATGGCGCCGCGGCCCCGTTCCAGCATACGCCGGCCGAAGGCGCGGCAGGACTTGAAGACCCCGCCCAGGTTGACGTCGAGCACCTTGTCCCACTCTTCATCACTCATCTGCTCGGCCGGTGCATTGCTGACGATGCCGGCATTGCAGACCAGGATGTCCAGGGGCGGCAACTGCGCTGCCAGGGCATTCAGGGCCGCGCTATCGGTGACGTCCAATGCGAAGGCCTGAGTGGTCGGGCTCAGTTGGCTGGCGGTGGCGGCTGCGCTTTGCAGGCGCACATCGGTGCAGATGACGGTGGCTCCTTGCCGCGATAGCGCGTGAGCACAGGCCGCGCCTATGCCTTGGCCGGCGCCGGTCACCAGGGCCAGGCGGCCGTGCAGGTTGTGCGGGGTGGAAAAAGGCATCTTGTCTCCTCTAAAAGACTAATAAATATGTAGTAATGCTATATATCATGATGTGTTGTTTCGTATTTTCGCTAGACCGATTCAGATTAAAGCACCTAATTCCGAAGAATTTCGTGTAAATCCCTTTGCGCATCGTTCTTTTGGCTAGTTATACTATATTTGCCATCGCTCAAGGAGAATCCGTGATGCTGGGGAAGCTGGAGGTGCCGGCCCGTCTGTCGGGCAAGCTGTTTGCTGAGGGTCGTTTCATCGCAGGCGAAGGTGGCCGACTGCCGGTGTACAACCCGGCGCGGGGGGAGGTCATTGGCGACATCGCCATCGCTACCCCTGGCGAAATCGCCGCGACGGTGGCCGCCGCGGTGGCCGCCTGGCGTCCCTGGGCGCGCCAACCGGCGAGGATGCGGGCCGAGGCCTTGCACGCCCTGGGCCGCCTGATCCTGGACGATGCCGCAGGCATGGCCGAACTGATGACTCTGGAGCAGGGCAAGCCTTTCAACGAAGCCTTGGGTGAAATCCGCAAACTGGCCGAAGCCTGCCACTTCTATGCCGAAGAAGCGGTGCGCGTGCATGGCGAAGTCATTCCCAACGACCAGCCAGGCTTCCAGAGTCTGGTGCTGCGCGAAGCCATCGGTGTGGTGGCGGCCATCACTCCCTGGAACTATCCGGCTGAACTGGTTGGGTGGAAGCTCTGTGCGGCGGTAGCGGCAGGCTGCCCGGTCATCATCAAACCTTCCGAATTCACCCCCTTCACCGCACTCCATATCGCTGAAAAGACACTGCAGGCGGGCATCCCGCCTGGTGTGGTCAGCGTACTGACCGGCGACGGCGCCAGCGTCGGTCAGGCGCTGGTCGATCATCCGGACATACCCAAGATCGCCTTCACCGGCTCTTCCCGGACCGGTCTGCGCATCCAGCAATCCTGCCCGGCCATCAAGCGGCTGTCGCTGGAGCTGGGCGGCAACTGTCCGCTGCTGGTCACGCGCCATGCCGACCTGCCGCGGGCCGTGCAGGGAGCAGTGCGGCGCTCCTTCCGCAACATGGGGCAGATCTGCATCGCCATCAATCGCATCTATGTCGAGCGCACCGTCTATGCGGATTTCCTGGCCCAATTCGCGGCAGCCACGCGCCAGTTGGTGATCGGCGACGGCCTGCTGCATCCGGCGGCGGACCTGGGCGCGATGGCGCAAGCCGCGCCTTTGCAGAACACCCGCCAGCACCTGCAGGACGCACTGGACAAGGGCGCCAGGCTCATCGCTGGCGGCGCTGCGCCGCAGGGTGAGGCCTTTGCAAAGGGACTGTTTTTCCAACCCAGCATCGTCGCCGATTGCACTGCGCAGATGCTGGTGATGCGTGAAGAAACCTTCGGTCCACTGGTCGGCGTGGCTCCCTTCGATCACCTCGGCGAAGCCATCACCCTGGCCAATGACACCCCTTATGGCCTGGCAGCCTATGCCTACACCCAGGATCTGCAGGAGATCCACCGCTGCGCAGCCGAACTCGATGTCGGCAACGTGGCCATCAACCACGTCGATGCCGGCATCATGAATGCCCCGTATGGCGGCCGCAAGCAGAGCGGTATCGGAGTCGAACACGGGCGCGAGGGATTGCTCGAATATTTCCAGTTCAAACATGTGCGCCTGCGTCACGGTGTGGGGGCCTGAGCATGCGCGCCGCGTTGTTGGGCATCGACCTCGGGACCTCGGCCTGCAAGGCCTTGCTGCTGTCCACCGAAGCGCATGTGCTGGCCAGCGCCAGTGCCGCCTATCCCGTCTCGCAGCCACGTGAACGCTGGGTCGAACAGGATCCCGCTGCCTGGATCGCGGCGGCGCGTGAGGCGGTGGCGTCGGCCCTGCAGTCGGCGGGGCCGGTGCAGTTGCTGGGCATCGGCCTGTCGGGGCAGATGCATGGCCTGACGGCGCTGGACGCGCAGTGTCGGCCCTTGCGTGAGGCCATCCTCTGGAATGACCAGCGCAATGAGGCCCAGGCGGCGCAGATCACCGAGGCAGCAGGCGGTTTGCCGGCCTTGCTGGCGCAGACAGGCAATCGCATGCTGGTCGGTTATACCGGCGGCAAGCTGCTGTGGATGCAGCAGCATGAACCGCAGCACTATGCACGCCTGCGCGTGGCGCTCAATCCCAAGGATTACCTGCGCTACGTACTCACCGGGGAGCTGGCCACCGAAGTCTCGGATGCCTCGGGCACCGGGCTGTTCAATGTGCGCGAGCGTCGCTGGGCGACCGGATTGATCCGCGCGGTCGGGCTGGATCCGTCGCATTTCCCGGCGTGTCATGAATCGCAGGTGATCACCGGCCAGGTGCACACGCAGGCGGCCGAATTGTTTGGTATCGCGCCCGGTATCCCGGTCATCGGTGGTGGGGGCGACAGCGTGATCCAGTCGCTGGGGGCGGGGGTGGTGGCTCCCGGCGCCTTGCAGAGCACCATCGGTACCGCCGGCATCCTGGCCGCGGCGCTGGATCGCCCCTTGCCCTCCCCGGATGGCCGCATCCAGCTGTTCTGCAACGTCGATCCCGGGCGCTGGCATGCCATGGGCGTATCGCTCAATGCGGGCGGTGCGCTGGCCTGGTTCCGTAACACCATGCAGATCGGCGGCCCGGCCCCGGGATACGAGGACATCATCGCGGCCGCCGCACAGAGCCGGCCCGGCGCACGTGGCTTGCTGTTCCTGCCTTATCTCTACGGCGAACGCTGCCCCCATCCCGATCCCTCGGCGCGTGCCGCCTTCATTGGGCTGTCTGCGCGCCATGGCTTTGCCGATCTGGCGCGCAGCGTGCTGGAGGGGGTGGTGCATTCCCTGGCCGACATGCGCAGCCTGATGCACGCCATGGGCGTGGACGCCGGCTGGGTCAGCAGCTCTGGTGGCGGGGCGCGGGCCGCATTGTGGCGGCAGATGCAGGCCGACATGCTGGGCTGCGATGTGGTCACGCGCCAGGGCGCGGCTGAAGGTGCGGCGCTGGGCGCGGCCCTGCTGGCGGGTGTCAGTCTGCAGGTCTGGCCCGACATCGACCATGCCGCTGGCCTCCTGCCCGAACTCACGCGGGAACACCCCGATCCGGCGCGCGGCGCGCTGTACCACGAAGCGCACGCGATCTATCAGGGGCTCTACGCCACGCTGGCCGACAGCTTCCAGCGCCTGGGCGTGATCGCGGCACAAGGGGAGGGCGCATGAGCCAGCACACCGCCGCCGGCTACGCCGCCTTCATCTTCGACCTCGATGGCACCCTGATCGACAGTGCTCCCGACATTGCCGCCGCCGTCAATACCTACCTGCGGGAGCAGGGCCATGCCGCGCTGGAGGTGGCCTACGTCGAACGCTTCATCGGCAACGGCCCGCGCCGGCTGATCCAGGACATCCTGATCGACCAGGGCATCGCCTTTGATGAGACGGCTCTGGATGGGGCCGTGCAGGCCTATATCCGCCACTATCGACGGCACCCGGCCAGCCATACGCGCTTCTTCCCGCATGTGAAGGAAGATCTGGAAAGCCTGCACGCCGCCGGCATCCGGCTCGGCATCTGCACCAACAAGCCGCACGCACTGACGCATCAGATCCTCGATCTGCTGGCGCTGTCGCCGCTGGTGGAAGTGGCGCTGGGCGCGGACGCCGTACCAGCCTGCAAGCCCGACCCCGGCCATCTGCGCGCCGTGGCGCAGCACATGGCGCTGGCCGATGGGGCCTGGGCCTACATCGGCGATACGCTCGTCGATCAGGTCACCGCGGCGGGCGTCGGCGTGCCGTTCTTTGTGGTCCCGTGGGGTGGCGGCGGCGAGGTGCACGTCCCTGCGGCACAGCGCCTACAGCGCCTGCGTGACCTGCTGTCTTATAAAATCGCAGCTTTGGCCTCAGGGCCATCGACAAGAACATAAAGGACAGCCATGAGCAACAGCCTGCTACAGCAGATCGTGCGCGAGCAAGAAGAAATGAAACCGGCCGAGTTGCGCATTGCGCACTTCGTCAGCCAGGCCCCGGGCGAAGTGATCCACATGAGCATGGCCTCGCTGGCCGAGCGTTGTGCCGTCAGTGATCCGACCATCGTGCGCTTCTGCCGCCGCTTCGGCTTCAATGGCTATCAGGATTTCAAGCTGAGCCTGGCGCAGAGCCTGGTGCCGGCCGCCCCCTTCGGCTACGAGCAGATCACCAAGGATGACGATATCGGCCAGATCGTGCGCAAGACCTGCCGCAATTCGCTCTCGGCCATCCAGCGTGCACTGGAAGACCTGGTGCCACAACAGATCGAAGAGGCTGCAGCGCTGCTGCAATCGGCCACCTGGGTCGGCATCTACGCCAGCGGCATTTCCGAAATCACTGCGCTGGATGCCGAGCACAAGTTCCAACGCCTGGGCCTGCGCTGTGCGGCGGTCATGGAAGAGAAGAAGCAGTGGATGCACGCCGAGAAATCGCGGCCCAATGAGGTGGCGCTGATCTTCTCGCAATCCGGCCATACCAAACGCATGGTGGAGCTAGCCATGGTGGCGCGTGCCGGTGGCGCACGGGTGGTGTCGGTGACCGCTGCCGACAGTCCGCTGGCCCAGGTCACCGATGCGCTCATTGCCGTGCTGCCCTATGACCAGACCGAATTGATGACGCCGCTGGCCTCGCGGCTGAATCATCACCTCGTGGTCAACATGCTGGTCACCGCCATCGCCGTGGCCAGCAACAGTGAATTCCCTGACCAGTTGCCGGCCCTCGATTCCTGGATGGCCGACAAGATCTAGCCCGGCCAGGCGTCTGCAGCCGAGCCCGCCTGCCAGGAATCAGTGCTTTTTTAAGGAGAGACCATGCAGTTGAACCAGAACGAAGCAAAGAAACTGGCCGGTCGCCGCGCCATCGACGAATTCGTGCGCGACGGCATGCGCCTGGGTCTGGGTTCGGGGACCACGTCGCACTTCTTCGTGCGCGAGCTGGCCAAGCACATCGCTGGCGGCCTCGACGTCACCTGTACCGCTACCTCGCGTTCGACCATCGATGTCGCGCGCGAGGTCGGCATCCCCATCATGGACCCCAACGAGATCGGCCAGCTCGACCTGACCATCGACGGGCCCGACGAGATCGACCGCGAGTTTCAGATGATCAAGGGCGGCGGCGCCTGCCTGCTGTGGGAAAAGATCATTGCCCATGCCTCCACCCGCATGATCACCATCTGCGACGAGAGCAAGATCGTCGACCGCCTGGGCGCCTTTCCGCTGCCGGTGGAAGTGGTGCAGTTCGCCTGGAAACAGACCGAACGCATGATCGCCGGCCTGCTGCGCACGCAGGGCATCGAGGCCCGTATCGTCCGGCGCATCCGCGACGAGCGCCCGGTAGTGACCGACAGCGGCCATTTCATCCTCGATTGCCATTGCCAGGCCATCGCCGACGCACCGCTGCTGGAAAGGGAACTCAACCGCATTCCCGGCGTGGTGGAGAACGGACTGTTCACCCGTGAAGCGGCGGGCATGGTGGTGGGGTGCTTTGATGGCGCGGCCTATGTTTGCTTGCGTGCGTCGATCTAGTAAAACTTCGTGGGCGCTGCCTGACCAGCAGGCGTACGAAGATGAAGTTTCTTTCCAAGCTGTTTTTCCCCGAGGATGCCCGCCGTAAGCAGGGTGAAGCTTTCTTCCTGAATCCGGTAGCCGGTGGGCGTAATAGCAAAACTATATGGATTAATTGGAGGTAGACATGACATCGCATCCTGCATCGACGCGCCGGCAGCTCCTGCTTGGCGGCCTGGCCATAGGTGGCTTGAGTGTACTGGGCGTTCCCGGCCGGGCCGGGGCGCAGCAGAAACTGCTGATCCCGTTCAGCAACAAGAGTCTGGACTATTACTTCTTCGTGATTGAAGAGGCCGCTGTCAAGCGCGCGGTGGAAGCCCACCAGGGTAGCTTCCAGGCGACCAACGCCAGCTTCGACAATACCCGTCAGCTGGAGCAATGGCAGTCGTTGATGCTCTCGCGTCCGGCCGCGCTGGTGTCGGACCCCATCGACAGTCAGGCCATCGTCAGTGGCCTGCGCCGCTACAACCAGCAGAAGATCCCGGTGGCCATCATCGACACGCCGGCTGAAAGCGGCAACGTCGCCATCACCGTCAGCTTCGACAATTATCTGGGTGGCGTGATGGCTGCCAGGGAAATCATCAACCGGCTCATCAAGAAGCACGGCAGTCCCAAGGGCAAGGTGCTCAACTGCTATGGCGCCCTGGCCAGTGTGGCCTGGCGCCAGCGCAAGGAGGGCATGGATGCGGAGTTCGCCAAGCATCCCGGCATCACCTACATCAGCCGCCCGACCGAAGGCAAGCTGGACCAGATGCTGGCCGTGACCTTGGCGACGCTGTCCGAGCATCCTGATCTCGATGCCGTCCATGCGCCCAGCGATTCGCCGGCCCGTGGCATCGCCACGGCCTTGCAGCAGAAGAACCGCTGGAAGAAGGTGGATGAGAAGGATCATGTCATCTTCGTCACCATCGATGGCGAGCCGGTGGCGCTGCGCTGGATCCAGGACGGCTACATGGATGCCTGCGTCTCGCAGGACCCGATTGCCTATGGCGAGGTGGCCGTGGAGATGCTGGTGAAATATGCGATCCCCGGCAAGGAGGTCCCCATTGGTCCGTACGAAAACAGGAAGTACTTCTGGGAGAAGGGGCAGATCGTCAAGGGCAAGACCGGCCCCACGCTCATCATTCCGCCCTTCGTGATCGACCGCAGCAACGCGGCCGACCAGCGCCACTGGGGCTATGTGGCAGAGAAGGTATGGGGCATCGCCTATACCTGAGGCCATCGCCAGGGCAGGTGCGACGCTGCCGAATGGGTACAGACGGACACAAGGAGGCGCCATGACGACCGATACTACCTCTGCGCGCAGCAATGCGCTGGCGCTGCGCGTGGACAACCTGGGCAAGCGCTATGGCGCCTTCCACGCCCTGCGCGGCATCACGCTGGGCGTCCGCCGTGGCAGCATCCATGGCTTGCTGGGCGAGAACGGAGCCGGCAAGAGCACGCTGGTGGGCTTGATCTCCGGCCAACGCACACCGAGCGAAGGCCGCATCTTCCTCGGTGAAGAGGAAATCCAGGGCGCCGACGTCCAGCGCATGGAGGCCGCGGGCGTCTTCCTGGTGCCGCAGGAGCCGATGATCATCGAGCACATGCCGGTGATGGACAACCTGATGCTGGGTCTCTGGCCGGCCTCGCGCGGCTTCATCTCGATGCGCCGCATGCGCGAGAATGCCACGCGCATGCTGGCCGGCAGCGGCATCGACGCCGAGCGCATGGCCGGCACGCTGGATGCGGTGGCGCGGCGCAAGCTCAATATCCTGCGCGCCATGTTTTCCGGCGGCAGCATCATCATCCTGGATGAGCCGACTGCAGCGCTGACGGTGCCGGACCGGTTGCAACTGTTCGACTTCATGCGCCAGCTGCGCTCTTGCGGCGTCACCTTCATATTCATCTCGCATTACAACGATGAAATCCTCGACATCTGCGACGCCGTCACGGTGCTGCGCGATGGCCGGCTGGTGGCAACCTGCGAAGAAGTGCGCAGCCTGAGTTCGAGCCAGCTCTCGGAATTCGTGCTGGGGCGGGAACTGGACCTGTTCCAGCGGGAACGCGGTGGTCCCGCTGCGACCGACGCCATCTGTGTCAAGGGCATCGCGGGCGACAAGCTGAGCGTGCAGGAACTGACTATCCGGCCCGGTGAGATCCTTGGCCTGACAGGCTTGCCGGGTGAGGGCGCCAAGGAGCTTGCGCGTGGCCTGTTCGGCTTGCAACCTCTGGGCAATGGCAGCATCCGCTTTCCTCAGGAGGCGGCTGCCCGGTTGCCGCAGACGCCCGATCAGGCCTTTGCCATGGGCATTGCCTATCTGTCCGATGACCGCCGCCGCGACGGAGTGGTGGGCCATCTGTCCATCCGCGAGAACATCGCGCTGTCCTCGCTGCAGCGCCGCCGGCGCGGTGGCTTGGTCGATGAGGCGCAGGAGCGGCAGGTGTGCGCCTGCTACTTCGAACGCATGGGGATCAAGGCCGCCAGCGCCGAGCAAGCCGTCAATGCCTTGAGTGGCGGCAACCAGCAGAAGGTCTGCCTGGGCCGCGTGCTGGCGGCCACGCCGCGCCTGTTGATCCTGGATGAACCCACCCGTGGCATCGACGTCGGCGTCAAGCAGGAGGTCTTGCGCACGCTCGACCAACTGACCCGCTCCGGGGTGGCCGTCATCCTCGTCTCCACCGACGTGGACGAGCTGGCCCGCGCCGCCGACCGTATCTGTATCTTCCAGCGCGGACGCATCGCACACACGGTCAGTGGCAGCGACATCAGTACCGACCGGCTGCGCCAGCTGGCGCAGTGACCACAACATGACACAAGGAGACTCCCCTATGACAAGCGCAACCGAGATCGGGGCCGGCCCCAGCGCCGACAGTCCCGGCAGTCCGGCAAGTCCCGCCCAAGGGCCGCGCCAGCCGCGCCAGTTGCTGGCCTGGGTCTTGCGCAACGTGGTCTGGATCTGGCTGGTAGCGCTGGTGCTGGGCTTTGGCCTGTTCAGCCCGTTCTTCCTGAGCGTGATGAACCTGCAGAACATCCTGGTGCAGGCCACCGTGCTGGGCATGTTGGCCCTGGCCGTGGCGCTGCCCTTGCTGGTGGGCGAGATCGACCTGTCGCTGCCGGCCAACCTGGGTTTTTCCTCGGCCATCGGCGCCTGGCTGTATGCCAGCGTGGGCGGGCCATGGTGGCTCACCATGCTGGTCGGTGTGGCCGTGGCGACCCTGATCGGCTGGTTCAATGGCCTGTGCATCACGCGCTTGCGCATGGTCTCGCTGATCCAGACCCTGGCCATGATGATCGTGCTGCAAGGCGCCTTGCTGGCGCTCACCCAAGGCAAGACCATCACCAACCTGGACGATGGCTACATCTGGATAGGTTCGGCCAGCCTGGATGGCTGGCCGCTGATGCCGGTGATCTTCGTGGTCGCGCTGCTGGCCATGTCGGTCATGCTGCGGCGGACCGTGCTGGGCCGCTCCATCTATGCGGTGGGCGGCAATGCGTTGGCCTCGCATGCGGCCGGCATTCGCGTACATCGCATCAAGATCATCTGTTATGCGCTGGCCGGCTGCATTGCCGGGGTGGCGGGTTATCTGCTGGCCTCGTGGCAGATCGCCATCACCTCCAACCAGGGCGCGAGCTACCTGCTGTACGCGATTGCCGCACCCATCATCGGCGGGGTGAGCGTGTTCGGAGGACGGGGCAGCGTGCCGGGCATCCTGGGCGGGGTACTCTTGCTGACGGTGATACAGGTCGGGCTGGCCATTACCAATGTGCCATCCTTCTACGTGGGCATGATCGGCGGAGTGATGATCTTCATCGCCGTGGCCATCGATGCCGTTCGTGTGCGCTTCTTCGTGCAATAGCCGCCCGGCCATGACGAAAAAATGCCGGCGCACAGTGGCGCCGGCCTGTCTTGCGGTTAGCTGCCGCGCAGGTTGCCGCGACTCTTCGCGCCTGGATCAGAAGGCGTCGCCCGGCACTCGCACCCAGCCTTCCATGAGTACCCGCGCGCTGCGGCTCATGATGGCCTTGGTGACGACCCATTGGCCATCTTCCAGCCTGGCTTCGGCGCCCACGCGCAAGGTGCCGGAAGGATGGCCGAAACGCACGCTGTTGCGCTCGCCGCCGCCCGCTGCCAGGTTCACCAGCGTGCCCGGAATGGCCGCTGCGGTGCCGATGGCGACCGCAGCCGTGCCCATCATCGCGTGGTGCAGCTTGCCCATGGACATGGCGCGCACCAGCACGTCGGTATCCTGCACGGTGACGGTCTTGCCGCTGGAAGACACATATTCCTTGGGCGGCGCGACAAAGGCCACCTTGGGCGTGTGCTGCCGGGTGGTGGCTTCTTCAACCTTGCTGATGAGCCCCATGCGCATCGCCCCATGGGCGCGGATGGTCTCGAAGCGGGCCAGGGCGGCCGGGTCGCTGTTGATGGCGTCCTGCAGTTCGGTGCCGGTGTAGCCGATCTCTTCGGCCTTGAGGAAGATGGTGGGGATGCCGGCATTGATCATGGTCGCCTGGAAGCTGCCCACACCAGGCACCTCCAGCATATCGACCACGTTCCCGGTGGGGAACATGGCGCCGTCTGCGCCTTCTTCTTCGGCGGCGGGGTCCATGAATTCAAGCTGCACTTCAGCGGCGGGGAAGGTCACGCCATCGAGCTCGAAGTCGCCGGTTTCCTGCACCTGGCCGCCGCGGATCGGCACATGGGCCACGATGGTCTTGCCGATGTTGGCTTGCCAGATGGTGATGACAGCCACGCCGTCCTGAGGCAGCCTGGAAGGATCGACCAGGCCGGCGGCGATGGCGAAGGGGCCGACGGCGGCCGAGAGATTGCCGCAATTGCCGCTCCAGTCCACGAAATCCTTGTCGATGGAGACCTGGCCGAACAGGTAGTCGACGTCATGGCCGGGGCGCTCGCTGCGCGAGATGATGACCGTCTTGCTGGTGCTGGAGGTGGCGCCGCCCATGCCGTCGATCTGCTTGCCATAGGGATCGGGACTGCCGATCACCCGTTGCAGCAGCTTGTCGCGCGCAGGGCCGGGGACGCGGGCGGCTTCGGGCAGGTCGTCCAGCTTGAAGAAGACGCCCTTGCTGGTGCCGCCACGCAGGTAGGTGGCGGGGATGCGGATCTGGGGGACTTGGCTCATGCTTGTTCCTTGGCGTTCTGGCCGGCGTTGGCGGAGGCTTCCAGGAAATCCTGGGCGAAGCGTTGCAGCACGCCACCGGCTTCGTAGATCGAGACTTCTTCGGCGGTATCGAGGCGGCAGGTCACCGGTACTTCCACACGCTCGCCATTGTTGCGGTGGATCACCAGCGTCAGGTCGGCGCGCGGACGGCGCTGGCCGATGACGTCATAGGTTTCGGTGCCGTCGATGGCATAGGTGTTGCGGTTCTCGCCGGGCTTGAATTCCAGCGGCAGCACGCCCATGCCGATCAGGTTGGTGCGGTGGATGCGTTCGAAGCCTTCGGCCACGATGGCTTCCACACCCGCCAGGCGCACGCCCTTGGCGGCCCAGTCGCGCGACGAACCCTGGCCGTAGTCAGCGCCGGCGATGATGATCAGCGGCTGCTTGCGCTCCATGTAGGTTTCGATGGTTTCCCACATGCGCATCACTTTGCCTTCTGGTTCCAGGCGCGCCAGGGAGCCTTGCTGTACGCTGCCGTCGGCTTTCTTCACCATCTCGTTGAACAGCTTGGGATTGGCGAAGGTGGCGCGCTGCGCGGTCAGGTGGTCGCCCCGGTGGGTGGCGTAGGAGTTGAAGTCTTCTTCCGGCAAGCCCATCTTGGCCAGGTATTCGCCGGCGGCGCTGTCGAGCAGGATGGCGTTGGAGGGCGAAAGGTGGTCGGTGGTGATGTTGTCGCCCAGCACGGCCAGCGGACGCATGCCCGAGAGCGTGCGCTCACCGGCCAGCGCGCCTTCCCAGTAGGGCGGACGGCGGATGTAGGTGCTCTGGGGACGCCAGTCATACAGCGGGCTGACCGACTGGCTGCGGTCCACGCGGGCGGAGAACATCGGGGTGTAGACATTGCGGAACTGCTGCGGCTTGACCGCGGCGGCCACGACGGCGTCGATTTCCTCGTCGCTGGGCCAGATGTCCTTGAGGCGGATTTCCCGGCCCTCGGCGGTCACGCCCAGCATGTCCTGTTCGATGTCGAAGCGGATGGTGCCGGCAATGGCATAGGCCACCACCAGCGGCGGCGAGGCCAGGAACGCCTGCTTGGCGTAGGGGTGGATGCGGCCATCGAAGTTGCGGTTGCCGGACAGCACGGCGGTGCTGTACAGGTCGCGGTCGATGATTTCCTGCTGGATCTTCGGGTCGAGCGCACCGGACATGCCGTTGCAGGTGGTGCAGGCAAAGGCGACGATGCCAAAGCCCAGTTTTTCCAGGTCGGCGGTCAGGCCCGCTTCTTCCAGGTACAGTTCCACCGCCTTGGAGCCGGGCGCCAGCGAGCTCTTCACCCAGGGCTTGCGGGCCAGGCCGAGGCGATTGGCGTTGCGCGCCAGCAGAGCCGCCGCGATCACGTTGCGCGGGTTGCTGGTATTGGTGCAACTGGTGATGGCGGCGATGATGACGGCGCCATCGGGCATCTTGCCGGGTTCGTTCTCGACCTTGCCGGCGATGCCTTGCGCAGCCAGTTCCGACACCGGCAGGCGCTTGTGCGGGTTGCTCGGGCCGGCCAGGGTGCGCACGACGGTGGAGAGGTCAAAGCGCAGCACGCGTTCGTATTCGGCCTTGGCCAGGGTGTCGGACCACAGGCCGGCCTCCTTGGCATAGGTTTCCACCAGCTTGACCTGTTCGTCCTCGCGGCCGGTGAGCTTCAGATAGTCGATGGTCTGCTGGTCGATGGAGAACATGGCGGCGGTCGCGCCATATTCCGGGGCCATGTTGGAGATGGTGGCACGGTCGCCCAGCGTCAGGCTGGCAGCGCCGTCGCCGTAGAACTCCAGGTAAGCGCCGACCACCTTCTGCTTGCGCAGGAATTCGGTCAGCGACAACACGATGTCGGTGGCGGTGATGCCCGGCTGGCGGCGGCCGGTCAGTTCTACGCCGATGATGTCGGGCAGGCGCATCCAGGAGGCGCGGCCCAGCATGACATTCTCGGCTTCCAGGCCGCCCACGCCGATGGCGATCACGCCCAGCGCGTCCACGTGCGGGGTGTGGCTGTCGGTGCCGACCAGGGTGTCGGGGAAGGCTACACCGTCCTTGGCATGGATCACCGGCGACATCTTTTCCAGGTTGATCTGGTGCATGATGCCGTTACCAGGCGGAATTACGTCCACGTTCTCGAAAGCCAGCTTGGTCCAGTCGATAAAATGGAAGCGATCTTCATTGCGGCGGTCTTCGATGGCACGATTCTTTTCGAAGGCTTGCGGGTCGTCGCCGCCGCATTCCACTGCCAGCGAATGGTCCACGATCAGCTGTACCGGCACCACCGGATTGACCTTGGCCGGGTCGCCGCCCATGTCGGCAATGGCGTCGCGCAGACCGGCCAGGTCCACCAGCGCGGTCTGGCCCAGGATGTCGTGGCAGACCACGCGCGCCGGGAACCAGGGGAAATCCAGCTCGCGCTTGCGTTCGATGAGCTGGCGCAGCGAATCGGTGAGGGTCGCCGGATCGCAGCGGCGCACCAGGTTTTCGGCCAGCACGCGGGAAGTGTAGGGCAGGGTGTCCCAGGCGCCGGGACGGATCGCCTCCACGGCGGCGCGGGCGTCGAAGTAATCCAGGTGGGTGCCGGGCAGCTGCTTGCGGTATTGGGTGTTCATGGCGGTTGGCTCGTGTCTCGTTGATGGAATGGTTATCGGGTTATCTGGTTATCTGGTGCGGGTCATGCGTTGGAGGCCTGTCCGGTACGGCTTGCCGCGCCGCCGGTTTGCGCCTGCGCAATCTGGTGTTCGATATTGCGGCGGGAGGCGCCGATGTGACGGCGCATGAGCAGGTCGGCCAGTTCGCCGTCGCCGTCGGCCAGGGCATCGAGGATGCGGTGGTGTTCGGCGAAGGCCTGGCGCGGGCGGTGCGGGGTGGCGGAATACTGGATGCGGTACATGCGGGCCAACTGGTAAAGTTCGCCGCAGAGAATGCGGGTGAGGATCTGGTTGCCGCTGGCCTGGATGATCTTGTAATGGAAGTCGTAGTCGCCTTCCTGCTGATAGTAGCCGCGTCCGGCCTGGAAGGCTTCGTCCTTCTCGTGCGTATCGAGCACCCGGCGCAGCTCATCGAGCTCGGCCCGGCTCATGCGCTGGGCGGCCAGGCGGCAGGCCATGCCTTCCAGCGATTCGCGGATCTGGAACAGTTCGACCAGGCCCTCCAGGGTCAGCGAGACCACCCGCGCACCCACGTGGGGCACGCGCACCAGCAGGTTCTGGCCTTCCAGCCGGTGGATCGCTTCGCGCAGCGGACCCCGGCTGATGCCATAGGTGCGCGCCAGTTCGGGTTCGGAAATCTTGCTGCCGGGGGCGATCTCGCCTTGCACGATGGCGCTCTGGATCTTGCGGAAAACGTGTTCCGACAAGGTCTCGCCCTCGCGGTCATTGCCGGGTAGTGAAATGAGCTCACTCATGGTGTCGACAATCTGTGGTCAAAAAGTGTATTAATCATAGCACTTCACCCTAAAAATGGAAGAAGTGTCGACACTGAAATATTTTCGGCACTGGGTAGTTAAAAAATAGCATGAGGCAATTTTCGTTAGGGATGAGAAAATTCAGCCAGCCGTTGGGAAAATGTGAAATCAGCTTTCAAATTTTTTCAAATATCTTCCTCATATGTGGGAATGATTCACCCAAAATGAGAAATTAACCGTACATTGCCGCCATGGACACTCCTCAGACCTCTACTATCGTTGACCGCGTACTCCACGTCCTCGCAGGCGTGGCTCGTGCCGGCAAGCCCGTCAGTGCCAAGCAGATCGCTGCCATGGTGCAACAACCCGTCAGTACCGTGTACCGGCATCTGGCCTCCCTCAAAAAGTGGGGGCTGTTGCAGGAGCACATGAACTCCGGCACCTTCGAACCCGGCCCCACCGGCGTACAGCTGGCCTGGGGCTTCGACCAGAACTCCAACCTGGTCAGCCAGAGCCGCGAAGAGATCAGCTCGCTGGTCCAGCGCAGCGGCGAGAGCGTCGGCCTGCTGGTAGCCATCAACGGACAGATGGTGTGCATCGCCATGGAAGAAAGCGACCAGCCGCTGCGCTGTTCCTTCACCAAGGGCCGCGCCCATCCGCTGCTCAAGGGCGCCTCCGCCAAGAGCCTGCTGGCCTTCATGCCGCGCAAGCTGCAGCAGAAGCTGTTGACCGACCAGCTGGGCGATAAGCCCGAGGAACTGGCGGCCCTGGAAACCCAGCTGGAAGAAATCCGCCGGCGCGGCTACTGTATCAGCGAAAGCGAGGTCGATCTGGGCGTATGGGGCGTGTCGGTACCTATCGTGACCTCCAATGGCCGCCTGGAAGGCACGATCACCCTGATGGCCCCGGCCCTGCGTGTGGGCAACCGCGAGCAGGAACTGGTCCGCATGACGCTGGAATCGGCCCAACGCATCTGTAATCGTTTTTAAGTCTTATTGCCTTACTGTAGGATTTAGCAAGAGCGGCCAAGCTGCGCGCCGGGGGGGTAGGCGCAGCAGCCAGGACGCCAGGTCAATCTGTTGACATCGTGCCGGCAAGCCCGGCGTCCAGCCCATCTTCTCTACTGAGGAAATCATGAAGACATTTTCCAAGCTGCTCTGCGCCAGCATGGCCTGCCTGAGCCTGCTGATCGCGGCTGTCCCGGTCGCCCACGCCAACGGTGAGGTGATCCGGGTCGGCACCGACGCCACCTTCCCGCCGATGGAATTCGTCAAGGATGGCAAGCGCACCGGCTTTGACGTGGAACTGATCGAAGCCCTGGCCAAGACCATGGGCAAGAAGGTCCAGTGGATCGACATCGATTTCAAGGGCCTCATTCCAGGTCTGGTCTCCAACCGCTTCGACATCGCCGCCTCGGCCATCTACATGACCGACGAACGCCGCAAGGTGGTCAACTTCAGCGATCCCTACTACCGGGGCGGGCTGGCCGTGCTGGTGCGGCGTGACGACAGCAGCATCAAGATCCCGGAAGACCTCAACAAGGGCAAGCGCGTTTCGGTGCAGGTGGGCACCAAGTCGGTGGGCTACCTCAAGGACAACTTCCCCGGCGTGGAGCGGGTGGAGGTCGAGAAGAACCAGGCCATGTTCGACCTGCTGGCCACCGGTCGCGTCAATGCCGTGGTCACCGGCCGTCCGGCAGCGGTCGAATATGCCCGCACCCAGCCGCTGGTGCGTGTGCTGGACAAGGGGCTGACCACCGAGCTGTATGGCTTTGCCCTGCGCAAGAGCGATACGGAACTGACCGCACAACTCAACAAGGCCTTGCAAACGCTACGCATGAACGGTACCTATACGGCGCTTACCGACAAGTGGTTCGGCAAGAGCGAATAAGCCGCGCCTTCCGGTCCTGGTCCCCTCTGCATGAAGCACCGCCTCGTCCGCGCACGATCCAGCGTGGCCGAGGCGTTTCTTTTTTCTGGAGCATTGCATGAAACTGGATTTTTCGGGCGTCTGGGAGAGTTGGCCCTCGCTCGTCCACGGCACCCTGGTGACAGTCGAGATCACCGCAGCCTCGCTGGTGGTGGGCTGCGTGCTGGGCCTGCTGGTCGGCCTGGGACGCCTGTCGCCACAGCGTCGCGTGATCTATGGCCTGTGTACGATCTACCTGACCCTGGTGCGCGGCACGCCGTTGCTGGTGCAACTGTTCCTGTGGTTCTTTGGCTTGCCGCATGTGGGCCTGATCCTGCCGGCCTACGTCTGCGGCATCCTGGGGCTGGGCATCTACAGCGGGGCCTATGTCTCGGAGATCGTGCGCGGCGCCATCCAGTCCATTGAGCGCGGCCAGATGGAGGCGGCGCGTTCGCTGGGCCTGCCTTACCGCATGGCCATGCGACGCGTGATCCTGCCGCAGGCCTTCGTGCGAATGATCCCGCCGCTGGGCAATGAATTCATCGCCTTGATCAAGAATTCGGCGCTGGTCTCGCTGTTGACCATCGCCGATCTGATGCACGAGGGAGAGAAGATCATCAGCGTCACCTACCGCTCGCTGGAAACCTATCTGGCCATTGCCCTGATCTATCTGCTGCTCACCAGCGTGACCACGCTGGTCTTGCGCCGCATCGAAAAAGTGCTGCGTTCTGAAGGGAGGGTGTGATGACCGAGCCCATCGTCGAGGTCAGCGGCCTGAGAAAGTCCTTCGGCACCCACGTGGTGCTCAAGGGCCTGGACCTGAGCGTCGCGCCCAGCCAGGTAGTAGTCATCATCGGCCCCAGCGGCAGCGGCAAGAGTACTTTCCTGCGTTGCCTGAACGGGCTGGAAAAGGCCGAGGGCGGCACGGTGAAGGTCTGCGGGCATCCGGTGGTGGAGGGCGGTCGGATGATGCCGGAAGCCATGCTCGACCCGTTGCGCGCGGAAGTGGGCATGGTCTTTCAGTCCTTCAACCTGTTTCCCCACCTGACGGTGCTGGACAACATCACGCTGGCCCCCACCTGCCTGCGCGGGATGTCGCGCAAGGCCGCCCAGCAGCAGGCACTGCAGCTGCTGGAGAAGGTCGGCCTGGCGCACAAGGCCAAGGCCTACCCCGGCACGCTCTCGGGCGGGCAGAAACAGCGCGTGGCCATCGCCCGCGCGCTGGCCATGGAACCCAAGGTGATGCTGTTCGACGAACCCACCTCGGCGCTGGACCCCGAACTGGTGGGCGAAGTGCTGCAGGTGATGCGTGCGCTCGCGGCCGAAGGCATGACCATGATCATCGTCACCCACGAAATGGGCTTTGCCCGCGAGGTGGCCGATGTGGTGGTGGTGATGGATGATGGCAGCATCGTCGAAGCCGGACCGCCTGGCGCCATCTTCACCGCCCCGCAGCAGGCACGCACCCGCAGCTTCCTCCAGACCATGCTGGCGCGCCAGGTTGCCGATGGAAACTGACGTCTGGCTGACAGCGGCATGGATGAGTCCGCGATAGACTACTGCTACCTGCAAGAATAAAGAAGGTGAGCACATGGCATCGCATGGCGACCAAGACCTGCACCACCTCCACCCCGCGCCTGCCGACGGCGCGCTGTTCTGTCCGCTGGCCCTGTTGCCGCAAGGATGGCGTAACGACGTGCTGCTGCGCTGGGACCGCACGGGCAGTCTGACGCAAGTCACGCCCGACAGTCCGCGCGGCAGCGCTGCGCTGGCCAGCGGCCCGGTGCTGCCGGGCATGCCCAATCTGCATAGCCATGCCTTCCAGCGAGCCATGGCGGGGCTGGCCGAGACCATGGGCAGTCCCTCGGACTCCTTCTGGAGCTGGCGCGAGCTGATGTACCGCTTTGCCCAGCGCCTGCAGCCCCGGCAGCTAGAAGCCATCGCGCGGCAGACCTACATCGAGATGCTCAAGGCTGGCTATACCTCGGTCTGCGAATTCCACTATCTGCATCACGGCCCGGATGGCGCCCCCTATGCCGATCCGGCAGAAATGGCCTGGCCCTTGCTGCAGGCGGCCGACCAGGCCGGCATCGGCGTGACCCTGCTGCCGGTGCTGTACCAGCAGGGCGGCCTGGGGGGCCTACCGGTGTCGGCCGAGCAGCGCCGTTTCGTCGCTGCTCCGTCCTGGCTGCTCGGACTGCGAGAGCGCCTGCTGCAGCACATGCCGGAAAATGGCATGCGCCGTTATGGCGTCGCGCCGCATTCGCTGCGAGCGGTGGCGCCAACCGGGCTGGAAGAACTGCTGTCGGGGCTCGCAGGCCAGCCCGGCGGCAGTGATGCGCCCATCCATATCCATGTTGCCGAACAATTGCGCGAGGTCGAGGATTGCCTGGCCTGGAGCGGCCAACGTCCGGTGCAGTGGCTGCTGTCCTCGCAGCCGGTCGATGCGCGCTGGTGCCTGGTCCACGCCACCCATATGGACGACGATGAATACCGCGCCGTGGCCGGCAGCGGCGCGGTGGTGGGGTTGTGTCCGACCACCGAAGCCAATCTCGGCGACGGCGTCATCGACGCACCTCGCCTCATCGATGGCGCAACGCGCTGGGGCATTGGTTCGGACAGCAATATCGCCATCAGCCTGCGCGCCGAATTGCGTCTGCTGGAATATGCGCAACGCCTGCATCACCGCCGCCGCAACGTCCTGGCCGTAGTCGAGGCGCCGGCGGTGGCCGACCGGCTGTTCTGCCAGGCGGTGGCGGGCGGCGCACAGGCGAGCGGACGGGCAGTGGCAGGGCTGATGCCGGGCCAGCGCGCCGACCTGGTGGTGCTCGATCCCGGCCATGTCAACCTGGCTCAACGCAGCAGCGCGCAACTGCTCTCGGCGCTGGTGTTCTGCGAGCACGACGGGCAGATGGTCGGTGATGTCTACGTTGGCGGCCAGCAGGTGGTCAAGGATGGGCGTCATCCACTGGAAGACAGTGCACGGGAAGACTACCGTCACGTGCTGGCCGCGCTGCTGAAAGATTGAACAAGGCGACGAGACAGCTGGCCTTGCCTATGTCGATGTCCATGCCGCGCGCAGCAGACATTCCTCCTGCGCCCTCATCCCCGCGCTGAACCTGCCGTATCACAAAACGCGTCCTGCCAGCTTGCCTGCGGACGAGCCGCCGTGCCTTGGGCGCGCCTCGTTTGATCCAGCGCAAGAGCGCACCAGTCCTGCTTTACGGGCAGGTGGCGCTTGATGCATGTCAAGTCGTCTCAGGCGTCGGGGGCTTAGTATGCAGTCATACGATTTCTGTCACCCGAGAGGTCATCATGTTCAAGAACATCCTGCTGGCAACCGACGGTTCCCGTCTGTGCAACGAGTCGGTCAAGGCGGCCATCGCCCTGGCCAAGAGCTGCGGCAGCAGCCTGGTCGGCTTGTCGGTATCGGGCAATCTGCGCGCATTGTCGATCCCAGAGGTCAGCGTGGGCGTGGATGTGGCGCGTGCCGATGAAGCCGGCCGCGCACGGGCGCTGGCCAGCGTCGAGATGATCACCGAGATGGCCCGCCAGGAAGGCGTTCCCTGCTCGGTGCAGGTGGCACAAGGTGGTCGCCCCTACGAAGAGATCATGCGCGTGGCCGAACGCGAGCATTGCGATGCCATCTTCATGGCCTCCAAGGCAAGGTCCACGCTGGGACGCCTGCTCATGGGTAGCCAGACGCAAAAGCTGCTGGCCCGTAGCAAGGTGCCGGTGCTGGTGTTCCGTTGAAAGATCAAGAAGCGTCCGTCGGCTGAAGTCTCAAAGCAGTCAGCAGAAGGGCGCAGGCGGTGCAAGCCGCCAGGCAGGTTTGTGGTGTGGAGGGTCGGGCCGTTCCTGTGGAGAGGGACGGCCCTTTTTTTATGTCCGCCGCTCAAGTGCGCGTGCCTTGGCAGAGGCGAGAAAATTTGGCGAAACGCACTTCCCTTGTTACAGTCAGGGCTGCTATCAACCTGGCAACAAGGAGCCTTCCATTGAGTCAATCCCCCCATCCAATCCAGGGCGGCAACGCCTTCGCCCGTTTCTTCGCGCACGAGGCCGCTGGCGGCATCGTGCTGGCCATCGCCGCCGTGCTGGCGCTGGTGATCAGCAATTCAGGATGGCGCGAGGCCTACGCGGCCTTTACGCGTATTCAGGGAACGGTCGATATCGGCGGCCTGGTGGTGCTGTCCAAGCCGCTGCTGCTGTGGGTCAATGACTTGTGGATGGCGGTGTTCTTCTTCCTGGTGGGGCTGGAGATCAAGCGCGAGTTCGTCGAAGGCGAGCTGGCTTCGCGCAAGCAGGCCATCCTGCCGGCTGCGGCCGCGCTGGGCGGCATGGTCGTGCCAGCGGCCATCTATGCCCTCATCAACCTGGGGGACCCGGTCGCCTTGCGCGGCTGGGCGATCCCTGCGGCCACCGACATTGCCTTTGCCATCGGTATTGTGATGCTGCTGGGTTCGCGGGTGCCGACCTCGCTGAAGGTGTTCCTGACGGCCGTGGCCATCATCGATGACCTGGGCGCCATCGTGGTCATCGCCCTGTTCTATACCGACAATCTCTCGCTGGGCATGCTGGCCGGCGCCGGCCTGGGCAGCCTGGTGCTGCTGCTGCTCAATCGCAGCGGGGTGCGCCGCGCCGATGTGTATATCCTGGTGGGGCTGGTGATCTGGGTCTGCGTACTCAAGTCGGGCATCCACGCCACGCTGGCCGGTGTGGTCACGGCGCTGGCCATCCCCATGCGCGACGCCCACGGCCAGCCCCTGGCCGGGGCGCTGGAACATGGCTTGCATCCCTGGGTGGCCTTCCTGGTGCTGCCCATGTTCGCCTTCGCCAATGCCGGCGTCTCCCTGCAGGGCATGTCGCTGGGCAGCCTGCTAGAACCCATTCCCCTGGGCATTGCGGCCGGCCTGGTGCTGGGCAAGACGGTGGGCGTCTTTGGCGCAGCCTGGCTGATGGTGCGCAGCGGACTGGCGACTGCGCCGGCCGGGGCCACTACGCGGCAGTTCATCGGTGTGTGCATGCTGTGCGGGATTGGTTTCACGATGAGCCTGTTCATCGGCGGCCTGGCCTTCCAGGGGCTGGCGGACGATTTCGAGGCCAAGCTCAAGCTGGGCGTGCTGGGTGGCTCGGTGATCGCAGGCTTGCTGGGGACGCTGGTGTTGTGGCGCAAGACATCACCTGCGTGAATGACTCTTTCGGCCCGCGTTTGCTCGATGCATCGCGGGGCGGGGCCGCTAGCTGAGCGGCTGCGACCAGTGGCCGCCAATCAAATACGGCGATAAGTCGCCGTTTGACGACGAATTCACAAGTTTTTGTTTTGCACTGCAAAATGTTGACCGATAATCAAGCTTTGCAGCAGCGCTTTCCCCGCAGGAAGGCTTTGCCAAAAAGGCATCACGCTGGCGACGAAGCTCTGCCGTAGTGCTGAGGTCAAGCATAAAATGCTGCTGCGCGAAACAAGGCATTCTTTACATCATCTTTTGGCAGTAGCAAGATGGGCTTGCAGGTGAATGCCGACGCGGCCAGGATGGGCGCCAGCCTTGGTATACGTGGCAGCAGCACCTGCAGCATGTCGGGGATGTTGCTTGCGGGCATTTTCATCCCTGGTGATGATAAGCTGCGCGAATATCAGCGCAGCAGCCAGAAAGATGAGGAGACGTCGATGAAGTTCATCGAACTGCTGATGGCCTATGGCGGCCAGGCATTGGTGTGGTATGCGATGTATGTGCTCGTGGGGAGCTGCGCCTTTGGCGCTTATGTATGGCGGCGCACCGGGGTGGGCCACTAGAAGAGGCGGCAGGGCGGCAGTGCGCTAGATGGGGGTTGTGCCTGGGGGCAGGCGTGGTGGTTGTGGTTGTTGATGGGGAAATGGTATGCATATCCTGGAACGGGTCCTGTCGTGGGGCGGGTCCTTCTTGAGTTGGTACGTGGTCTACTTCGTGGTGGCCGCGGGGGCGTTTGGCGGCTATCTGGTCTATCGCCTGTGGCTGCCTGACTGGCTCAGGGCCCGGCAGGCGAGGGCGCGCGGGCCGCAGCACAGGCGCATCGACTGAGCCCTGGCAGCGTCTTGAACAGGCTGGCAACGGCGAGCCGCTCCTCTCGGGGCGGCTCGCCGTTTTTCGTTCTCCGCCAGCGCGGCGATGTCTAGAAACGCCAGTTGGTTCTCCTGCGAGATGCAAAAAAAGCTGTAGTCCAGGCTTTATTTTCTCAAAACGCGGTGCTATTCTCCCTTTCGCGCAAACGTTTGCGCACCGATAACGGCGTCCATCTAGGGCCTGTTCACACTTAATCTGCGAGATGCGCAGATTAAGTGTGAACAGGCGCTGGGAAACGCCGGCAACATCAATACTGGAGACCCAGATGAACAAATTCACCCGCCGTCATTTCGCCATCGCCGCTCTGGCCTGTGCAGTCCTTCCCGGCGCCGCCATGGCGCAGACCCCGGCCAAGCCCAAGGTGGCGCTGGTCATGAAGTCGCTGGCCAACGAGTTCTTCCTGAACATGGAGAATGGCGCCCGCGAATACCAGAAGGCCAACGCCAGCAAGTTCGATCTGATCGCCAACGGCATCAAGGATGAGCAAGACACGGCCAACCAGATCAAGATCGTCGAGCAGATGATCGTCTCCAAGGTCAATGCCCTGGTGATCGCCCCGGCTGACTCCAAGGCCTTGGTGCCGGTGGTCAAGAAGGCCATCGACGCCGGCATCATCGTGGTCAACATCGACAACAAGCTCGACGACGCCGCACTGAAGGAAAAGGGCATCACCGTGCCGTTCGTGGGCCCGGACAACCGCAAAGGCGCCAAGCTGGCCGGCGACTATCTGGGCAAGCAACTGCAGAAGGGTGACAAGGTCGCCATTATCGAAGGCGTGTCCACCACCTTCAATGCCCAGCAACGCACCCTGGGCTTCCAGGACGCCATGAAGGATGTCGGCGCCAACGTGGTGACGGTGCAGTCCGGCCAGTGGGAAATCGACCAGGGCAACAAGGTTGCTGCGTCGATCCTGAACGCCCATCCTGACATCAAGGCCATCCTGGCTGGCAACGACAACATGGCGCTGGGCGCCGTGGCTGCCATCCGCGCCGCTGGCAAGACCGGCAAGGTGCAACTGGTTGGCTACGACAACATCAACGCCATCAAGCCGATGTTGAAGGATGGCCGTGTGCTGGCTACTGTTGACCAGTTCGCCCAGCAGCAAGCCGTCTTCGGCATCGAGACCGCCCTGAAGGCGCTCTCCGAGAAGAAGCCGCAAAGCGCCCTGGGTGGCGTGGTCGAGACCAAGGTCTCGCTGGTCACCAAGTAATACCGACGCCCTTTAGCGTCTTCTCTGCAAAGCGCTGCGCCCGTTCCCGGGTGCAGGGCTTTGCCTCTCCCTCCTTGCGCGCTACAGAACCATGCAGCCCAACGACTCTCCCTCCCAAGCTTCGCCCTTGCTGACTCTGTCCGGCATTGGCAAGAGCTACGCCGCACCGGTGCTCGATGGCATCGACCTGGACCTGCGTCCCGGCCAGGTGCTGGCCCTGACCGGCGAAAACGGCGCCGGCAAGAGTACGCTCTCCAAGATCATCTGCGGCCTGGTCGATGCCAGCGCCGGCAGCATGACCCTGGACGGCCAGCCCTATGCACCGGCCTCGCGCACCCAGGCCGAAGGCCTGGGCATCCGCATGGTGATGCAGGAACTGAACCTGATCCCCACGCTGTCGATTGCCGAAAACCTGTTCCTGGAAAAACTGCCGCGCCGCTTCGGCTGGATCGACCGCAAGACGCTGGCCGAGGCCGCCCGCGCCCAGATGGAAGTGGTCGGACTCGGTGAGCTGGACCCGTGGACGCCGGTGGGCGACCTGGGCCTGGGCCACCAGCAGATGGTCGAGATCGCGCGCAACCTGATCGGCAGCTGCCGCTGCCTGATCCTGGACGAACCCACGGCCATGCTGACCAACCGCGAGGTGGAACTGCTGTTCTCGCGCATCGAGCGCCTGCGCGCCGAAGGCGTGGCCATCATCTACATCTCGCACCGGCTGGAAGAATTGAAGCGCATCGCTGACCGCATCGTGGTCCTGCGCGATGGCAAGCTGGTCTGCAACGACGACATCGGCCGCTATTCGACCGAGCAACTGGTGCAACTGATGGCCGGTGAGCTGACCAAGGTCGATCTGGATGCCGAACATCGCCGCATCGGCGCCCCGGTGCTGCGCATCCGCGGCCTGGGCCGCGCTCCGGTCGTGCATCCCGCCAGCCTGGCGCTGCATGCCGGCGAAGTGCTGGGCATTGCCGGCCTGATCGGTTCGGGCCGCACTGAACTGCTGCGCCTGATCTTCGGCGTCGACCGCGCCGAGCAGGGTGAGATCTTCATCGGCGACAGCCAAGAGCCCGCACGCATCCGCAGTCCCAAGGATGCCGTCAAGGCCGGCATCGCCATGGTCACCGAAGACCGCAAAGGGCAGGGCTTGCTGCTGCCGCAAGCCATCAGCGTCAACACCTCCCTGGCCAACCTGGGCAGCGTGAGCCGTGGCGGCATCCTCGATCATGCGGCCGAGAGCAGCGTGGCGCAGGATTACGTGAAGAAGCTGCGCATCCGCAGCGGCAGCGTGGCCCAGGCCGCCGGCGAACTGTCGGGCGGCAACCAGCAGAAGGTGGTGATTGCGCGCTGGCTGTACCGCGATTGCCCCATCATGCTGTTTGACGAACCCACGCGCGGCATCGACATCGGCGCCAAGTCCGATATCTATCGCCTCTTTGCCGAACTGGCCGCACAAGGCAAGGGCCTGCTGGTGGTCTCCAGCGACCTGCGCGAGCTGATGCAGATCTGCGACCGCATCGCCGTCATGAGCGCGGGCCGCATTGCCGACACCTTCAGCCGCGATGACTGGTCGCAGGAACGCATCCTGGCCGCGGCCTTCAGTGGTTACGTGGGACGCCAGGAAGCCGCCGCAGCGGCGCACGTGGCCGGCAATACCGCCTGAGTGGCCGCATCCTCGGCCCGACTATCAACTGCCAAGAATCAACGAGACAGATGCAAACTTCTTCCTCTACCCCCGCCGTCAGCCGGCAAGCGGCCTACCTGGCCGGTTTCAAGAACTACCTGGGCCTGATGGCGGCGCTGCTGGCCATGTGCGTGATGTTCGCCTTCCTGAGCGAGAACTTCCTCAGCGCGGCCACCTTCATTACGCTGTCCAATGACATCCCGCCGCTGGTGGTGATGTCGGTGGGCATGACCTTCATCCTCATCATCGGCGGCATCGACCTGTCGGTGGGCTCGGTGATGGCGCTGGCGGCCTCCATGCTGTCCATGGCCATGGTGCGCTGGGGCTGGCCGCTGTACGCCGCCGCGCCCCTGGGCGTGGTGGTGGCGGCGCTGTGCGGCACGCTCACCGGCATGGTCTCGGTGCACTGGCGCATTCCTTCCTTCATCGTCTCGCTGGGCGTGCTGGAAATCGCGCGCGGCCTGGCCTACCAGGTCACCAATTCGCGCACCGAATACATCGGCAGCGCCGTGGACGTGATCAGCTCGCCCATCCTCTTTGGCATGTCGCCGGCCTTCCTGTCGGCCATCGCCATCGTCATCATTGCCCAACTGGTGCTGACCCGCACCGTGCTGGGCCGCTACTGGATCGGCATCGGCACCAATGAAGAAGCGGTGCGCCTGTCCGGCGTGAACCCCAATCCCAGCAAGATCCTGGCCTTTGCCCTGATGGGTGCGCTGGCCGGCATCGCCGCGCTGTTCCAGGTCTCGCGCCTGGAAGCGGCCGACCCCAATGGCGGCGTGGGCATGGAACTGCAGGTCATTGCCGCAGTGGTCATCGGCGGCACCAGCCTGATGGGCGGCCGGGGCTCCATCGTCAGCACCTTCATCGGCGTGTTGATCATCTCGGTGCTGGAAGCCGGCCTGGCCCAGGTCGGCGTGAGCGAGCCGATGAAGCGCATCATCACCGGCGCCGTCATCGTGGTGGCCGTGATCCTGGATACCTATCGCCGTCGCGGCCAACGCCACGCGCGCTAAGCGAAGACGCCATGGCCACCATCAAGGATGTCGCCAGGCTGGCCGGGGTGTCCTACACCACGGTCTCGCACGTGCTCAACCAGACGCGTCCGGTCAGCAGTGACGCGCGTGAGCGCGTGCTGGCCGCCGTCAAGGAACTGGACTACGTGCCCAGCGCCCTGGCGCGCTCGCTGCGCAGCAAGGTCACCGGCAGTATCGGCCTGATCATCCCCAACAACACCAACCCGTATTTCTCGGAACTGGCGCGCGGGATCGAGGACCACTGCTATGGCGCCGGCTACAGCGTCATCCTTTGCAATTCCGACGACGACCCCGACAAGCAGCGCGACTACCTGCAAGTCTTGCAGACCAAGCACTGCGACGGCCTCATCATCGCCACTTTGAACCAGGCCGACCTCAATCCGGCCGGCAAGCTGGACATTCCTACGGTGCTGCTGGACCGCGCCCCCAAGGAGCTCGACATCGACCTGGTCAGCACCGACAACGCCGTCGGCGGCAGCCTGGCGGCGCGCCATCTGCTGGATTTGCGCCGCTGCCACGTGGCCTGTATCGCCGGTCCTGATGGGCTGGAATTGTCGGACGAACGGGTGCGGGGCTTTCGTCAGACCCTGGAACAGGGCGGCCTGAGCCTGGCCGACCGCGACCTGCTGCATGCCGACTTCAGCGGCATCGGCGGTTACCAGGCCGCCATGCAGCTGCTGCAGGGGCGCCCGGCCCACCAGCGTCCGGACGCCATCTTCTGCTGCAACGACATGATGGCCATCGGCGTGCTGCGCGCCGCCGGCGAATTGCAGATCGAGGTGCCGGGCGCATTGTCGGTGGTGGGCTTCGACGATATCGAACTGGCCCAGTTCGTCCATCCGCCGCTGACCACGGTGGCGCAGAACACCCGCAAGCTGGGCAACCTGACCGCGCAGTTCCTGCTGGAACGTATCGCCGACCCCAGCCTGCCGGCGCGCCGCGAGACGGTAGCGCCGCAACTCCAGCTGCGGGGCTCGACCGCCCCGCGCGTCAATCCGACCTGAGAACTAGAGAGCACACATGATCGTCATCATCGGCAGCGTCAACATGGACCTGGTCTTGCGCGTACCGCGCATGCCCTTGCCGGGCGAAACCCTGGCCGGCGACAGATTCATGACCATCCCCGGCGGCAAGGGCGCCAACCAGGCCGTGGCCTGCGCCCGCCTGGCCGCACCCGGCACCCGCGTGGCCATGGTGGCCTGCGTGGGCGACGACGCCTTCGGCGACCAGATGCGCCAATCGATCACCGCCTGCGGCATCGATGACCGCTACATCGACGAAGTGGCTGGCGAAGCCACCGGCATCGCCTCCATCATGGTTGACGCCAACGCCCAGAACAGCATCGTCATCGCCGCCGGCGCCAATGGCCGCCTGGACGTGGAGCGCATCGAACGCGCCCGCGCGCTGATCGAGCAGGCTTCCATCGTGCTGCTGCAACTGGAAGTGCCGATGGCCACCGTCATCCACAGCATCGAACTGGCGCACGCGCTGGGCAAGACCGTGGTGCTGAACCCCGCCCCGGCGCAGGCCCTGCCGCGTGAACTGCTGCAGAAGATCGATTACCTGATCTTGAATGAGATCGAGGCCGCCATGCTGGCCGAAGAGCAGTCCGAGGATATTCCCATGCTGGCACGCAAACTGCACGACCTGGGCGCGCGTAACGTAGTGGTGACGCTGGGCGAGAAGGGCGTCTATGGCTCCTTCGCCGACGGCCAGCAGCGCCATCTGCCGGCGCGCAAGGTGCAGGCGGTCGATACCACGGCGGCCGGCGACACCTTCATCGGCGGCTTCATCGGCGCCATCGCCCAGGGGCGCGACCAGTTCGAGGCCATCGCCTATGCCCAGGCCGCAGCCGCACTGAGCGTTACCCGTGTCGGTGCGCAGACCTCCATTCCCACCCGCGACGAAGTCGTGCTCTAACACGTCAAGCCCAGGATCGCTATGAAGAAGACAGCCTTGCTCAACGCCGCCATTTCCCAGGTCATTGCCACCATGGGTCATGGCGATACCCTGGTCATCGGTGACGTCGGTCTGCCGGTGCCGCCCGGAGTGCCGGTCATCGACCTGGCCGTCACGCGCGGCGTGCCAGGCTTTTTGACCGTGCTGGAGACGGTGCTCAGCGAGCTGCAGGTGGAATTCCATGTGGTGGCCGATGAACTGGCCCAGGTCAGCCCTATGCTGGCCGCGCAGATCACTGCGCTGGAACTGGCCGGCAAGCGCAGCGTATCGCATGAAAACTTCAAGGAGCAGACCCGTCGCGCCCGCGCCGTCATCCGCACCGGTGAATGCACGCCCTATGCCAACATCATCCTCGGATCAGGGGTGGTCTTCTGACGAAGTTGTTGGGAAAAATACATCTAGACATCTAGTTGTGTGATGACTTTGCGACAGTTCAGCAAATAGTCGCACGCAAGTGTTGCTGCAGAGCATGCAATGCCCCATCATGGCGACCACCAGAATAAAAACGCTTCAGTGGACTTCGCCGCCGCTGTTCAACAATAACAAGCTGGATCTTCGAGAGAACTGGAGAGACAGCCAACACATGAACAGCATAGGGAAGAACCATGTTTGCATATTTCAGTAATCTCAAGGTGGCCGTGCGCCTGGCGGCGGTCTTCGCCTTCATCGTGGCCTTGCTGGCCGTGGTCAGCGTCACGGCCTTCATCAAGATCAACAACATCAACCGCGCGATCGACCAGATCGTCAATGACCGCTACCTGAAGGTGCGCTGGGCCTTCGACCTGCGCGACGGCGTCAACGAACAGATCAAGTACCTGCGCGGCATCGCCATCGATATCGAGAACCGCCCGGCCAACGAAAAGCGCTTCGCCCAGCTCGAGGTCGCCGTCAAGCAGACCAAGGAAGCGCTGGACAAGATCACTGCGCGCCAGGTCACGGCGGTCGGCCAGAAGAAGGCCAAGGCCCTCGATGATGCACGCATTGCCTTTGACGCCAGCAAGGCCGACTTCCTGGCCCTGGTGAAGGCGGGCAACGGCTCATCGGCCGATGAGTACGTGCTGCGCAAGATCACCGATACCCAGAACAACTACCTGGCGCTGGCGCGCGCCTTTGCCGACTCGCAGGATGCGCAGTTGCAGGCTGAAGGCGCCAAGGCAGTGGCCGATGGCGCCATGGCCATCGAGGTGACGCTGGCCTGCTCGCTGGCAGCCGTGCTGGCGGCCATCATCCTCGGCTACCTGATGGCGCGCTCCATCGTCAAGCCGCTGACCGAAGCCGTGCGTGTGGCCGAGAACGTCGCTGCCGGCGACCTGACCACGCGCATCGAGCCGCATTCCCGCGATGAGACCGGTCAACTGATGCAGGCGCTGCGCAAGATGAACGACAACCTGGTCGAGATCGTCGGCGGCGTGCGCCGAGGCACCGAGTCCATCACCACAGCCTCGGGCGAAATCGCCAGCGGCAACCTGGACCTGTCGGCCCGTACCGAACAGCAGGCCGGTTCGCTCGAAGAGACTGCCTCGGCCATGGAAGAAATGACCTCGACCGTGCGCCAGAACGCCGACAACGCGCGCCAGGCCAACCAGATGGCCGTGTCCGCCTCCGAGATCGCCTTGCAGGGTGGCCAGATCGTGGGGCGCGTGGTCCACACCATGGACGAGATCAACCAGTCTTCGCGCAAGATCGTCGACATCATCGGCGTGATCGATGGCATCGCTTTCCAGACCAACATCCTGGCGCTCAACGCCGCCGTGGAAGCCGCCCGCGCCGGCGAGCAGGGCCGTGGCTTCGCCGTGGTCGCCACCGAGGTGCGCAGCCTGGCCCAGCGCTCGGCCGCCGCCGCCAAGGAAATCAAGGCCCTCATCGCTGATTCGGTGGGCAAGGTCGAAGGCGGCAGCGCCCTGGTGGCGCAAGCCGGCGCGACCATGGAACAAGTGGTCAGCAGCGTGCGCGGCGTGACCGATATCGTGGCCGAAATCTCCGCGGCCAGTGCCGAACAGAGCAGCGGCATCGAGGAAATCAACCGCGCCGTCACGCAGATGGACGAGGGCACCCAGCAGAACGCCGCCCTGGTCGAACAGGCTGCCGCTGCGGCCAAGTCCATGCAGGAACAGGCCGTGCGCCTGACCCAGTCGATCAGCATCTTCAAGCTGGAGCAGGGCGCAGCGAGCGTCCCGGCAGCGCCCGTGCGAACGGCGCTGGCCTCCGCAGCTACGGCAAGCCGCGCGCCGGCCGCACGGCCCCGGGTGTCGCCGGCCATTGCGGCGGCGCCTGCCGTGGCAGTTGCGCCCGCCTTGAAGGCGCCGGCGCGGGCGGATGAAGACGCCTGGGAAACCTTCTGAAGCACAGCCATGCCGTCCCGCTGACAAGGGGCCGGCGTCTCTTCCTATAGCCAGCGGCGGCTCCCGACCTGATACTCTTGCGCTTGGACCACAAGAACAAGAGAACGGGAAGGGGGCGAAATGCCATATCGTGGGCGGTCGGCGTGGAAATGGGCGAAGCTGCTGGGCGGCAGCCTGGCAGCGCTGCTGATCGCGCTCTCGCTGGTGATGGCGCTGGCCGTGCCGCTGCTGGACTGGAACTACGCCAAGCCCTGGCTGGGTCGGCAGCTTTCTTCCGCGCTGGGACGCGACATCCGCGTCGATGGCAATCTGGACCTGTCCTGGAGCCTTGCACAAGCCGACGATGAGGCTGGCGTCCTGGCGCGCCTGGCGCCGCAACTGCGCCTGCGCGCCGAGCGCCTCTTCATCGGTAACCCTGACTGGGCGCACAGCAGCGACCATCTGGTCCGCGCTGCCGCCCTGGATGTGCGCTTTTCTCCCTTGCCGCTGCTGCACTGGCATTGGCACGTCACTGACCTGCGCATCGACGGCCTGGACCTGGCCATGGAACGCGCCGACGACCAGCGCAAGAACTGGCGCTTCTCCAGCCAGCCCAGATCGCGCTGGAGCTTCGACATCCATCGCATCGTCTTCGGCCATGCGCTCATCCGCTACGTAGACCTGCCGCTGGACCTGGACCTGCGTTTCGACGCCCGTCCCCTCAACGCCGCCACTACCAACCAGAAAGACAGCGCCGCCCTGGTGTTGCAGGCCGCCGTGACGGGGCGCTATGGTCAGGCCCAGGTCAACGGCCAGATCAAGGGCGGGGCCTTGCCCGATCTGCTCAACGAAGGCAGCGTCTTTCCCTTGCAGGCCGAGGGCGACATTGGCGGAGTGCAGACGCAGCTCTCCGGCAATCTGATCAATCCGCACCAACTGAGCCGGGCCGACCTGCACATTCGCCTGGCAGGCGACAGCCTGGACCGTCTCTATCCGGCCACCGGCGTGCCGCTGCCGGCCACGCGCGCCTTCAGCACCGAGGGCGCCTTGACCATCACCCGCCTCGATCCCGAGACCAAGGCCTGGGACTGGCGCTACAGTGGCTTTACCGGCAAGGTCGGCGACAGCGATTTCGCTGGGGACGCCCAGTATTTCCGCGGGCCGCCGAAGAATCATCTGAAGGTCAAGGCAAAGGCCGGTCTGCTGCGTTTGTCCGACTATCTGCCCGGTGAGGACGCTGACAAGGGCAAGCCCTCCAAACCGGCCCAGCCCGAGCGCTGGTCCAAGCTGGATGCAGACATCGACTTGCAGGCCAAGCGCGTGCAATGGCGTGCCGGCCTGGAATGGCAGCAGGCCGCTGCCACGCTGACCCTGAAGGACCAGGTGCTCACCGCAGATCCCTTGCACTTCAACATGGCCGGCGGCCAGGGGCAGGGGCAAGTGCGGCTGGATGGCAGCCAGCCGGAAATCCGTTCCCGCCTGCAGATCCGCTTGCAGGATGCCCAGGTGCGCGACCTGTTTCCGCGCCTGGCCAGCCTCAAGGCCAGCTTCAGCAAGCTCAACGGCGAGGCCACGCTGTCGGCGACCGGCAATTCCGCCGCCGCCGTGCTGGCCAGCGCCGATGGCGAGATCAAGGCCGATCTGGGACCGGGGACCATCAGCCAGTTCATCCTGGAGGCTGCCGGCCTGAACCTGGCCAATGCGGTGTTCGCCAAGCTGTACCGCGACCAGCAGGTCAAGCTGCTGTGCGGCGCCGCTGACGTGGCCATCCAGCACGGCCAGGCCACCATCCGGCATGGCATCCTCAACACCGAAGACGCGGCCATCGACGTGGGCGGCCAGGTCGACCTGCGGCGGCAGACGCTGGCCCTGGACATCCATCCGCGCACCAAGCAGGTCCGCATCCTGTCGCTGCGTACGCCCTTGCATGTGCGCGGCAGCTTCTCCCATCCCGAGATCGGCGCCGACAGCGGCGCTCTGGCCGCGCGCGCAGGCGCCGCGGCGGCATTGGCGCTGGTGGCCCCGGTGGCGGCCGTGATCCCCTTGATCTCGCCGGGGCAGGCGGTGCCGGATGACTGCGCCGCATGGTCGCGGTAAGCGCTTGACGAGCCGACCAACATCAACAACAAGGAGACAATATGAAACAGCATGGCGCTACGGCACTCACCCTGGCCGGCCTCATCCTTCTGGCAGGCTGCACGACACCTGCCTCCGAGCGTGCGCAGGCCCCTGTGGCCGTGGCCGAGGTTGGCAGCTTCCATATCGGCGGGCGCCAGGTCACCCTGGATGGCTTGCCGGCCAAGGAGGTGCGCTTCACGCCCACCTCGCCGCTGACCCGCATCGATCCCAACGGCGAGTTCGAGGTGGGGCAGATGTATGTGCAGTACGTCAGGCTGGCCCCGGCAGCGCGGCGCGCGCCTTATCCCTTGCTGATGTGGCACGGCGGCGGCCTCAGCGGCGTGACCTGGGAGAGCACGCCGGATGGGCGGCCAGGCTGGCAGATGTTCTTCCTGCGGGCTGGGCATGATGTCTACGTCTCGGATGCGGTGGAGCGAGGACGGGCTTCGTGGGCGCGTTATCCGGAGCTCTATCGCAGCGAGCCGGTGTTTCGCACCAAGAAGGAGGCCTGGGAACTGTTTCGCATCGGCCCCGCCGGCAGCTACCAGGATGCCGCGCATCGCAGCGCCTATCCGGGGACCCAGTTCCCGGTGGCCGCCTTCGACCAGTTCATGAAGCAGGGCGTGCCGCGCTGGCTGACCAATGACGCCGCCACCGAGGCCGCCTACGACGCCCTGGTCCAGCGCGTCTGCCCTTGCGTGATCATGGTCCACAGCCAGGGCAGCACCTTCGCCTACACGCTGGCCAACCGCTATCCGGACAAGATCAAGGCGGTGGTCGGTGTCGAGCCCTCCGGCGCCCTCGATCCGGACAAGGTCGATCTGACACCGTTGAGCCGCGTGCCGCTGCTCTTCGTCTGGGGCGACAAGATCGCCGCCACGCCGCGCTGGCAGGGCATCCAGGCGCCGATGAAGAAGATGATCGCCGCCCTCAAGGCCAAGGGCGGACGGGCCGACGAGATCGACCTGCCGGCGCGCGGCATCGCCGGCAACAGCCACCTGATGATGATGGACGCCAACTCCGACCAGATAGCAGCGCTGGTGCAGGACTGGCTGGTGGCGCAAGGACTGGCGGGCCGCTGAGCAGGGCGGGGCCGCCAGCGGCTGGAGCGGAAGATTTTTTTGTGGTTCCGCGGAGCGTTTTGCTGTTGAGTTGGGTCTGACCGCCCTGATAGATAAAAAACAGAGCACAGGCTGTGCAAGGTGTCGCAGGGGGAATGCATCTCGCCTCTCATGAGCGCAATTTTGTGCGCCATTGGCGAACATGCCCCAGGGGATTCCATTAAGATGCCCGCAAGCTCTACCTTGGTGACGCTGCATGCTGGCCGATGACGCTCACCGTGTATATTTTTGGACGACGAAAGGCGTTATCTTGGAATTCCAACCGGCCACACAGAGCCCGCCATTGCTGAGCAGCGCTTACCGTCATGCCTTGCTGGAGGCCATCGACGACGGTTTCTGCATCATCGAATTCATCGATGGTCCGCATGGTCCGTTGAGCGACTATGTGCATATCGAGGCCAACTCGGGCTACCACCGTCACACCGGCATCGAAGGCATCGTCGGCAAGCGCCTGCGCGAGGTCGAACCCGACAATGCCCAGGTCTGGCTGGACATCTATGGCAAGGTCTTGCTGACCGGCCAGACGGTGCGCTTCGAACAGGAGTTCAAGGCGGCCGCCCGCCACATCGAGGTATCGGCCACCCGTGTGGGACCGGTGGAGATGCGCCAGGTGTCGGTGCTGTTTCGCGACGTCACCGCGCGCCGGCGCACCGAAGCCGCCCTGCGCGAGAACGTCGAGCGCGTCCAGCTGGCCTTGGAGGCCGGGGCCATCATCGGCACCTGGATCTGGGACCTGCCCAGCGACCGTTTCAGCGTGGACGACGGTTTTGCCGCCGCCTTTGGCATTCCCGCAGAACGAGGACTGGACGGTATCAAGCTCGATGAGCTCATGCTGTCGGTGCATCCGGACGACCGCGAGCTGCTGTCGGCGCGCATCCGCGAAGCGCTGGCGCGTGGTGGCGCCTACGCGCACCAATACCGCACGCGCCGCCGCGATGGCCGTTACTACTGGCTGGAGGCCAATGGCCGGGTAGAGATGACGCCCGACGGCATCCCCAGCAAGTTCCCGGGCGTGCTCATCGACATCGAAGGGCGTCGGGCCGTCGAGGCCGAACGCGACCGCGCTCTCGCGGCCCTGCGCACACTCAACGAAACCCTGGAACAGCGGGTGGAAGAACGCACCGCCGCCTTGCTCAATGCCGAGGAAGCCCTGCGCCAGGCGCAGAAGATGGAGGCAGTAGGCCAACTGACCGGTGGGCTGGCGCACGACTTCAACAATATCCTGGCCGGCATCAGCGGCAGCCTGGAGCTGATGAAGGTCAGGCTGGCCCAAGGCCGCATCGGCGATATCGAACGGCATCTCAATGGCGCGCAGTCGGCCGTCAAGCGCGCCGCCGCGCTGACGCAGCGCTTGCTGGCCTTTTCGCGCCGGCAGACGCTGGACCCCAAGCCGGCCGACCTCAATCGCATCGTCGCGGGCATGCACGAACTGATCGGCCGCAGCGTCGGCCCGGCCATCGCCGTGGAGACCATCGCCGCCGGCGGCCTGTGGCATACCTTCGTCGACATCGGCCAGATGGAAAACGCCTTGCTGAACCTGTGCATCAATGCCCGCGACGCCATGCCGCATGGCGGGCGGCTGACCATCGAGACGGCCAACCGCTGGCTGGATGATATCGGCGCCTTGCAGCGCGGCGTGCCGCCGGGCCAGTACGTATCGCTGAGTGTGAGCGACACCGGCGCAGGCATGTCGCCCGAGGTGGTGGCGCGCGCCTTCGATCCCTTCTTCACCACCAAGCCGACCGGACAGGGAACCGGTCTGGGCCTGTCCATGGTGTATGGCTTTGCCGGACAGTCGGGCGGCACGGTGCGCATCTATTCGGAGCTGGGGCAGGGGGCCATGGTCTGCATCTACCTGCCGCGCCATGTGGGCGAAGGCGGCGTGGACGACCTGGCCTTGCCGGAGGAAAGCCAGGTGCCTGCCGCCCCCGGCAGCAAGACCATCCTGGTGGTGGATGACGAACCGCTGGTGCGCATGGTCACCGTGGAGGTGCTGCGGGACCTGGGCTACAGCGTGCTGGAAGCCGAGGATGGCCCCTCGGCGCTGCGGGTGGTGGAGGCCTGCCAGGAGATCGATCTGCTGCTCACCGATGTGGGCCTGCCCAACGGCATGAATGGCCGCCAGTTGGCCGACGCCATCCGCGCCCCGCGCCCGGACCTGCCGGTGCTGTTCGTGACCGGCTATGCCGAGAACGCCGTGCTCAACCACGGCCACCTGGAGCGCGGCATGCAGGTGCTGACCAAGCCATTTGCCGCCGATGTGCTGGCGCGCAGGGTGAAGGAACTGGTGGGGGAAGATGATCCGACGGCGCACTAGAGCCGGCAGACGGGGGCGTATCCGAGGCTGACCAGCAAGGCCGTGCCGCTGGCGCCACCCAGCCGGCGTTTCGTCGCATTGCGCTTGATAGCGCAGCAGGGGAGCGCGAACAATGCCGGCATCGCATTTCGGAAAGCGCTGCCATGTCCCTTGCCCCGGTCGTTGTCATTCATCTCACCGCCGCGCTCGCGGCCCTGCTGGTCGGCCCCTTGGCCCTGTGGACCCGGCTGGCCATACCAGTGCGCCCACGTTGGCACCGCGCCCTGGGCTATGGCTGGTTCACCTGCATGGTCGCCGTGGTACTGTCGGCGCTGTTCATCCGTTCACGGGACCTGCCCAATATCGCTGGCTATACGCCGCTGCACCTGCTGGTGCCGGTCACCAGCTTCTTGCTCTATCGCGGACTGACTGCGGTGATGCGCGGCGACATCGACTCGCATCGACGCACCATGCAGCGCGTCTACATCGGTGCCTGCCTGGTGGCCGGAAGCTTCACGCTGCTACCGCAGCGTTATCTGGGACAACTGCTCTGGGGACAGTGGCTGGGCTGGCTGTGAACAGGCCCTAGATGGCTGCGCCGAAGAAGGACCCGATGGCCGCCGTGCAGCCCATCGCCAGCGAACTCCATACACTCACCCGCAGTGCGCCCTTCCACAGGTTGGCGCCGCCGGTCTTTGCCGCCACGGCACCCAGCACCGCCAGCGAGAGCAGGGCGGCGATCACGATCGAGGGCAGCAATGCATTGGTCGGCGCCAGCAGCACCACCGCCAGCGGCAAGGCCGCACCGATCGCGAAACTGAGCGCCGACACCACGGCCGCCTGCACCGGGCGCGCGGCGGTGGTCTCGGAGATGCCCAGTTCATCGCGGGCGTGGGCGTCCAGTGCATCGTGCGCCATCAGTTGGGTGGCCACCAGATGCGCCGTGTCCTGATTCAGGCCGCGCCGCATGTAGATGCCCATCAGCTCGCGGTGTTCGCCTTCGGGGTCGGTGGCCAGTTCTTCCTTTTCCTGGTGCAGGGCGGCTTTTTCACTGTCGGCCTGGGAATGCACCGAGACGTATTCGCCGGTGGCCATCGACATCGCCCCCGCCACCAGCCCGGCCACGCCCGTAAGCAGCACATTGTCATGGCTGGCCTGGGCCGCTACTACACCGACCAGCAGGCTGGCGGTGGAGACGATGCCGTCGTTGGCGCCCAGTACGGCTGCGCGCAGCCAGGAGATGGCGTCGACCTTGTGATGTTCGAGATGGAATTTGGGCATGAGCGCTGAGCCAGGTAGCATTGAATGGCGCAGATTCTAGGGCGTGAGCGCGGGCAAAGCCACGACAATTAGCAAAAATGAAGACAATTCGCATTAAACCGGGCTCATCTACCTTGATTCCCGATCCCGTTGCCGCCCGGTCCGGTTCGTAGCTCGGAACGCAGCTCAGAACGCGTTGAGCGGAATCTTGAGGTAGCGCACGCCATTGTCCTCGGCCGGCGGCAATTGCCCGGCGCGCATGTTGACCTGCACCGAGGGCAGCAGCAGGACCGGCATGTCCAGCGTGGCGTCGCGGGCCGTGCGCATGGTCACGAAGCTGTCTTCGCTCACGCCTTCATGCACATGGATGTTGTGCCGACGTTCCTCGGCCACCGTCGTGACGTAGCGCAACTCTCGTCCATTGGGGCGGTAGTCATGGCACATGTAGAGCTGGGCATGGTCGGGCAAGGACAGCACCGCCTGGATGGAACGGAACAGGGTCCGCGCATCGCCGCCCGGGAAGTCGCAACGCGCCGTCCCGTAGTCGGGCATGAACAGCGTGTCGCCGACGAAGGCGGCGATATGCCCGGCCTCTTCCACCACATAGGTGAGGCAGGCCGGCGTGTGGCCCGGCGTATGCATGACGCGCGCCTGCAACTGGCCGATCTGGAAGCGCGCGCCATCGGCGAAGAGCTGGTCGAACTGGCTGCCGTCGTGGGCGAAGGCGGTGCCGGCGTTGAACAGCTTGCCGAACACCGCCTGCACCTGGGTGATGTGCTCGCCGATGGCGATGCGGCCGCCCAGTTGCTGCTTCAGGTAAGGCGCCGCTGACAGGTGGTCGGCGTGGGCGTGGGTTTCCAGTATCCATTGCACCTGGGCGCCCAGTTCGCGCACGCGGGCAATGAGCTGGTCGGCGCTGGTGGTGGCGGTGCGGCCGGATTTGGGATCGTAGTCCAGCACCGTATCGATCAGCGCGCATTGGCCGCTGGCGCGGTCCAGCACCAGATAGCTGACGGTGCTCGTGGTGGTATCGAAATGACCTTCAATGTGCAGCTTGTCCATCATGCATCCTCGTCTTCATCAACCCATGCCGTCGCCGCATGTCATCGCGATCGACGGCGCTCCAGCAGCGCAAAGAGCAGCATGCCGGCCAGCATGGCCAGCACGAATACCAGGCCCTTGAACTGGCCCGCGCCCACCAGTACCAGGGCCGGACCCGGACAGATGCCGGCCATGCCCCAGCCCACGCCAAAGACCAGGCTGCCCAGCACCAGGCGGCGGTCGATCTGGCGCGCAGCAGGCAGTTGCATGGGCTGGCCCAGCAAGGAAGCCTTCATCCTGCGGGCGCGCGCAAAGGCGGGCACGCCCACGGCAATCGCTGCGGCCATGACCAGCATCAGCGAAGGGTCCCAGGCCCCGGCCAGGTCGAGGAAGGCCAATACCTTGGCCGGATCGGCCATGCCGGAGAGCAGCAGGCCGAATCCGAACACCAGTCCGGACAGCAAGGCAGTCAGTGCAGTCATGCGTTTGTCCCTCATTCAGAGGCCCGCCACGTGGCGCAGCAGATAGACGCTCACGAAACCGGCCATCATAAAGCAGACCGTGGCCACCGCCGAGCGCAGCGAAAAGCGCGACAGCCCGCACACCCCATGGCCGCTGGTGCAGCCCGCGCCATATCGCGTACCCAGGCCGACCAGCAGGCCCGCCAGGACGATCTGGCCCAGGCCGGCGTCGATGTGGATGGGCGGCAGGCTTGCGCCCAGGCGCATGAGCAGGGGCGCTGCCAGCAGGCCCAGCAGGAACATCGCGCGCCAGGCGCGATCGCCCGCGCGCGGCTGCAGCAGGCCGCCCAGGATGCCGCTGACGCCAGCCACACGGCCATTGGCCAGGATCAGGATGGCGGCGGCCAGGCCGATCAGCGCACCGCCAGCCAGCGCGGTGACGGGGGTAAAGGCAGTCCAGTCCACTTGCATGTTCACTCCTTGGGGCAGTAAAGGCGATACATCAGGTCCAGCATTTCCAGCAGCCGCGCATCCGCCACTCGATAGTAGATCCGCTTGCCATCGCGCCGCGTGCTGACCACGCCCTCGTTGCGCAGCACGCCCAACTGCTGTGACAGCGTGGGCTGGCGGATATCCAGTTGCTCTTCCAGCTCGCTCACGCACATTTCCTGCTGCGACAGCTGGCACAGCAACAACAGACGGTCTTCATTGGCCAGCACCTTGAGGGCGCCGACGGCCTCGCCTGCGGCCTGGCGCATGCGTTCTGCCGGCAGGGCGGAAGAGCGAGCGGGAGCAGTCATCAATATGCGAATTAATAATATATTTAAATATATATTAATGCAGAGACGTCGGGCTGGCAAGCCTGGCGTGAGGCGCAAGGGGCAGGGGCGATGGGTGCGGGCGAGCTCAGGAAGCGTGCAGCAAATCGATCATACGGCAGCTGGCCTGGCGCGCAGCGGCCATGGCTTCTTCGGCAAAGGCGAAGGGAGCATCCTGGCCGCAGAACTGCAATTGGCCATTGATATACAAATCCCAGGTCCAGCCCTGGGCGTTGGGACACTTGAGTTCTATCCTGACCAGCTCATCGCGATACCTGAATAGCGCCTTTCTCATCGTTTCCTCGGTCTTGTTCTGGTCGGCCGCTCATTGCCGGGCTGCCGCCGGGCTGAAGGGGGGGGCGCCTAGAGTGCAAGATTGTCATGCGATTGTCATTTTTTATTTGCTGATTTCTTGCATTGTACCGATTAGTAGAATTTATTGCTGATGAGTAACGCCCGCTTCCTGGGCGGTGGCGGCCGATCCGTTGAGCAGGCGGTCCACCAGTCCGCCGTAATGGTGCTGAGGTGTGGTGATGGCATAGAAGTTCTCGACCAGTTCGGTGGTCTGACCCACCGTCACCAGGACCCCGTTGCGCAGCTCATCCTGCACCACCACTTCGGGCAGCACGCTGAGCCAGCCGCTGTCGCGCGCAATCAGACGCAGCATGGCCATGTCATCGACTTCGGCGCGCAGCCGCGGGCGCACATCGGCCGATACGCACAGCGCGTCAAAGCGCATGCGCAGCGCATGGCGCGGGCCGGGCAGGGCCATGTCGATGCCTTCCAGGTCTTCCGGAATGCGCAGGCTGCCGGCTTCCCAGCGATGCGCCGGGCCCACCACCGAGACCGCCTGGCTGCCCAGGAAGCGGCAGTGCAGGGGACGATCAGGATCAGCCGGGACGGTTTCGTTGGCCAGCACCACGTCCAGCTGGTGCTGCACCAGCCGCTCCAGCAAGCCCTCCAGTTGGCCCGACTCCAGCGTGAGCGCCACGCTCGGATCGGACAGCATGGGCCGCAGCCAGTTTTCCTGATAGTTACGCGAGAGCGTGGCCACGCTGCCCACCCGCAAGCGCGTCACGCCCGCCGAGCGGCCCTCCAGGCGGCCCAGCATTTCCTGGCTGAGTCCAAAGATGTTGTCGGCATAGGTGAACACCAGTTGCCCCGTGTCGCTGAGGCTGAGCCGACGGCCTTCGCGGATGAATAGATCTTCACCTAGATGTTTCTCAAGCTGACGAATCTGAGCGGATACGGCCGATTGCGAGGTATGCAATTCCTCCGCCGCCCGGGTCAAATGGCCGAGCTTGGCCACGCGCCAGAAATAACGAAGATGGTGGAAATTGAGCTGTTCTAGGCGCATCGTTCTGATTTATCAATGAATACGTTCTCATAAATGTAATTTACAGAACGATCGCGCGCAAGCATCATGCGGCCATCCAACCACACGCTGTCCTCTGGCGCTTACATCATGCTCACGCTTTCCCACTTCACTTCGCTGCTTCCCTGGGCGCCACCGGCGGCCATGTTCGTTACGGCGCTGGCGCTGATGCTGGCGCGTCCCACGTCCCAGGGGCTGTGGCGCCTGTTCCAGGCTACCTCCATGCTGGCCCTGGCGCTGGCCGTGCTCTCACTGTGCCTGGCACGTGGCGCGAGGCCCTGGCCGGGCGTCTTGCAGGTCTCGGTGATCGGGCTGGTGCTGGCCGTGCTGGTGCAAGGACTGGGCGCCGTCATCGGCGCGTTCTCGGCGCGCTATCTGCAAGGCGAGGGCGGCCAGCGCCAGTACGCCGTGGCGCTGGCGGCCGTGCTCACCGCCGTCCACCTGCTGCTGCTGGCTGACCACTGGCTGGTGCTCATCGCCGCCTGGGCGGCGGTCGGGCTGGCGCTGGAGCATCTGCTGTGCTTCTACCCGGAGCGGCCTTTCGCCCGGCTGGCGGCCTACAAGAAGCGCATCGCCGACCGCCTGGCCGATCTGCTGCTGGGCGTCGCCGCGCTGCTGGCCTGGTCGGCCACGGGCAGCGGCAGCCTGTCGGCACTGTGGCAGCACCTGGCCGCGCATGGCATGTCTGCGGGCTTGCAGGTCAGCGCCCTGTGCGTGGTGCTGGCGGTGATCCTGCGCACCGCCTTGCTGCCGGTGCATGGCTGGCTGATCCAGGTGATGGAAGCGCCCACGCCGGTGTCGGCGCTGCTGCATGCGGGGGTGGTCAACCTGGGCGGCTTCGTGCTGATCCGCTTTGCGCCGCTGTTGCAGCAGGCCATCCCGGCGCGCAGCGTGCTGCTGCTCATGGCCGTGGCCACGGTGCTCCTGGCCGGCATGGTGATGCTCACCCGCATCAGCATCAAGGTGCGGCTGGCCTGGTCGACGGTGGCGCAGATGGGCTTCATGCTGCTGGAATGCGCAGCCGGGCTCTACACCTTCGCCGCGCTGCACCTGATCGGACATTCGCTGTACAAGGCGCACGCCTTCCTCTCGGCCTCCTCGGTGGTGCGCGAGACCCGCTTGCAGGCCTTGCACGACAAGGCCCAGCCTTCGGCGGCCAGCGTCATCGTCGCCCCCCTGGCCAGCAGCGCCGTCGTGCTGGCCCTGCAGACGCTGCATGCACACACCGGCTGGCCCTGGTGGTGGAGCGTGGTGCTGGGGCTGGCCTGGGCGCCGCTGCTGTGGCTGCCCCAGACGAGCACCGTGTCGACTGCGATGCGGCTGCGCAGCTGGCTGCTGGGCCTGACCGGCGCCGCCGGCTTGACGGTGGCGGCCATGCTCCTGCACCTGCTGCCGCTGGGGCTGGATGACTTTGCCCAGCCACTCTTCGGCGTGGCCACGCTGGCCGGGATGCTGGCCCTGTATGGCTGCGTGGCGCTGTTGCTGGTGCGCCCGCAGGCCATGACGGCCTGGCGTCGGCGCAGCTATGCCGGCTTCTACCTGGACGAAGCCTATACCCGGCTGGCGCTGCAACTGTGGCCGGCACGCTGGGCGCCGCAGGCGCGCCGAGCGCCACACCGCGCCACCCCGTCCACCCTGGCCAGCGATACCCAAGGCTGAACCCAATCTCAGGAGAGCAGCATGAACGCCATCACCCAACACACCCAATCGGCCCTGGCCGCCACCCCTGACGCCGCCTGGGAGAGCGCATTGGAACAAGCCTGTGCGCAGGCCTGCGCGGCCATCGCACCGGCCTGGCCGCTGGATCGCGCTATCGCGGTCAACCCGCACTGGTCGCGCATCGGCATGCCCTTGCGCGAGGTCGCGGCGCGCATGGCGCTGCTGGGCGGCATCCAGGTGTTGCCAGCGCGCGCGCAATTGCGCCAGGCGTGGGCCGAGGGCCGCATCAGCGCGGCCGATCTGCACCTTGCGCTAAGCCGCTTGCCCGCGGCGCGCGCGGCAGGACTGGACGCTGCCCATTGTCAGGCCGTGCTGGCATCGGATAGCCGCCCAGCGCAGCTCCCTCTGCTCATCGATGTCCTCGACAACGATCCCCAGCGCCATACCCGGCTGTCCTGGCGCCAGGCCATCACGCACCAGGTCAGCCAGACCTGCGCCGCCTACTTCGACCGCCACCAGGCCGACTGGCAACCCGAGCGCGACAACGGCCTCTACGCCTTCTGGCGCGAGACGCTGGAGCACGACCACGGCATCGGCCTGTTGATGGGCCTGCCGCACATCGCCGATGGCATCCAGGCGCTACCGGCCTGCGCGCGCGAGGCCGAGCGCTGGGTCATGCAGCGCCTGGGGCTGCCCGCCGAGGTCTGGGCGGACTACCTGGAAGCGGTGCTGCTGACCGTCAATGGCTGGGCCTCGTGGTGCGCCTACCTGGGCTGGCAGGCGCGCCTGCAGGGACAGGAGGATGCGCACCTGCGCGAACTGCTGGCCATCCGCATGGCCTGGGGCGCCTTGCTGCTGGAGTGCAAGGACGACGACGCCGCCACCCAGGCCTTCAGCACCGTGCAGCAAGCCTGGGGCAGGGCGCGGGAACGCCTGCAGCAGGTCCGCGACGAACTGGTGGTGGATGAAGTCTGGCAACTGGCGCTGGAAGTCGGCTATCAGCGCCAGCTGGCGCAAGCCTTGTTGCAGGATCGCCCTGCCGCTGGCGCAGCCATCGAGGTGCAGGCGGCGTTCTGCATCGACGTGCGCAGCGAGCCAATGCGGCGGGCGCTGGAGCGCCTCCATCCGGGCGTGCAGACGCTGGGCGTGGCCGGCTTCTTCGGCCTGCCGGTGGCCTATACGCCGCTGGGCACGCAGGCGGCGCGGCCGCAGTTGCCGGGCCTGCTGGCCCCGGCCTATCAGGTGCAGGAACAGATCATTCCCGCCGCAGGGGCAGGGGCTGCGGACAGCACCGTGCTGGCCAGCGCCGCCGCCCGGGCGCGCCACCGGCAACTGGCCGGCAAGGCGCAGTGGCAGGGCAATACGCGCTGGCCGGGCTCGGCCTTCTCCTTTGTGGAAGTGGCCGGGGTGAGCGCGCTGGGCGGCTTGTGGAACTGGCTGCGGCCGGGTCGCGGCGCACGCGCGCGCGATGACCTGGCCGGCTTGCCCGCGCGCTACCGGGCGCTGTGCCGCCCGCAACTGAGCGGCGTGAGCGAGGCCGACAAGGTGGCGCTGGCCGCCCGCATCCTGCACGCCATGGGACTGGACCGCGCCGTCGCGCCGCTGGTGCTGCTGGTGGGACATGGCAGCCAGTCCGCCAACAATGCCCACGCCGCCGCCCTGGATTGCGGCGCCTGCTGCGGCCAGACCGGCGAAGTCAATGCGCGCACCCTGGCGCAGCTGCTCAACGAGCACAACGTGCGTCGCGGCCTGCTGGCGCAGGGCGTCCACCTGCCCGAGGAGACCGCTTTCCTGGCCCTGCTGCACAACACCACCACCGATGAAGTGGAAGCTTTCGACCTGGACCTGCTGCCCGCACCAGCGCAGCAGCGCTGGGCCGCCATGCGCGAGGTCTTTGCCCGCGCCGGGGAGCAGGTGCGGCGTGAACGCGCAGCACGACTGGGACTGGACGGCGAGCAACCCGCAGCGCGGCTGCTGCAGGCCCTGCGCCGTCGCGCCAACGACGGCGCCCAGACGCGGCCGGAATGGGGTCTCACCGGCAACGCCGCCTTCCTGATCGCCCCGCGTGCGCGCAGCCGCGGCATCGACCTGGGCGGGCGCTGCTTCCTGCATGACTATGACCCCACCGAGGATGGCGAGGGCGCGCTGCTGGAGCAACTGATGACTGCGCCCATGCTGGTGACGCACTGGATCAACTGGCAGTACCACGCCTCCACCAGCGACCCGCAACGGCTGGGCAGCGGCAACAAGCTGCTGCACAACGTCGTCGGCGGCGCCATCGGCGTGTTCGAAGGCAACGGCGGCGACCTGCGCATCGGCCTGGCGCGCCAGTCCCTGCATGACGGCCAGCGCTGGCTGCACGAGCCGCTGCGCTTGACGGTGGTGATCGACGCCCCCGAGGCCGCCATCGAACGTGTCATCGCCGCGCACGCCGTGGTGCGGCAGTTGCTGGAGAATGGCTGGTTGCATCTGTGGCGCTTTGGCGAGGCTGGCTTGCTGGAGCGCGGGGAGCAGGGCTGGGTGGCGGTGTGAGGGCCAAAAGGCGCGCCAGGCCATCGTGAACAGGCCCTAAGCGCGGCCGGTCGCCAGGGCGACCGGGCCGCCAACTACGGCGGCGCGCTTATTCCGGGAACCGCACCAGCCGCTTGGCGTCCTTGGGCGCCTGGTACTGCGCCGCATTCATCTGCATGGCCAGCAGCGTGTAATAGGAATTGACGCCGGTCAGGTCCACCACGCCTTTCTTGCCAAAGCGCTTTTCCGCCCGGGCGAAGGTCTGGTCCGAGACCCGCTTGCTGCGGTGCAGTTCGATCGAAAAATCATAGACGATCGTTTCATCCTCACTCATCCCCTCCGGACGGCGGCCATCGGCGATGGCCGCCGCAATCTCCGGCTTGATCCCGGCCTTGATGGCGATGGGATAGTGCACATACCACTCGTAATCCTGGGTCCATTCGCGCGCGGTGATGAGGATCACCAGTTCGCTCAAGGTGTTGCCGATCGCCGAGTGATAGCGCAGGTAGTCGCCCATGGCGCGCGCCTGCGTCATCACCTGCGGACTATGCATCAGCGGCTCGAAGGGGCCGAATACCGGCACCTTGCGCGCAGCCAGGAATTCATCGGCGGCCTGTTTCTGTTCCGGCGTGTACTGCTCCGGCGGAATGACCGGCAGGCGGTCAGCGGCTTGGGCCAGCGAGCCGGCCAGTAAGGTGGATGCAATGGTCATGGTCAGCGCCTTGTTCATGGGATTCTTGTCTCCTGGCTTATTGGTCTATTGGTCTATTGGTCGGCCTGTGCTCGGTAGTCCGCCTGGATGATCGGATACCAGCACATCCCCCCGCCTGGTGCGGCGGGGGCAAGACAGGATAGTGCAGGATGAGCTGGCCGTGTTGTTCGCGCGGCGTAGCGTTGCGACATGGCGCCCCAAGCTTCATGAGAAAAGCGGATATCGAAGCATGTTTTACTTTGTGGCTCTGCGTGACGGCCTCGCCCACAATCAGGGCTTGGCGGCAGGGACGCAGCATGTCTCTGCCGGATCGCTTCCTCTTTCCCATTCTCGTCACGGAGTGTTGCATGAAGTTTTCTCATCTGGTGTTCTTGTCATTGACCGTTCTGTCTCTCCAGGCTGCCCAGGCCGCTGACAAGCTGCGCATTGGCGTGGTGCCGGGCGCCTATGGCGATTCCGTCGCGGTGGCCGCCAAGGAGGCCAAGCGCCAGGGCATCGATGTGCAGGTGGTCGAATTCACCGACTGGACCACGCCCAACGTGGCGCTCGACGCCGGCGACCTCGATCTGAACTACTTCCAGCACCAGCCCTTCCTGGACAACGCCATCCAGAAGAATGGCTACAAGCTGGCCAGCGCCGGCACCGGCATCCTCTCCAATGTCGGCCTCTATTCGCTCAAGTACAAATCCCTGACGGCGCTGCCCCAGGGGGCCAAGGTCGGCATTGCCAATGATCCGGTCAACCAGGGACGGGCGCTGCTGTTGCTGCAGAACGTCGGCCTGATCAAGCTCAAGCCCAAGGTCGGCTACCTGGGCAGCATCGATGACATCGTCGACAACCCGCGCAAGCTCAGTTTCGTGGAAGTGGAAGGGCCGCAACTGGTGCGCATCACGCCCGATGTCGACCTGGCCCAGGGTTACCCGCACTTCATCGTGGCCGCCAAGGCCTTCGATCCTTCCTCCGGACTGGCCTATTCCGGCATCGAGGACGCCCGCTTCGCCATCCAGTTCGTGACCCGGGCCAATCGCGTCAATGATCCGGTGGTGCAGAAGTTCATCCAGATCTACCAGAATTCGGCCGCCGTCAGGGCCGATATCGGTCGTGCCTTCAACCACGACAGCCGCCTCTATACGCTGGCCTGGCTCAAGAAGTAAGACCTCGCGCCCCCGTCCTTCTGGAGACCGCATGGAACTCTCGATCACCGCCCGCCAATCGCTGACCGCCCCCAGTCGCCCCGACCTCGTGCGCGAACCCACTGTGACCCTGGCCGCCCCCAGTAGTGGCGGCCCGCGCGGCAAGGTGGCGCTGCGCGGCGTCGGCAAGACCTACGTGTCGGCAGCCGGCCCGGTACAGGCGCTGCAGGATATCGACCTGGAGATCGCACCAGGCAGCATCATCGGTCGCAGCGGGGCGGGCAAGTCCAGCCTGCTGCGCACCATCAATCGCCTGGAACGGCCCACCAGCGGGCGCGTCGAGGTCGATGACGTCGATATCGCCACTCTTGATGAGGCGCAACTGGTGGCCCTGCGCCGGCGCATCGGCATGATCTTCCAGCATTTCAACCTGCTGGCGGCCAAGACCGTCTTCGACAACATCGCCTTGCCCCTGCGCGTGGCCGGTGTGCCGCGTGCGCAGATCACGCAGCGGGTGCATGAACTCCTGGCCCTGGTCGGCCTGCAGGACAAGGCCGACAGTTATCCGCGCCGGCTCTCCGGCGGCCAGAAGCAGCGCGTGGGCATTGCCCGCGCCCTGGCCAGCGGCCCCGAAATCCTGCTCTGCGACGAAGCCACCTCGGCGCTCGATCCGGAGACCACCCAGTCCATCCTGCAATTGCTGCGCGACATCAATCACAAGCTGGGCATCACCATCATTCTGATCACCCATGAGATGAGCGTCATCCGCGAGATCGCCGACCGCGTGCTGGTGCTCGAACAGGGACGCGTGGCCGAGCTGGGTGAAATCTGGCAAGTGTTCGGCAAGCCGCAACATCCCGCCACCCGGGCCTTGCTGGCGCCCCTGCAGCACGGCCTGCCGCAAGAACTGCAGCAGGCGCTGCAGCCGCAGGCCCCGGCCGGGCGCCATGAACGGGTGCTGCAACTGGAATTCCATGGTGGTGATGGCCTGCAGCCAGACCTGCAGCGCATTGCCGCCGTGGTCGGTGGCAGGGTGCGGGTGCTGCAGGCTGGTGTCGATCACATCCAGGGGCATACCCATGGCCAGCTCGTGCTGGCGGTGGCCGATGCCCCGGCCTCTCACGACTGGCAGGCGCTGACCCAGGGTGCGCAGGCCATCGCCCATCACATCAAGGAGCTAGGTTATGTCGCTGACCCTGTCCATTCCCATTGAGCGCTATGGCAATGCGCTGCTCGATACGCTGCAGATGGTCAGCGTATCCGGGGCGCTGGCGCTGCTAGCGGGGGTGCCGCTGGCCGTCTTGCTGATCGTCTCGGCGCCGGGCGGTTTTCTCGACTGGCCGCGCTTGCACCGGGTGCTGGGCAGCGTGATCAACGGTTTTCGCGCCACGCCCTTCATCGTCCTGCTGGTGGCGCTCATTCCCTTGACCCGCCTGGTGGCCGGCACCACCATCGGCGTCTGGGCCGCCATCGTCCCGCTGGCCATCAGTGCCACGCCATTCTTTGCCCGCATCGTCGAGGTCAGCCTGCGCGAAGTCGATCCCGGCCTGGTGGAAGCCGCCCAGGCGCTGGGTTGCCGCAAGTGGGACATCGTCTGGCATGTCTACCTGCCCGAAGCCTTGCCGGGCATCGTCGGCGGCTTCACCATCACCCTGGTGGCGCTGATCAGTTCATCGGCCATGGCCGGAGCAGTGGGGGCGGGTGGCTTGGGCGACCTGGCCATCCGTTATGGTTACCAGCGCTTTGATACCCAGGTGATGGTGATCGTCATCGCCATGCTGATCGTCCTGGTATCGCTGGTGCAAAGGGCTGGCGACGGCTACGTGCGGCGCCTGCGCAACCGCTGATGGGCTTGCGGAAAATGTAGATCCAACGTCGAGCAAGATGATCCAGGCCGGCCACATAGTCTGACTATGTGGCCGGTTTCTTTTTGACAGCTGAGCTCCGGCAATGACGAAGGGAGGTCCGGAGGCGCCATCCTACAAGGGTATGAGTTGCTGTCCGATGTCTGCGCAACGCGGCTATTGCTAACTTGAACCATGGTTTGATGTTCGGATATTCCAAAGAATAAGAACCATCCGATCGCCGACATGATTTCAGATGGCGCGGTATGCGCACTCACATCAAAGAGAGAACAGGCATTGGAAAATCCTCCCCTCACCGGTTTTTCTCCACGCATCTATTGCGTCGATCCCTTCCTCGTGGCGTCCACCGATTGGGACGCTCTGCTGGGCCGCTGTGCGGCGATGGGGTTCGACCATGTGCTCCTGTGCAGTGATCGGCTGGATGCGCCGCTTGCAGAGCTCGCCAAGCTCTGCAAGGGCCATCGCCTGCCTCTGCTGGTGGACTTGTCGCTCACGCGCTTGCACGCTGATGATCCGGTGCTCAACAGTCAAGCAGACTGGTTTGCACCGCCGACCGCCGCAGAGGCCGGCGTGTCGAGCCAGGACCTGGCATCCGATCCCTTGCCTGATCCCCGCTATCCAAGTGTCATGGGTACGCGTGAGGACGAGCTCGTTACGCGCAGACCGCGCTTGGACCATCCTGTCGTCGCCGATGCCATGCTCGACTGGTGGGATGCGCGCTTGGTTGAGCTTGTGGACGCTGGCGTGGCCGGATTCCGATGTCAGGAGCCGGCAAGCGTCCCAGCGGATTTCTGGCGTCGCCTTATTGCAGGCATACGCAAGCAGCAGACGGACTGCCGCTTCCTCGCATGGACGCCTGGATGTACGCATGATCAGCTTCATGGTCTTGCCGGCATCGGCTTTGACGGCGTCTTTTCTTCGGGGGCATGGTGGAATTTCCGCGATCCCTGGTATTTCCGCGAATACCGCAAACTCACCGCAATCGCCCCGGTGCTGGCTTTCCCGGAAGATCCATCCGGCCCCAGGCTGGCCCGGTTACACGGTTTCCGCGATCAGCAGACGCGACGCCTGGGCGCACTCCGGGCGCTGCATTTCGCCACCCTCAGCGCTGAGGGATGGATGATGCCGATGGGCTTCGAGTTCGGCCTCACCGAGCCGCTGAGCGTAGCGCGTCTGGCTGGCAGCACAGCCCGTCTGAGCGATTCGGAGGCGTTCAAGCGGGCCTGTGCCGACGCGGATTTTGATTTCACCCGCGAGGTCACAGAGGCCAACCGCGCCATGGCGCAACGACGCCAAGCGCACCCTCCATCCTCGCCGCTGAGCTTGACGCCGGTGAGTGCGCCCGATTCACCATGGCTGATCATGGAACGCCACGGCGTCAATGCGGAAGACGGCTTGCTCATCGCCGTCAATCCCGCGCTGGATAGAACGGTGCGTATCAGCGATGACGGTTGGCAGCAGCGGCTGCACGGCGGCGTCGCGCCATGGCAGGAGGACGGACTTGTGCTGGAGCCCGGCGCCGTGAAGGTGCTGCCTCTGGCGGCGCTGCAAGGGGTCTCTGGCGCCCTTGATCAGGCCACACCTGCGCCAGGCGAACTGCGTTCCAGCCGCATTGCCATTGAACGCGTTTCCCCCGCCGTAGACGACGGCGCTTTCGCCGCCAAGCGCATTGTCGGCGAACATTTCGTGATCGCCGCCGATATCTTCATGGATGGACACGATCATCTTGCCGCCGAGGTGCTGGTGCGGGCAGCCGATGAAGCGCAGTGGCGCCGCATTGCCATGCATCCCGATGTCAATGACCGGTGGCAGGCCCGGGTGTCCCTTACGCGCCTGGGACGCCATTACTTCTGTATCGAAGCGTGGAGCGATGTCTTCGAAACCTTCCGCGATGGCCTGCAAAAGAAGCTGATGGCGGGACAGGATGTGTCGCTGGAGATGGAAGAAGGGCGCTTGCTCATCGCCCGGCTGGTCCAACGCGCTGTGGAACAGGAGCTTGAACCCAGCGTGCTGGAATCCAGCATGGCCCTGCTCAAGGCGCTCGGAGGCCCACCCTCGAAAACGAGACGAAGCGCAGCCAGCAGGCAGGCGGGCACCGATAAGCGGCTGGCCTTTCTGTGCGCGGAAGAGACCCGCCAACTGGTGGAACAGTTGACCGAGCTGGCGGGTGAACGTGCTTTTCTCTGCCGCACTGCGGCCGAGTATCCGCTCGAAGCCGAGCGTAGGTCCGCCTCGTTTTCCAACTGGTACGAACTGTTTCCGCGCTCCCAGAGCGGGAGCGCGGATGTGCACGGAAACTTCGATGACGTCATCGCTCGCCTGCCGGCGATCCGCGCCATGGGTTTCGATACGCTCTATTTCCCGCCCATCCATCCGATCGGCAAGACGCACCGCAAGGGAAAGAACAATAGCGTCACGGCTGGGCCAGACGATCCCGGCAGTCCTTACGCCATCGGCAGCGAGGAAGGCGGGCATGACGCCATCCATCCGCAGCTCGGGACCTTCGAGGACTTTGCGCGTCTGCGTGACGCGGCGGCCGCCCACGGTCTGGAATTGGCGCTGGATTTCGCGATTCAATGCGCGCCGGATCATCCCTGGCTGAAGACGCATCCAGGCTGGTTCGCCTGGCGTCCTGATGGGTCGATGCGCTATGCGGAGAATCCTCCAAAGAAGTACCAGGATATCGTCAATGTTGATTTCTATGCCGAGGACGCCATCCCCGAGCTCTGGCTGGCCCTGCGCGACATCGTGGTGTTCTGGGTGCAGCAGGGGGTGTCCGTATTTCGCGTCGATAACCCGCATACCAAGCCGTTCCCGTTCTGGGAATGGATGATCGCGTCCGTACGCAGCCGCTATCCGCAGGTGATCTTCCTGTCGGAAGCCTTTACCCGCCCCAAGCCCATGTACCGGCTTGCCAAGGTCGGTTTCTCGCAGTCCTACACCTATTTCACCTGGCGTCATGGCAAGCAGGAGCTGATCGACTACCTGACCGAGTTGACCACTGACAAGTGGGATGCGGCCCAGCCGCGCGACTTCTTCCGACCGCATTTCTTTGTCAATACGCCCGACATCAATCCCTATTTCCTGCAGCGATCAGGACGCGCAGGTTTCCAGATACGCGCCGCGCTCGCGGCCACCTTGTCGGGATTGTGGGGCGTGTACAGCGGCTTCGAGCTATGCGAGGCCAGCGCGGTGCCGGGCAAGGAGGAATACCTCGATTCCGAGAAATACGAAGTCCGCAGCTGGGACTGGCAACGCCCCGGCAACATCATTGACGACATCACCCGCCTGAATCGGATACGTGCCGAAAACCCTGCCTTGCAGACGCATCTGGGCGTGCGTTTCCTGGCGGTCGGCAACGATCAGATTCTGTACTTCGTCAAATCCACGCCAGCCGCACCATCGGGCAGACCCGCTGCCGAGGACGCCCTGCGATTCGGCGACAACACCATCCTGGTGGCAATCAACCTGGATCCTTTTCAATCGCAACACGGCGAGATCGAACTGCCGCTGGGCGGCTTTGGCCTGCCCGGTGGTGCTGAAGCAGCGCATCTCGAGGTGGTAGATCTGCTTGGCGAGGATCGTTTCAAGTGGTATGGCAGACATCAGTCGATCACTCTTGATCCGCGTGAACGCCCGTACCGTATCTGGCGCATTCGTGCAGGGGAGACATGAGGTGGACAATATTCAAGAGAGCGGCGCTGCGCACCAGGGCGATCCGCTGGCGCAACAACCTGGCAGCACCAAAGCCTATGCCCGTAACGGGAAGACCGGCAATCGCAAGCGTCCCAGACAGCTGAAGCAGAGCCGGCCCGGCATGCAGTTCACCCGCGATCCGCTCTGGTACAAGGACGCGGTCATCTACCAGATCCACGTCAAGTCCTATTTCGACGCCAACGATGACGGCATCGGCGACTTCGAAGGGCTGATCCAGAAGCTGGACTACATCACCGGGCTGGGCGTCAACACCATCTGGCTGCTGCCTTTCTATCCCTCGCCGCGCCGCGACGATGGCTACGATATCTCGGAATACAAGAACGTCCATCCCGACTACGGCAACATGAGCGATGTGCGCCGTTTCATCGCTGCGGCCCATGAGCATGGCCTGCGCGTGATCACGGAACTGGTCATCAACCATACCTCGGACCAGCATCCCTGGTTCCAGCGCGCACGGCGGGCGCGCCCTGGCTCGGTGGCGCGCAATTTCTACGTATGGTCGGAAGACGACAAGAGCTATGCCGATACCCGCATCATCTTTGTCGATACCGAGAAATCCAACTGGACCTGGGACCCGGTCGCCAAGGCCTATTTCTGGCACCGCTTCTATTCGCATCAGCCCGATCTCAATTTCGATAATCCGCACGTGCTCAAGGCGGTGCTCAATGTGATGTCGTTCTGGCTCGATCTCGGCATCGACGGCCTGCGCCTGGACGCCGTGCCCTACCTGATCGAGCGCGAAGGCACCTCCAACGAAAATCTGCCGGAGACCCACGCCATCCTCAAACGGATACGCGCCGAGATGGACAGCAAATATCCCGACCGGATGCTGCTGGCCGAAGCCAATATGTGGCCGGAAGACGTCCAGCAGTATTTTGGCGACAGCGATGAATGCCATATGGCCTTCCATTTCCCGCTGATGCCGCGCATGTACATGGCGCTGGCCAGCCAGGATCGCTTTCCCATTACGGACATCCTGCGCCAGACCCCGGATATCCCGGAAGACTGCCAATGGGCCATCTTCCTGCGCAACCACGATGAGCTCACGCTGGAAATGGTGACCGATGCCGAGCGCGACTATCTGTGGAACCACTATGCCCCCGACCGCCGCGCCCGCATCAATCTAGGCATCCGCCGCCGCCTGGCGCCGCTGGTGGAGCGCGACTGGCGCCGCATTCAGCTGCTCAACAGTTTCCTGCTCTCGATGCCTGGTACGCCCGTGATCTATTACGGCGACGAGATCGGCATGGGCGACAACATCCACCTGGGTGACCGCGACGGCGTGCGCACGCCTATGCAATGGACGCCGGACCGTAACGGCGGCTTTTCGCGCGTGGACCCGGCCCGGCTGGTCTTGCCGCTGCTGATGGATCCGCAATACGGCTACCAGACCATCAATGTCGAGGCCCAAAGTGCAGACCGGCACTCCATGCTCAACTGGATGCGCCGCCTGCTGAACGTCCGCAAGCAGCACCAGGCCTTCGGGCGGGGGAGCCTGACGCTGGTCTATCCCAGCAACCGGAAGATCTTCGCCTATCTGAGGGAATTCACCGACCCCAAGCCAGGCGGCGCGACCGAGACCATCCTGTGCGTGGCCAATGTGTCGCAGTCGGCGCAGGCAGTGGAACTGGACCTGTCGGCCTTCGCCGGGCGCATTCCGATAGAAATGATGGGCGGCGCGGCCTTCCCGCCGATCGGGCAGCTCAATTACCTGCTGACCTTGCCGCCCTTCGGCTTCTACTGGTTCCTGCTGGCGCCGGAGGCCAACATGCCATCGTGGCGCGCCCCCACGCCCGAGCCGCTGCCCGAATATGTGACCCTGGTATTGAGCAAGGGCGTGCAGGAAATCATGGAGCCGCCAGCGCGCAAGCTGCTGGAGCAGGAAGTGCTTCCGCACTATCTGCTCAAACGCCGCTGGTATGCGGGCAAGCAACGGCAGATCGACAAGGTGGAGATGAGGGAAGCGACCACCTTGCCCATGTCCAGGACCCGGCCCGGCGCGCTGCCTATCGTGCTCACCGAGATCGACGTCCACAGCAGCGGGACCGAGGGTGATGCGGGAGAAGGGCGCGTGCAGCGCTATCTGTTGCCCCTGGGTTTCATCCGCGAAGAAGATACGGTCTCCGCATTGCCGCATCAGCTGGCCCTGTCACGGGTGCGACGCGGGCGCAATGTGGGTTTCCTGACGGACGCCTTTGCGCTCGACTCGTTCATCGTCGCCGTGCTGGAACTGCTGGCCGACAGCGCCAGCATCAAGACCCGTTCCGGGCAATTGCGCTGCATTCCCACGGCAGCGTTCGACCCCGCCATCCTCAGCACAGCGCTGGAATTGCGCCGCATCACCCAGGAGCAATCGAACAGCTCGGTGGTCATCAACAACGTCATGATGATGAAGGTGCTCAGGCAGGTCAATCCAGGCATCCATCCCGAAATCGAGATGGGCCGCTACCTGACCGAGCGCGGTTTCGCCAATGTGGCGGCCACCTTGGGCGAGGTGGTGCGCGTGGCCGACGATGGCACGCCCTACGCCTTGATCGTCCTGCAGCGCTACGTCGATAACCAGGGCGACGCCTGGCAGTGGAGCATGGACACGCTGGAGCGCGCCATCCAGAGCGAAGCACTGGATGAATCCCATCGCCAGCCCAACACCCGCCCGCAGGACGCCCAGGGGATCGATGACAATTCCGCCCTGGTCGAACTGGTGACGTTTTCGCGCTTGCTGGGGCAGCGGCTGGGCGAGATGCATAGCCTGCTGGGCCAGCCCAGCGACGACCCCGCCTTCGATCCGGAGACGATAGGGGAGGCCGTCTGGAGGGGCTGGGCGCAAGGAGCGGCCCAGCAACTCGAGGCCGCCCTCGACATCCTGCGCAAGAAAGCGGAGTGGCCCAATGCAGCCGATGCCCAGTATGCCGCCAGCTTGCTGGCGCAGCACGAGAGATTGCTGGAACGCATCCATCAGCTTGCGCAAGCCGCTGAAGGTTCTCTTGCCATACGCCTGCACGGTGACTTGCATCTGGGCCAGGTGCTCATTGCCTTCAACGATGTCTATATCGTCGATTTCGAAGGCGAACCGGCGCGCCCGCTGGAACAACGGCGCGCCAAGGGAAGTCCGCTGCGGGATGTGGCCGGCCTGTTGCGCTCCTTCGACTATGCCGCCGCCTTTGGCCACACCATGGGACCCAGCGATCTCGATGACGCAGCACTGGCCAGCAAGAAGCGGATCCTGCAACGCTTCGCCCCGGCCTGCCAGGCCGCGCTGCTGGAAGGTTATCGCCTGGGCCATCCGTTGCTGGAGCAGAGCCTGCCACTGGACGCACAGGCTCTGCTGCTGGATCTGTTCACGCTGGAAAAGGCAGCCTATGAAATCTGTTATGAAGCGGCCAACCGGCCCACGTGGATGCACGTGCCGCTGCGGGGACTGTACCTCATAGCGAACCGGATACTGGGCGAGGAAGATGGCGCATAGCGACCCAACACGACTGATCGACAAAGGAGCAGCAATGCTACCGTCACGACGAAAAAGCCCGACCGAAGCTCCAGGCGCGCCGCCATCGGATGCATTGCTGGATGAATCCCTGGCCACTCGCCTGATGCAAGGACGGCTGGGCGATCCCTTCGCCTTGCTGGGACCGCGCGAGATTGCCGACTTGGCAGAGGCGGCGAACCAGAAGGCCAAGGGCAAGCGTTTGCGTCTTTGCTGCTATTTCCCCGGCGCCAGCGCCGTGCAGGTCTATGCCCGTACTTCCGCCGCGCCCGACGCGCCGGACTCGACGGGTTCGCTGTTGGGCAGCTTGCATGAGTGGTCGTGCGCTACCGGCCAGGGCGAGGCGGATCATGCACAGGAAGCTCCGCACCAGCGCAGCGGCATCTTCTGCGGCGAAGTGAAGCTGCCCAGGCGTGCAGTACAGCCCCCAATTCCCTATGTCTTTCACGTCACCTGGCCCGGCGCTGACGGTAGAGAAACGCTTCAGATCACGGAAGACGCCTACGCCTTCGGCCTGTTGCTGAGCGACTTCGATCTGCATCTCTTCCGCGAAGGCCGGCACCGGCAACTGGCGCGCTGCTTCGGATCGCAAGTCATGGAGATCGACGGCGTAGAGGGTGTGCGTTTTGCGGTCTGGGCCCCCAATGCGCAGCGTGTCTCCGTGATCGGCGACTTCAATCAATGGGATGGCCGACGCAATCCCATGCGGCTGCGTCAAAGTGCCGGCGTCTGGGAATTGTTTGTCCCGCGCCTGGGCGATGGTGCGCTCTACAAGTATGAAATCATCGGCCCCCACGGCGAGCTGTTGCCCGGCAAGGCCGACCCGATGGCGCGGGCGACGGAAGTTCCGCCGGCCACCGCCTCCCGCGTCATCGATGACAGAAAGCTGGTCAGCGGTCGCCGCTGGCAGGATGAAGACTGGCTGCAGCGACGTGCGCAAGGGCAGACGCACCAGGCGCCGATGTCGATCTATGAAGTCCATGCCGCCTCGTGGCTGCGGCTGCCGGAGGAGGGCAACCGCAACCTCGACTGGAACGAACTCGCAGATCGTCTGATTCCCTACGTCAAAGGCATGGGCTTCACGCATGTGGAATTGCTACCGGTGATGGAGCACCCGTTTGGCGGCTCATGGGGTTACCAGCCCTTGTCCCAGTTCGCGCCCAGCGCCCGCTTCGGCCCGCCGGCCGAGTTTGCCGCGTTTGTGGATGCCTGCCACCGCGCAGGGATAGGCGTGCTGCTTGACTGGGTGCCGGCGCACTTCCCATCCGATCCGCATGGCCTGGCCTATTTTGACGGCACGCCCTTGTACGAGCATGGCGATCCTCGCGAGGGCATTCATCAGGACTGGGACACCCATATCTACAACCTCGGACGACACGAGGTACGCGGCTTTCTCATCGCCAGCGCCCTGGAATGGCTGGAGCATTTCCATGTCGATGGCCTGCGTGTGGATGCGGTCGCTTCCATACTCTATCGCGACTACAGCCGCAGCAGCGGCCAATGGGTGCCCAACATCCATGGCGGTAGGGAAAACCTGGAGGCCGTGGATTTCCTGCGCGAGCTCAACCAGACCGTCGCCGAGCGCTGTCCCGGGGCGCTGATGATCGCCGAGGAATCCACCGCCTGGCCCGGCGTGACGGCTCCCGTGTCCGAGGGCGGCCTGGGATTCACCTACAAATGGAACATGGGCTGGATGCACGACACGCTACGTTATGTGGAACTCGACAGCATCTACCGCCGCTACCATCATCACGACATCACCTTTGGCATGATCTATGCGTTTTCGGAATCCTTCGTGCTGCCGATTTCCCACGATGAAGTGGTGCATGGGAAGGGTACGCTGCTACAAAAGATGGCCGGTGACGCCTGGCAGCGTTTCGCCAATCTGCGCGCCTATCTCGGCTTCATGTGGACGCATCCCGGCAAGAAGTTGCTCTTCATGGGCTGCGAGTTCGCCGAAACCAGGGAATTCGACCCCGACCGGTCACCGCAATGGGACCTGCTCGACGATGCCCGCCACCGTGGCGTCCAGCGGCTGTTGCGTGACCTGAACCGGCTGTACGCAGGCACGCCGGCCCTGTATCGCCACGACACGGAGGCCAAGGGCTTTTCCTGGGTGGTCGGCAATGACGAGATCAATAGCGTCTTCGCCTATTTCCGCCAGACGGACAATGAAGCGCCGGTCCTGGTAGTGATCAACATGACCCCGGTGCCGCGCCACCACTACCGGATAGGCGTGCCCCCTGGCCAGACCCAGCAGGATCGATGGGAGGAAATCCTCAATACCGATGCAGATTGCTACGGCGGCAGCCACTTGGGCAATGGCGGTGAGTTGAGGGCGCAGGCGCAAGCCTGTCATGGCCACGCCAGTTCGCTGGTGCTGACCTTGCCGCCCTTGTCGACGCTGGTGCTGCGCCGGGGCTGACGTCAGCGGTATCCCACAGCACATCGTCCGTGCCGCCGATGTTGCCGAGACAGGCTTGAGCGCATCATCTGCTTTCCTACTAACGACGTACTTTGGAGACACTCATGGATAGCCAGGACGCAATTACCCTCTTGCAGGGAGACCATCGCGAAGCCGAAGAGCTCTTTGAAAAATTTGAAGACATCAAGGACAAGGCCAGCGCGCAAGAAAAATTCGAGCTCGCGCAAAAGGTCTGCGGCGCGCTACTCATCCATATGGAAATCGAAGAAAAGATCTTTTACCCGCAGGTGCGCCAGCGCATCGGTGACGATGACCTGATGAATGAATCCGTGGTCGAGCATGCAGGAGCCAAGGATCTGATCAAGCAATTGGGCCAGCTCAAGGCAGACGATCCCATGTTTGACGCGAAAATGAAGGTCTTGAGCGAACAGATCCAGCATCACGTCGAGGAAGAGGAGTCCGAGATGTTTCCCCAGGTTCGCAAGGCCAATCTCGACCTGCAGGTGCTGGGCGCAGAACTGCTCAAGGGCAAGACCCAGATGCAGGAAGAGCAGGGCTTGGCGCCTGAGGAGTCTTGATTTCTGTCTGGTGCGTAAGGCGTTGCGCCGCCTTGCTTGAGCGCATTCGTGCCAAGGCGTCGTCAGCTATACTGGCGCCTTGCTAGCACGATCAGGGGGCCGTAGTGAAGGACTGCATTACCACCATCGAACAGTTGGAGGCACTCTATAGCCAGCCCGGCGAGCGCGCCCTGGTCAAGGAAATCAATCACCTCAACGAGGACTACCAGGCCTTCGTGCGGGCCTCGCCCTTCGTGGTGCTGGCCACCGCTGGGACGGAGGGCCTGGACTGTTCCCCCAAGGGCGACCCGCCGGGCTTCGTGCAGATCATCGATGCGCGCACTCTGGCCGTCCCCGACCGGCCAGGCAACAACCGGCTCGACAACCTGCGCAACATCATCACCAATCCGCGCATCTCGCTGCTGTTCATCATTCCGGGCGTAGGCGAGACCTTGCGCGTCAATGGCCGCGCCACGATCTCGACGGATCCTGCCCTGCTGGCGCGTTTCGAGATGCGGGGCAAGCTGCCGCGCAGCGTCATCGTCGTGCAGGTGGAGCGGGCCTATTTCCATTGTTCCAAGGCCATCGTGCGTTCCGAACTGTGGTCGGCATCGGCCCAGGTGGCGCGCAGCAGCCTGCCTTCGCCGGGCGCCATGCACCAGCGCCTCAGCGGTGGCAAGATCGATGGACAGGCCTACGACCGCGAGCTGCCCCAGCGTACCGAAGCGGGTCTCTACTGAGCCTGTAGCGACGCGATCCTACGTCCGGCAGACCGGCCTGCCGGAATTCGACAGTCCCAATCCATGTTTTGCGATGCGTGCTGAACCCGACCTGGCTCAGGCTGCGGCCTGCTGCTGCGGCGAACACAAGGCGCTGCTTGCGCGCCTGATGCGCCGCATCGCGTCTTCCAGCACGGCGTCGGCCGTGGCCCGGGACAGGCGCAGGTAAGGGGATAGCCCTAATGCTGCGCCATGGGTCAACGTCAACCCTTCGGACTCCTTCATGCTGACCAGCCGGGAGTGAGGCTGTTTCGTACGCCAGATGGCGTCGCCGATCTGGCATCCGTGATTATCGAGACACCACATCAAGAAGGTTCTGTTTCCGTAAAAGGATGGCTTGATGGACGGAATTGCCGTCAAGTAATGAGATACCTGGCTCACAATCTTTGATACCGTGAGGGTCATCCCAAGGCAGGATCAATCTGCTACCACAGGTCAGCAGCAAGACCGAATAATTGCGATTTTTGGAGGAGCAATCCAGATGACACTCGAAGAACGTAGCAGCTACGCGCAAACCATGTTTGCAAAACACCCGGAGCTTTTTCCGGAGCATCGGCGGCAGTCGATATTGGATGGTGTGGTGCTGATCGGGATGACGCCATTTGAAGCAAGGTTGGCAGGTGGCGCATTCGCGTACAGGGTGGTTGCCGATAAGGCGAAGTGGCCCGAACAAAGTGACCCGCTTGAAGTCATGTGGGCGCAATCCATACAAGCTGATGATAGTGAAATATGGATGACGTTCAAGAATTCCTCCCAGTTTGCCGGTGGCAAAGACGTCACTTTCCGAGTCTATTTTGAGCGTGGACACGCGGCAAAGATTGAAGTGTCGGAGGAAGCGAATGCTTGACCTGATCAGCTTGCGGACCATCTTGATCTGCTTTTTGAGCGTCTATTTGGCAAGCTTGGGAAAGTCAAGCCACGCTCACATTTTCGACCAGGGGCCACAGCCCAGCACTATCGAAATTGATCTCACAAGGGCGGGACCTGTTGCCGACTTCAGGTTCAAAGTGAAAAAACACTTCTCCCATTGGTTTTCGATGAGATTCTGGTTTGCTGAGAGCGATCAGGCGGAGCGCGCGCGTATTCAGAAGCTGTTGGGTAGCCACGCGATTGATAAGAACGGAAAACCAGCTGAGCCCGGCATATCGACCCCAGTTGATCTCCAGATTTTTGCTGAATGCGCAGGGGGAAAAGAAGTTGAGGTCTATTCTCAACATATCGACCCGATTTTGGCATCGTGGGGCGCGGGTTATTTCGGGAAGAATATTGGACACCATATTCTGACTCCCGGCATTTACAGGGCTCGTCTTGTCAATAAGCGCGCTGCACACGAGTTATCGTCGATACGCACCACGTTCGAAATAGCGATGCCAGCCAATGTGGTTTTCACTCCCGGCAATACGACTTCACGGGGTGAACCATGCCGACCGTAACAGTAAATATTGCAGGCCCGGGTGCTCCCACCTCCAATGGAGAGGCATCCCTAGCGGGACACATGTGGTATTCGCTCTCTGATGGCAAGGGAAAAACTGAAAGTTATGGCTTCTCTCCGGCACGGGAATACCCTGGGAATCCTTTTGCGCCGGGAGCCGTCAATGCTCATGGCTCTGATGACACTTATTACACGGTAAAAAAATATTCGAGAACCTTCGATATCACGCAAGCGCAGTACGATGCCATGCAAAGTTTCGGTAGAAATCCGTCAGCGGGCGGATTTGATACCTATTACAACGGTCTTAGCAATAGCTGCATTGACTTCACTTGGAAGGCGTTAGAGAAGGGAGGTTTGAACACCTCGGGATTTCAGGGAGAACTGCTTCCCTTGGATAATATCGATCGAATCAAAAAGATTGACCCAGTCACAGGGAGTCTCGGTAAACCTTCTGTCCGTAGACAGCGCTTCTGAACCGCCTTGACATGTTGCCTAGAACCCATTTCATAAATAGGCGTGAGATGCATTCTGCCCAGAAAGGGCGCTGGCAAGGAGCGCAACGCGGTCAGCGCCCTTTCTGGGCAGAACCCGGAGGGAGCGGCCCGTTTGGGCGAATTGCTGCGTTACGAATTTGGGTCAAGACGCCCAGTCTTGACCCAAATTCGCGCCTTGCACTTCATCCCAAACGGGACTCGCTCGCACTCACGCCTATTTATGAAATGGGTTCTAGATAAATCAGCGAAAGCAGTTCCCACCAAAAAGTGGTGGGAACCCAAGCAAGCAACCGCCGAACCGGCCTCCTGATGCCCCTCGGCCGCGGCCTTAGGCTTTAGTGGATCAGTACAATACCGGTATGGCCCTCGCGCTCCAGCTGGGCCACCAGTCCAAGTTCCCACTCCCGATATTCCTCGAAACCGGCATTGCGCAAGGCCAGATCCTTGTGCAGATAAGGGCTGTAGCTCTGGTCATCGTCGCCGGTGACGACTCCGTCGCTACCGCTGTCGGTGGGCAGTTTCGCCGCGTTCCAGTTTTGTGCGCCGGCCGAGCGCTACTCAACAGTCCTGCCACCACGCTACCGGCCAGCACGCCATCGTCTGCCCCTGGCGCAGGTCACAGCAGCGCCGACACGTCCTTGCCGCCCAGCTTGCTTTCCAGTTCGCGCACGAAGCGTGGATTGCGCGACAGCGAGGTGCCGGTCGCCCAGGCCAAATGCAGGCTATCGGGGACATGGCCAACGAACTTGCGTTCTTCTGCCGTACGCACATCCACCAGCAGCACCTTGCCGGCCTCCACCAGCGCCCAGGCCTGCTTCGGGCTGATGCCGCCGGCATACGGGAGGCCATCGGCAATGGCCTGTGCACGGATCTGCGCCAGTTTGGGCGGCAGCTCGCGCTGGCTGGCTTGGGGGGCGGGGGCGCTCAGGGTGGCTACGGACGACAAGGAAGACATCTGGGTTTCTCCATGACAGGGAATTGATGTTCACCGCGCTGCCATTTGGCGGCTATAGACGGCAATCGATGGGCTCACTGTAAAACCGCCCCTGAATCTGGGGAACGAATAAAAAAGAAGCTTGAAAGAAGAAAAACGCATAAGCAGGGGTTGGCGCGATCAGCGGACGATGCCGCCGGCCACGGTGGATGTCCCCGATCGTTGTCAACCCGTGGATGACTCATTAAAATGAGAATAATTACTATTTACAAGGTCAGATGAGGATATGTCGGCTCGCTACGACACCAGCGTCAGGCGCACTCATGCGCTGTGCTGGCACGGTGCGCGAGCGCAGCCCATCCAGCCGGTAAAAAAAATCGCCAACCGCATTACGGGTTTCGGGCAGCTCGTTCGGCATACAAAGAGAAGCCCCCGATGATTGACCCCGATGCTCCGATGAACGCAAGCCTTTTCCTCCACCTGGCCCATCCCGCGCGTTGCCCGCCGGGCTGCGGCGGCGTGCTGTCCGCGCTGCCGGGGTGGGCGGCTGCGCCGTTGGCGCGGCGCCTGCTGCTGGTCGTGGCGATGCTCTTGCTGTGGCCGGCGGCCACGCAAGCGCAGGGCACGCCCGAGGCGCGTCGCCACTTCAACGTGGCGGCCGGGCCACTGGAGGAAGCGCTGAACCGGTTTGCACGCCAGGCCGGCATCACCATGTCCTATGCCTCGGCCCTGGTGCAGGGGCGGCAGGTCACGGCCTTGCAAGGTGAATACTCGGTCCGGCAAGGCCTGGAGGTGCTGCTGGCCGGTAGCGGCCTGCGCGCCGTGCGCTCGGACAAGGGCGCCTACGCCTTGCAGCCGCTGGTGCAAGGCGCGCCCGAGCAGGTCGATACGCTGCACCGCCTGGGCAATATCACCGTATCGGGCCGGCGCGACGAGCCCGGCGCCTTCGATCCGGTGGAGGGTTATGTGGCGCTGCGCAGCGCCACTGCCAGCAAGACCGATACGCCGCTGCTGGAGCTTGCGCAATCGGTCTCGGTGGTGACGCGCGCGGAGATGGAGGCGCGGGGCGCCAACAGCATTCTGGATGTGCTGCGCTACATGCCCGGCGCCAATACCGAGACCCACGGGGTGGACCCGCGTGGTTATGACTATTTCAACCTGCGCGGCTTCATCAACGCCCAGACCACCAGCAATTACCTCAACGGGCTGCGTCAGATACCGTCCGGTTTCGGCATGTTCCGCACCGAGACCTATGGCCTGGAGCGAGTGGAGGTGCTGCGCGGCGCCAACTCGGCAAGCTTCGGCCAGGCCGACCCGGGCGGCGTCATCAATCGCCTCAGCAAGCTGGCCGGCAGCGGCGCGCGCAACGAGCTGATGGTCGATGTCGGTTCCTTCCAGCGCCGCCAGGTGGCCGCCGACCTGAGCGGCGAGCTCGACCCGGAGGGCAGGGTACAGGCGCGCATAGTGGGCCTGCTGCTCGATGGCGACACCCAGTTCCGCTACGCCAATGGCCGCGCCGGCGACAATGATCGCGTCTATCTGGCGCCCTCGCTGAAGATCCGGCCCTCGGCCGACACCTCCATCACCCTGCTTGCCGAATACCTGAAGGACCGCAGCGGCAGCGGCCGCTGGACCGCCGTGCGCGCCGATGGCAGCCAGACCCATACCTTGCTGGGCGACCCTGACTTTGACCAGCAGCGCGGCGAACAATGGTCGCTGGGCTGGATGCTGGAACACCGGCTCGACGCCACCTGGACGCTGCGCCAGAACTTTCGCCAGGCGGCGTTGCGATCGCAGTACGCCGCCGTCAATCCGGGCAGCTTCAATGGCAGCCTCCTCAGCCGCAGCACCGCCGTCTACGATACCCAGGTCGAGAACACCTTGCTGGACAACCAGGCCCTGGCCCGCTTCCAATGGGGCCAGGCCGAGCACCAGGTGCTGCTGGGCCTGGACTGGTCGCACATGAGCGCGCGCGAGCAGCGCTACCGTGGCGTCGCCCCCAGTCTGGACATCGACAACCCGGTCTACACGCAGCCCATCCCGGCCGCCACCACCCGCTTCGGCGACCTCGACCAGACCCTGGTGCAGACCGGCCTCTACGCCCAGGACCAGATCCGCTACCAGCGCATCGTGCTGACCCTGGGGGCGCGCTACGACCGCTCGCGCGACAGCACCCGCAATGCCGCCAACAACAGCCTCCAGGCTGCCGACGAGAACGCCTTCAGCGGCCGTGTCGGGCTGTCCTACCTGGTCAGCCCGGAGCTGGCCCCCTATGTCAGCTACGGCAGCTCCTTCCTGCCACAGGCTGGGCAGGACGTCGATGGCAAGCCCTTCAAGGCCGCTACGGCCAGGCAGATCGAGGCCGGCGTCAAGTACCTGCCGGATCATGGCCGCACCGTCTATACCGCCGCCCTCTACCAACTGGTCAAGGACAACGCTCTGGGCTCGGACCCGCTGCATGCCAACTTCTCCGTCTCCAACGGCCAGGTCCGTTCACGCGGCGTGGAGCTGGAAGCCAAGGGCGAGCTCCTGCCTGGCCTGAACGTGACAGCTGCCTATACCTATGCGCAAGTGGTCAACACGCAGAACGCCGCCCCCGAACTGATCGGCAAGACGCCCATCCTGGTGCCGCGCCAGGCCGCTTCGCTCTGGCTGGACTACACCGTGCAGCGCGGCGACCTGGCCGGCATGGGCGTTGGCGCCGGGGCGCGCTATACCGGGCGCAACTACGCCACCGCCGCCAACACGGTGGAAAACGCCGCCCAGGTCATCCTCGACGCCATGGTCCGCATCGACCGTGGACCCTGGCGTTATGCATTCAATGTCAGCAACCTCGCCAACATGCAGTACACCTCATGCCTGGCCGAGCCCACGCTGACCTGTTTCTGGGCGCCGGAACGCACTGCGGTCCTCAGCGCCCGTTATCGTTGGTAGGCCCAGCCGTCGCCATGGCCGCTCATGGCCGGCATCGATGCTGTATCGATGCCGGCAGAATTCAAGGAAGGCAGGACAAGGTGAACCACACAACGTCAACGCAAGCCGCCCGTCTACGGGAGCAATTCATCGAGCATCGCGCACGCCTGCGCGACGTGGCCACGCGCATCCTGGGTTGCCCGCACCGGGCCGACGACGTGGTCCAGGATACCTTCATCAAGATCGCCGAAGTCCCCGACGACTTCGATATCAAGCAGCCGGTGGCCTACCTCTACCGCATCGTGCGCAACCTGGCCATCGACCGTCATCGGCGCAGCGCCTTCGAATGCGACGTCTTCACCGAAGAGGAGGATGGCCTGGACGTGCACCAGGAAGGCGATTCGCCCGAAGCCATCGCCATCAGCCGGCAATACCTCTCCATGATTGGCCGCGCGCTGGAAGCGCTGCCGGCCCGCACGCGCCGTGCCTTCGAGCTGTACCGGCTGTCCGGACTGACCCAGCGCGAGATTGCGGCCGAGCTCAACATCTCCACCACGCTGGTCAATTTCATGATCCGCGACGCCCTGGCTTGCTGCCGCAACCTGCTGCAGAACGAACCGGAACTGGCCGGTTCCTGAGCCCGAAGCAAGCAGGCGAGGGCGTGACATCTGCATGATCCATCATGACCTGTGCATGAACTTTTACTGGCGCGACTAAATTTTTCGAGTGCTGCCTCGTCATCGTTAATGAGACACGTTTTTATTTACGATGCAAGCAATTGCGCATGACAAGGAGCAGGCCATGAGTTTTGATGCCGACGATGCGGTGTTCCGCGTACTGGTCAATCACGAAGAGCAATATTCCATCTGGCCCGACTACAAGGCCATTCCGCCGGGCTGGACCGATGTGGGTGTCAGCGGCGACAAACAGACCTGCCTGGCGCATGTCGAGAAGGTCTGGACCGACATGCGCCCGCTGAGCCTGCGGCGCTTCATGGAACAGGAACAGAACGCCGCGGGCTGAGCCATGATGGCTCCGACCTGGCTCCTGTTCTGCCTGCCGTGCGCCGGCGGCAGCGCCAGCAGCTACCTGCGCTGGCGGCGCCTGCTGCCGGCCCATCTCCAGGTGCTGCCGCTGGAGTTGCCCGGACGCGGCAGCCGCATGGCCGAAGCGGCGCTGCGCGACTTCGACACCCTCAGCATGCAATTGACGAGCCGGGTGGCTGCCGAACTGGCCCGTTGGCCGCAGGCGCGCTATGCCCTCTTTGGTCACAGCATGGGCGCGCTGCTGGCCTACGGGATGGCGCGCTGCCTGGCGCTGCAACCTGCGCTGCGGCAGCCGGATGCGCTGTTGCTGTCGGCCAGCGCTGCACCATCCCGGCGCGACACCCATCGGTTCGCGGCCAGCGACACCGCTTCGCTGTTGCACGACCTGCGCCGTCTGGGCGGCACTGATCCGGAAGTCTTTGAAGACCGTGAATTGCTGTCCATGACGCTGGACGTGCTGGCGGCAGACTACGCCGTCTGCGCCAGTTTCATCCGCCATCCCGGCCCGCCCCTGACGATGCCGCTGCAAGTCTATGCAGGGCGCAGCGACGAGATCGATGCCGCCTGCCTGAACGCCTGGCGCGAGGAGACCCGTGCCGCCTTCGACCTGCAATGGTTCGACGGCGGCCACTTCTATCTCCACGCCCAGCAGGACGCGCTGCTGGCGCATCTGGCGGCGCGTCTGGATGCGCTTTCGGCGCTGTCTTGTCAGGAGGCCAGCCATGCAGCGTGACATGCCCGCCGACCTTGCCGCCTGCGCCGGCTTGCCGCCCGGGATCGAGGTCTGGCAGTACTGCCTGGCCGAGAGTGACGTCGAGATGGACGCCGGCCTGCTCGCCACCGCGCGCGCCCAGCTGAGCAGCGCCGAGCGTTCGCGCATGGACGCCTTGGTCCGCCCCGCCGACCGTCACCGCTTTGCATTGGCGCATGCGCTCTTGCGCCTGCTGCTGGCGCGCCGGCTGGATTGCCCGCCATCCCGGCTGGACTTCAGTGTCGGCCCGTTCGGCAAGCCGCGCCTGGCGCATTACGATGGCCTGCATTTCAACCTCTCCCATGCCGGCGACTACGTGCTGCTGGCCTTGTCGGAGCAGGGCGAAGTGGGCGTTGACATCGAATACCGCGATCCCGGACTGGACGTGGGCAGCCTGGCCGAACTGGCCTGGTCCGAGCGCGAACGCCGCGATGGCCAGATCCAGCCCTGCGACTTCTTCGCCCGCTGGACCGGCAAGGAAGCCGTGCTCAAGGCGCTGGGCGTGGGCATCGGCGAGCACCTGCAGGCGCTCAGCATCCATCCCCGTGCCGACGGCAGTTACGCCATCGCGCACGACCAAGCCGGCTGGGCCGAGGTCCAGGCCTGCCAACTCGTTTCCCCGCCTGGTTACGCCGCCGCAGTGGCCTGGCTCTCCACGCACTGAGGATCATGCATACAGACATCGCATCGGCCCTGCCTCCGCAGGCCACCGCCTTTCCCGCCGACCTGGCGACCCCCTGGCGCAGCAAGGCGCCGCCCGCCAGCGCGCTGCCGGCGCTGCTGCAAGCGGAGAGCCCCGGCCAGCCGCTGCAGCAGGCCTTCGAACGCCAGCGCGACTGGATCGACGCCACCGTGCAGCAGGTCGGCGGCGTGCTGCTGCGCGGCTATGCGGTGCCGGAAGTGGCGGTTTTCCGCGCTTTCGCCGCCGCCTTCGGCCATGCGCTGCTGAGTTATGAATTTGCCTCCACGCCGCGCTCGAACGTGTCCTCGGGGGTCTATACCTCCACCGAATATCCGGCGCACCAGCACATTCCGCTGCACAACGAGCAGGCCTACACCCGCGAGTGGCCGATGAAGATCTGGTTCCACTGCGTGACCGCCGCACAGGCTGGCGGCGAGACGCCCATTGCCGACAGCCGCGCGATCTATCGCCGTATGCCGGCGGCCATCCGCGAGCGCTTTGCCGCCGGGCTGGTGTATGTGCGCAACTACGACAGCGACTTCGACGTGCCGTGGCAGCAGGTCTTCAACACCGACGACCGCGCCCAGGTCGAGGCCTTCTGCCGCCGCGCCGGGGTGCAATGGGAATGGAAGGCCGATGGCAGCATGCGCACCATCCAGCGCTGCCAGGGCGTGGAGCGCCATCCGCGCAGCGGCGAGATGGTCTGGTTCAACCAGGCGCACCTGTTCCATCCCTCCAATCTGCAGGCCGATGTGCGTGAGAGCCTGGAAGACATGCTCGGCGTAGACAACCTGCCGCGCAATGTGCTCTTCGCCGATGGCTCGCCCATCCCCGACAGCATGCTCGAGGAGGTGCGCGCCGTGCTGGACCAGGAAACCGTCATCTTCCCCTGGGAAGCCGGCGACGTGCTCATGCTCGACAACATGCTGGCCGCCCATGCGCGCACGCCCTTCGAAGGGCCGCGCAAGGTGGTGGTGGCCATGGCCGAGCCGCACGGCAACCTGCACCTGGGCTGATCCGCACAGCAGCGCCATCTCTTCGTCACCAGCGTAACCAGCGCGCCCTTGAATTATGAAGGCGCGCCTTCTTCACCCTCAGGACCCGTCATGAACCAGGCAGCCTCGCCGACCTTGCCCTTTGACCCCGCCCGGCATTTCTTTGCCGACAACTTCGTCAGCCAGTTCCGCGCCATCGCCGCAGAGGCGACAGAGACCGGCGCAGAAGCTCGCACCCTGGTGGTGGCCGACGCCAGCGGCGAACGCCGCTTCAGCTTCGCCCAGCTCGACCTGCGCGCCCGCGCCTATGCCGCCGTGTTCCAGCAGCGCTGCCCGCAGGGCGCCCGGGTGCTGCTGGTGCTGGAAAACGATGAACACTATGTGCAGGCCTTCCTCGGCTGTCTCTATGCAGGCATGGTGGCGGTGCCGGTGTTCCCGCCGGAATCGGTGCGTCCGCAACATCTCAAGCGCTTGGCTGGCATCGCCGCCGACGCCCAGGCCGCCTGCGTGGTGCTGCCGGAGCCGTTGCGCCAGACCTGCGCACAAGCAGCCCTGTTCGGCGCCGCCGAGCTGCTGGCGGCAGAGCAGGTGGCCGATGCCGACGCCGTCCACTGGCGCGAACATACGCCGCAGCCGCAGGACATCGCCTTCCTGCAGTACACCTCCGGCTCCACCTCAGCGCCCAAGGGGGTGATGGTCAGCCATGGCAACCTGATGGCCAACGAAGCCGCCATCAGCGCCTGCATGCGGGTGCGCGAGGACGACATCTTCGTCACCTGGCTGCCGCTGTACCACGACATGGGCTTGATCGGCGGCCTCTTGCAGGGCCTGGTGCGGGGCCTGAAGACGGTCTTGTGCAGCCCCCGTTACTTCCTGGAGCGGCCGTTGCGCTGGCTGGAGCTGGTCGCCCGGCATCGCGGCACGGTCAGTGGCGGTCCCGATTTTGCCTATCGCCTGTGCGTGGAGCGCATCAAGCCGGCCCAGTTGCAAGGCGTGGACCTGTCGAGCTGGCGGGTGGCCTTCTGCGGCGCGGAACCGCTGCGCGCCGACACCTTCCCGGCGTTCATCGAACGCTTTTCCGCCGCCGGTTTCTCTTCAGGCGCCGCCTATCCTTGCTACGGCCTGGCCGAGGCCACACTCATCGTCAGCGGCGGCCCCGCACATGGCGCGCGCACTGCCGCGTTCAATACCGCTGAACTGGCCGCCGGCCGCGCCGTGGCGGGCGGTCCCGACGATACCCGCCTGGTGGCCTGCGGCGAAATCGCTCCGCACCATGAAGTGCGCATCATCGACGACGGACGCGTGCAGCAGGACGGCGCGGTCGGCGAGATCGAGGTCTGCGGGCCCAGCGTGACCCAGGGTTACTGGCAGCGCGGGCAAGAGAGCGCCGCCGCCTTCGTCGAGCGCGATGGCCGGCGCTGGCTGCGCACCGGCGATCTTGGTTTCCTGCAGGATGGCCAGCTCTACATTGCCGGCCGGCGCAAGGATCTGATCATCGTGCGCGGCCAGAATGTCTATCCGCAAGACATCGAGCGCGCCGTTGAAGACCAGGTCGAGGCTGTGCGCAAGGGCAGGGTGGCGGCGTTCGCCGTGAGCACAGGGGAGGGTGAAGGCATCGGTGTAGCCGCCGAAATCTCACGCGGCATGCAGAAGCTCGCCGCGCCAAGCGTGATCGCCAGCGCCATTGCCGAGGCCGTGGCGCAAGCCAGCCTGGAAGCGCCGCAAGTGGTCATCCTGCTCAACCCGGGCGGCCTGCCCAAGACTTCCAGCGGCAAGCTGCAGCGCAGCGCCTGCCGCAGCGGCTGGCACAATGGCGAACTGGATGCCTGGGCCATCGTCGAGGATGGCGAGATCAAGGCCGGACCAAGCGATGCGCAGGGCGGGGAGCTGGTCGCCGAGCCGCCGCAGGGCGAGGTCGAAACCGCACTGGCCGCGATCTGGCAGGGCGCGCTCAAGCGCGCTTTGCCAGGCCGGCAGGCCGACTTCTTCCGCAGCGGCGGCAGTTCGCTGGCGGCCATGCAGGTGGTGGCGGCGGTGGTGGATCGCTGGCAGGTGGAGTTCACGCCGGCCATGATGTTCGCCGCCCCGACGCTGGCCGCCAGCGCGGCGCAGATCGCTGCGCTGGTGGCAGCGGGCGCGCATGCCGCGCCCTTGCCAGCCTGCGTGGGCGGGCAGAGCGAGTTTCCGTTGACGCAGGCCCAGCAAGGCCTGTGGCTGACCTGGCAACTGCAGCCCGACAGCGCCGCCTACAACCTGGCCGGCGTGCTGGACCTGCGCGGCGAGCTGCACGTCGAGGCGCTGGAAGACGCCCTGTGCGACCTGGCCGCGCGTCACGCTGCGCTGCGCACTCTCTTCCCGCTGCGCGATGGGGTGCCGGTGCAGCAGGTGCTGGACATCGACGAAGCCCGTCCCATGCTCTTGCGCAGCGACCTGCGCCGCCAGCCCGCCGACAAGCGCGCGCAGGCCGCCGCCAGCGCCTTGCAACGCTTCCATGCACAAGCCTTCCGGCTCGACAGCGAGACGCCGCTGCGCGCCATGCTGGTGCAGCTGGAACCGCATCATTTCCGCCTCGGGCTCTGCATCCACCACATCGCCGCCGACGGCTGGTCGCTGGGCATCATCCTCGATGAATTGACGGCCGCCTATGAGGCGCGCTGCGCCGGCGCCGCGCCATCCTGGCCGGCGCTGGAATTGCAGCCGGGCGACTACGCCGTGTGGCAGCGCCAGCGCAGCCAGCCCGGTTCGCCTGAGTTCCAGCGCCAGCTGGACTACTGGCGCGCCCGGCTGGACGGCGCGCCCGCGCTGCTGCCACTGCCCACCGACCGTCCCCGCCAGGCCGGTGCGCACGGCGGCGAGGGCCAGCACCGCTGGCGCTTGTCCGTTGCGCTCTCCAATGCCTTGCGCAAGCTCGCCGCCAGCCAGGGCGTGACCCTCTATGGCGCGATGCTGGCGCTGTTCACGCTGGCGCTGCAGCGCCTGTCCGGCCAGTCCGACCTGTGCGTGGGCGCGCCGCTGGCCGACCGGCGGCGTCGCCAGACCCAGGCCCTGGTGGCCTATCTGATCAACGTCCAGGTAGTGCGTACCCGCATCGATGAGCGTAGCGATTTCGTCGCCCTCATGCGCCAGGTACAGCAAGCCGTGCAGGACGCCCAGGCGCACCAGGACCTGCCGCTGGACGCGCTCGTGAGCGCGCTGCAACCCGAGCGCGTGGCCGGGGCCAATCCGCTGTTCCAGGTCAAGTGCACCCAGCAGCAGGCCATTGCCACAGTGCGCCGCATGGGTGGGCTGGACATGCGGGTAGAGCTGCAGGCCAATGCCGAATCGCACTTCGACCTCAGTCTGGACTTCACCGACGCTGACGAGGGCATCGATATCCTGCTGGCCTATGCACCGGCGCTGTTCGACGCCGAGACGGTGGCAGGCTTCGCCGGGCTGCTGCAAGCGCTGGCGCAACAGGTGGTGGCCGCACCGGCGCTGGCGCTGGCCGATCTGCAAGCGTTCCCGCTGGTCTCGGCGGCAGATCAGGTGCTTCAGCCCGCCGAAGACGTGGCCGCCTGCTGGCGTCGGCAGGCGCTGGCCCAGCCTGACGCGGTGGCGCTTCGTTGCGGCGCGCAGCTCATCAGCAACGCCCAGTTGCTGCAACGGATCGATGCGCTGGCGCAGCGTCTGCAAGCGGCCGGCGCGGGTCCCGAGAGCCGGGTTGCGCTCTACGCCGGGCGCGGCATCGACTTCGTCTGCGGCATGCTGGCCGTGCTCGACACCGGGGCGGCCTATGTGCCGCTGGACCCGCAGTTGCCGGCCGAGCGGCTGGGCTGGCAATTGCAGGACAGCGGGGCGCGCTGGGTGCTGCATCAAGGGCAGGGCGTGCCGGCCTGGCTGGCGCAGGCGGGCGTCCCGCTGCTGTCGCTGGAGGCCAACGGCACAGCGCCAGCCAGCGCCTGGGCGCCATCCCCGGCCCATCCCGCGCAGGCGGCCTACCTGATCTACACCTCGGGCTCCACGGGGCGTCCCAAGGGCGTGCTGGTCACCCGTGGCGGCCTGGCCAACTACGTGGCGGCCGTGCTGGAGAAGCTGGCGCTGCCCGCGGCTGCGCGCAGTATGGCGATGATTTCCACCGTGGCCGCCGACCTCGGCCACACCACGCTGTATGGCGCACTGTGCTCCGGACGGCAACTGCATCTGATCACCCACGACCTGGCCTTTGATCCGGACGGCTTTGCCGCCTATATGCACGAGCACGCGGTTGATGTGCTCAAGATCGTTCCCAGCCATCTGCAGGCCTTGCTGCACGCCGCCCGGCCAGAGCAGGTATTGCCGCGCCATACCCTGGTGCTGGGCGGCGAGGCGACCGGCTGGCCGCTGCTCGAGCGCATCACCGCCCTGCAGCCCGCCTGCCGGGTCCTGAACCACTACGGCCCCAGCGAGACCACTGTGGGCGTGCTGGCGCAGGAGGCCGCCGCCGCGTCCCGCCGCGCTGCGGTGCTGCCGGTGGGCAGTCCACTGGCGGGCGTGCAGGCCTGGGTGCTGGACAGCCAGTTGCGGCGGGCGCCGGTGGGGGCCGTGGGTGAACTGTATCTGGGCGGCGCCGGGCTGGCGCGCGGCTATCATGGGCGCGCTGCGCTCACCGCCGAACGCTTCGTGGCCCATCCCTTCGCCAGCGGGCAGCGCCTGTATCGCAGCGGTGATCTGGCCCGCTACCTGGGCGATGGCAGCATCGAGTTCCTGGGCCGCATCGACGACCAGGTCAAGATCCGTGGCCATCGCGTCGAACCCGGTGAAGTGCGCCAGCAGCTCCTGCGCCTGGCTGGGGTGGCGGACGCCGCCGTGCTGGCGCTGCCCGCAGCCGATGACGCACAGCGCCTGCAGTTGCATGGATTCATCGTCTGCGCCGCCGGCGCGGTGGCCGACCCGGCGGGATGGCGCGCCACCCTGGCGGCGGACCTGCCCGATTACATGCTGCCGACCCTGACGCCCGTGCCGGCCTTGCCGCTGACGGCCAATGGCAAGCTGGACCGCCAGGCGCTGGCCGGCCTGATGGCTGGCGCGATGGCTGCGCCCCAGCAGCAGGTGCCGCAGGTGCCGCAAGAACGGCAAGCCGGCGCACCGCAAGGCGAGCTGGAGCAGAAGCTGGCCGCCATCTGGGCCGAGGTGCTCAAGCTGCCGCAGGTGGGCCGCGACGACAATTTCTTCGAACTCGGCGGCGATTCCATCCTGACCCTGAAGATCGTGGCGCGCGCCCGCAAGGAAGGCCTGCGCATCGCTCCCAAGGCCATGATGGAAAAGCAGACCGTCGCCGCCATCGTCGCCGCCGGCGCAGTGCAGGGCATGCTGGCGGCCACGCCAGCACCAGTAGTGGCCGCCGCCCCTGCCGACATCCCGCTCACGCCGGTGCAACACTGGTTCTTCGAGCAAGGCTTCGCCAACCCGCAGCACTGGAACCAGTCGGTGCTGCTCAACGCGCCGGGCCTGGATGCTGAGGTGTTGCGCCGCGCGCTGGCGCTGCTGGCGCAACGCCATGAAAGCCTGTGCCTGCGTTTCGTGCAGGAGGGCGGGCAATGGCGTCAGCGACGCGGACAGGCACTGCTGCCGCTGGAGATCATCGATGGCGACGAACCCGGTGCCATCGCTGCGGCGGGTGAACTGGTGCAACGTAGCCTGGACCTGGCACACGGGCCGCTGATGGCGGCCGCCTGGATTCGCCTGGATGCCGAGGGCAAACAGGGCCGGCTGCTGCTGGCTGGCCACCATCTGGTGGTCGATGGGGTGTCCTGGCGCGTGTTGCTGGACGACCTGGCGGGGCTCTACCACACCCTGCAACAGGGCGGAACCCTGGCCGAACTGCCCCCGGCGACCGACCTGCACACCTGGTCGCAGGCGCTGCGCACCCATGCGCAAAGTCCTGCTGTGACGGACCAACTGGCCTATTGGCGCAGCGTGGTGGACACGCCCGAGCTGCCGCTGGCCGACGCTACCGCCAACCTGGCCGGACGCGCCGCCGATGCAGGTTTCGTGCTCGATGCCGAGGCTACGTCCCGGCTGCTGGCGCTGGGAGCGCACCCCGATCCGGCCTTGCGCGTGGCGCCCCAGGACCTGCTGTTGGCGGTGCTGGCGCGAGTGCTGTGCGACTGGAGCGGACGTGACAGCCTGCTGTTCGAACTGGAAGGCCATGGCCGTGAAGACATCCCTGGCGGGCTGGACGTGAGCCGCGCCACCGGCTGGTTCACCTCGCTCTATCCGGTGCGGCTGAGTCCTGGTGCGACGCCGACGTCCATCCCGGCGGCGCTGGAGGCGGTGCGCGCGCAACTGCGCACGGTGCCGGCCAATGGCCTGGGCTACGGCCTGCTGCGCTACCTGAGCGCGCAAGGGCAGGTATTGGCGCAGGGCGCGCAGCCGCAGATCACGTTCAACTACCTCGGCCATTTCGACCATCGCATCGAACCCGCCGGCTGGACCCTGGCCGACGAGTATGCCGGCGCCCAGCGTGCCGCCGACAGCCGCCGTCGCAGCCTCTTCGAGGCCATCGCCCGGGTGCAGCAGGGACGTCTGCAATGGCAATGGACGTATTGCAAGGACCTGCATGCGGCAGCGGAGATGCGCGCCCTGCAGGAACGGCTGCGCACGGAGCTGATGCGCTGGATAGAGGCGCTGGAGCGGCGCGCCGCTAGCGATGCCGCCGCCTATGCGCTCTCGCCGATGCAGGCCGGCATGTTCTTCCACAGCAGCATGAACGCCGGCGACGGGGCCTACATCAACCAGTTGCGCCTGGACCTGGAGGGCGTGGACGAGGCCCGTCTTGAAGCCGTCTGGCGTGAGGCGGTGCGCCGCCATCCCATCCTGCGCACGGGCTTCCGCCAGCAGGGCGACGCGCCCGAGCAATGGGTGGCGCAGCCGGTGCTGCACTGGCGCGCGCTGGACCTGAGCGGCCAGCCGTCACAGCTGGAGCAGATAGCAGCAGCGGAGCGGGCACGCGGCTTCGACCTGGCGCAACCGGGCCTGATGCGGCTGGTGCTGGTCAAGATAGGGGAGGGCCGTCATCACCTGATCTGGACCCGTCACCACCTCCTGCTGGACGGCTGGAGCAGCGCCCAGCTGTTTGCCGAGATCGTGCGCGCCTATGCCGGTGAGGAGATCGCCGCACCCACGCTCGACTATCGCCGCTACATCGACTGGCTGCAGGCCCGCGACGGCGCAGCCGCCCGCGACTTCTGGCGCGCCCAGTTGCAGCACCTGGAAGAACCGACCCTGCTGGCCGGTGCCTTGCCGCGCCCGCGGGAGGACGCCAGCGGCCATGCCGAGCATCTGGCCGCGATCAGCCCGGCGCAATGGCAGGCGCTCTGCCAGGCTGCCAAGGCCATGCGCATCACCCCCGGCACCCTGTTGCAAGGGGCCTGGGCGCTGGTGCTGCAGCGCTGCTGCGGTCAGTCCGCGGTGGCCTTCGGCGTCACCGTGGCCGACCGGCCAGCCGAACTGGAGGGCATCGAGTCCACGCTGGGGCTGTTCATCAACACCCTGCCGCTGGCGGTGCGCCTGCATGCGGCGCAGGACTGCAGCGACTGGCTGCGCGCCTTGCTGCACCAGAACCTGGCCATGCGCGAATTCGCCCATGCGCCGCTGTACGAGATCCAGCGCTGGAGCGGGCGCGCCGGCCAGGCGCTGTTCGACAGCATCCTGGTGCTGGAAAACTATCCGATGGATGAGGCCATCGGCCGCGCCGCCGACTATGGCCTGCACCTGTCCGGGCTGCGGCTGCGCGAGCAGACCAGCTATCCGCTGACCGTGGTGGCGACGGTGCAGGACGGCCTGTCGCTGCGGCTTGGCTATGACCGCAGCCGCTTCGGCGCGGAGCAGGTGGCGCAATTGGCCGACTGGCTGGCGCAGGCGCTGGTGACGCTGACCACTGGCGGCGCGCGCCTGGGCGATTGCGCGCTTGGCTCGGCCACACAGCGGCAACAGGCGCTGGACTGGAGCCTCAATGGCCAGCGCTTCGACGGCCAACAACCGGTGCATCGCCTCTTCGAACAACAGGCGTCGCGCCAGCCCGAGGCCATCGCGCTGCAGGCCGATGGTGCGCACTGGACCTACGGCCAGCTCAACGCCGCCGCCAATGCACTGGCGCGCCGGCTGCAAGCCGCTGGCGTCGGTCCCGACACCGTGGTGGCGCTGCTGGCCGAGCGCTCGGCGGCGATGGTGACGGCCTTGCTGGCGGTGCTCAAGGCGGGCGGGGCCTACCTGCCGCTGGACCCCGACTATCCGGCCGAACGACTGGCCTGGATGCTGGAAGACGCCCGTCCCGCCTGCCTGCTGTCGCATCGCGGACTGCATCGCCGACTGGCGCTGCCGGACACGCTGCTGCTGGAACTGGAAGACCAACTGCCAGGCAGCCAGGGCGGCGACGAGCCTCAGCACAACCCGCAGCCGCCGCTGCACGGCGAGCACCTGGCCTACGTGATCTACACCTCCGGCTCGACCGGCCGTCCCAAGGGCGCCGGCAACAGCCACCGCGCCCTGTACAACCGCTTGCGCTGGATGCAGCAGGCCTATGCCTTGCAGGAGGGCGACGCGGTGCTGCAAAAGACTCCGTTCGGCTTCGACGTCTCGGTATGGGAATTCCTGTGGCCGCTGATGACCGGCGCGCGGCTGGTGATGGCGCCGCCGGGCGCGCATCGCGATCCGGCTGAACTGGCCGCGCTCATCCGCGAGCAGGGCGTGAGCACGCTGCATTTCGTGCCCTCGATGCTGCAAGCCTTCCTGGCCTCGGGCCAGGCCGCTGCCTGCACCAGCCTGCGCCAGGTGATCTGCAGCGGCGAGGCGCTGCCGGCGGAGGCGCGCGACCAGTTCTTCGCACTGCTGCCGCAGGCAGCCTTGCACAACCTGTATGGTCCTACCGAGGCGGCCATCGACGTCACCCACTGGACCTGCCAGCACGGCGACCGCGGGCCGGTGCCGATCGGCCAGCCCATCAGCGGCCTGCGCGCCGTGGTGCTGGACGCCGATCTCAATGTCTTGCCCTGCGGCGTGGCCGGCGAACTCTATCTGGGCGGTATCGGCCTGGCCCGTGGCTACCTCGGGCGGCCCGGCCTGACCGCCGAGCGCTTCGTGGCCAGTCCCTTCGGCCAGGGCGAACGGCTGTACCGCACCGGCGACCTGGTGCGCTGGCGCGAGGATGGCCAGATCGACTACCTGGGCCGTCTCGACCATCAGGTCAAGATCCGTGGCCTGCGCATCGAGTTGGGCGAGATCGAGGCGCAACTGCTGGCGCTGGACGAAGTGGAGGAAGCCGTCGTGGTCGCCCACGATCACGGCGCTGGCCCCGTGCTGGCCGGCTACGTGGCCTCGCGCCGCTGGCAGCGCCAGGACGCCGCTACGCTCAAGCAGGCGCTGGCAGCCCGTCTGCCGGACTACATGGTGCCGACGGTGCTGACCCTGCTGCCAGCGCTGCCGCTGAACGCCAACGGCAAGATCGACCGCAAGGCGCTGCCCGCGCCGCGCCTGCACACCGAAGACTTTGCCTACGCCGCACCGCAAGGTCAGGCCGAGCAACGTCTGGCGCAGATCTGGCAGGCGCTGCTGGGGCTGGAGCGGGTCGGGCGCTTCGACCACTTCTTCGAGCTGGGTGGGCATTCGCTCCTGGCCGCCAGCCTGGTGGCGCGGCTGCGTTACCAAGGAGAGGCAGGGGTAGGCGTGGCCTTGCCCTTGCGCCTGGTCTTCGCGTATCCGCGCCTGCACGAGATGGCGGCCTGCATCGAAGGCCAGGCCGCCATTGCCGCCCAGCAGTTGGCGGCTGCGCCTGCGCCGCTGCTGCAGTCGGGCCAGCGGGGCGCCCAGGCGCTGCTGTCGCCGGCCCAGCATCGGCTGTGGCTGGTCGACCTCCTGTCAGGAGAGGCCGATGCGGCCGCCTACAACATGAGCGCGGCGCTGATGCTGGAGGGTGTGGTGGACGCGGCGCTGCTGGAACAGGCGCTGCGCCTGCTGGTGGCGCGTCACGACATCCTGCGCACCGGCTTTGGTGAGGACGGCGACGGCAACCCCGTCGCCACGCTGCACCCGTTCGATTTCAGCCTGGAACAGCACGATCTCGCCGCGCTGCCGCCGCCGCAGCGCGATCTGCAACTGGACCGATTGCGCCGCAGCCATGCCGCCGCCCGCTTCGCACTGCGCCAGCCGCCGCTGCTGCGCGCCGCGCTGGTGAGGCTGGCGCCGCAACAGCAGGTGCTGCTGCTGGCGATCCACCATATCGTCGCCGACGGCTGGTCGGTGGCGCTGATGATGGACGAGATCGCCGCAGCCTATGCCGCCTTGCAACAGGGCCGCCCCTATGCGCCGCCGCCGTTGCCGCTGCAATACGCCGACTACGCCGCCTGGCAGGTCGCCGGCGCCGGCAGCCGGGTGCTGGAAGACAGCATCGCATGGTGGCGCGACACCCTGGCCGGCGTGCCGGCAGTGCCTTACCTGCCGTCCACGCGGCCACGTCCGGCCCGCGCTGCGCACGCCGGACAGCGTTTGCGCATGCACCTGCCAGCGCACTTGCGCAGCGGCGTGCAGGCGCTGGCGCGGCGCGAGGGCGTGACAGCCTATGCGGTGTTGCTGGCCTCGTTCGCCTGGCTGCTGCACCAGCGCAGTGGCGCGGGCGATTTCGTGGTCGGCACCGATGTGGCCGGTCGCAGCCATCCGGACCTGGAGCGCCTGGTCGGCTTCTTCGTCAATGTTCTGCCGCTGCGCCTGCGCCCGCAGGCGCTCGCGCCCCGGGCCAGTTTTGCGGCCTGGCTGCGCCATTGCGCCGACGTCGCGGTCAACGCCTTCGACCACCAGGAACCGGGCTTTGACCGCATCGTCGAGGCCGCCGGCGTGCCGCGCGAGCGGCGCTGGAATCCGCTGGTGCAAGTGCTGTTCGTGTTGCAGAACACGCCACGCGCTGCGCTGGCGCTGCCGGGCGTGCGCGCCGAACTGCTGGAGCCCCTGGAGAACTGGTCCAAGTTCGACCTGGCCCTGTTCGTCGAGGACCACGCTGAGGCCAGCGATGCCGAAGGCCGTCCGGGCTGGCGCGCCGACTGGGTCTATGCCGATGCGCTGTTCGACGCCGCCACCGTGGCCGCGCTGGGGCGCGACTGGCAGCAATTGCTGGAACAGGTGCTGGCATCGCCCTGGACGCCGCTGGACGCTGCGCTCCCTTCATCCCCCTCCGATACCAAGGCCGAGGCGCAGTCCCAGGTCTTACTTCATGAGATAACCGACATGACGCTCACATCTTCCTCCGCACCTGCTGCACCTGCTACGCCTGCCGGCAATGCAGCGGCAGCCTCCAAGCTCGACAAGCTGCGCAATCTCAAGGGCCGCCCGGCGGTCGCCGCCGAGACGCCGCGTGCGCAGGTGAAAACCTCCTTCCTGCAGGCCGGACGGGAATTCCCGCTGGTGATCGAGCCGGCTGCGGCCGGCCTGGACATGGCCGAGTGGGCCAGGCGCGAGCGCGGCTATATCGCCGACATGCTGTGCAAGCACGGCGGGGTGCTGTTCCGCAACTTCGGGCTGCGCACGCCGGCCGACTTCGAGACCTTCGCCGAAGCCATCGAACCCGAGCTCTACGGCGGCTATGGCGACCTGCCCAAGAACGAAGGCGGCAAGAACACCTACCGCTCCACGCCCTATCCGGAAAAGGAAATGATCCTGTTCCACAACGAGAGCGCCCACATGGAGCGCTGGCCGCGCAAGCAATGGTTCTTCTGCGAGTTGCCTTCGCCGGTGGGCGGGGCCACGCCCATCGTCGATTGCCGCGAAGTGTACCGCCGCCTGCCGGCCGAGCTGGCGCAGCGTTTCGAGCAGAAGCAGCTGCTCTACATCCGCACCTTCACCGAGCGCCTTGACGTGAGCTGGCGCGACTTCTTCAAGACCGACGACCGCCACGCCGTGGAGGCGCGACTGCAGGCGGCCGGCACGCAGTACCGCTGGCTGGCCGGCGACGAGCTGCAGACGCGCACGCTCTGTCCGGCCGTGATCACTCATCCGCAGACGGGCGAGAAGGTGTTCTTCAACCAGGTGCAACTGCACCACATCGCTTGCCTGGACCCCTCGGTGCGCCGCGACCTGCTGGCCATGGTCGGCATGGAGCGCATGCCGCGCCACGTCACCTACGGCGATGGCAGCGAGATCGACGAGCAGACCATGGCGCTGGTCGGCCAGCTCTATGAGCAGTGCGCCGTGCGCTTCGCCTGGCAGCAGGGCGACGTGGTGATGCTGGACAACATGATTGCCGCCCACGCCCGCGATCCCTATGAAGGGCCGCGCAAGATCGTGGTAGCCATGGGCGCCATGTTCGAACGCAAGGACCTGCTGACGCCGGCCTATTGAGTATTGAGTATTGAGTCGCCTCGCCAGGCATCAAGCATCACCCTGACTGAAGGGCGCGGCGAGCCAGCGCCGCGCCTGCTACCGGAGAACCCCATGCATCCACAAGAACAAATTCACTCCGACGACGTCGGCTTCCCCCTGACCGCTGCCCAGCGCAGCTTGTTGCAGCAGGCGGCCCCGGCGCTGCATCTGCGCCTGCGGCTGCCCGCTGCTATCGATGCCGCCCGCCTGACGACCCTGCTGGAGCGACTGGCGCGCCGCCACCAGATCCTGCGCTGCCAGCTGCGCCAGGTGCCGGGTTACCGCGAACTGCGGCTGGTAGACGGGCCGCCGACGATTCGGCTGGAACGCATCGCCCATGACGACGAGAGCGCCATCGCCGCTTGGCGCGCGCAAGCGTTCGGCCAGGCGCAGACCGCCTTGTGGCGCGCCGCTCTTCTCCAGAACGATGCGAGCGGGCAGGGCCGGGAACTCTGGTTGGCCTGCTCGCCGCTGGTGGCCGATTACCGCAGCCTGGTCACGCTGGCCGGCGAGCTGATGCAGCCTGAGCATATCGTGGCCGAGGAGGTGCTGCAGTTCGGCGCCTTCAGCGACTGGCTCGACGATCTGGTCAACGGCGCCGACAACCGCGAAGCCGCCGCAGCGGGCCTGGCCTACTGGCAAGCGCAAGCACAGCCGGCGGGGCAGGCTGCCCCCTTGCCAGCCAGCCGCCGCAACGGGCTGGCGACGGCAGCGCCGCGCATCGAACTGTTCGAATGCGCGCTGGATGCCCCGCTGGCGCAGGCCTTGCCCACCCAGCCCGCCGCTGCGGCCGAGCGCTTGCACGCGGTCTGGCTGGCGCTGCTGGCCCGGCTGTCGAGCGCTTTCGGTGAGGATGGCCCGCGCGAGCTGGCCAGCGGCTGGCTGCACGATTGCCGCGCCGATGAGCACTTGCAGGACATGCTGGAGGGCGCGGTCGGGCGGTTCGAGCGGGTATTGCCGTTGCGCCTGCGCCTGGAGCCCCAGACAGGCCTGCGTCAATGGCAGGCGCAACTGGCGCAGGCGCTGCAACAGCACCGCGAACAACAGGAATATCTGCCAGAAGGCGCGGCCTTGCCGGTGCTCTTCGGCTGGCGTGACGAAGTCGCCCAGCCGGCAGGCTGGGCCACGCTGGAGCTGCCCGGCCCGCCGTCCGGGGCCGAACTGAGCTTGCTGGCGCTGCATCGCCCCGAGGGATGGCGGCTGGCCTGGCATTTCGATACGCAACATTACGGGCGGCAGGAGATCGCCGTGCTGGCGGGCCAATACCGCCAGTTGCTGGCGCGGGCGCTGGCGGTGCCGGAGCAGCCGCTGTTGGCGCTGCCGCTGCATGGCGAAGCGCTGGCCGCGGCCACGCTGGGCCAGACCGAATCCTGCCTGCCGACCTTGACCGTCGCCCAGATGATCGCCCACCGGGCGGCGGCCCAGCCGCAGTCGCCGGCGCTGGCCGCCGGCGGCGCGGTGCTGGACTACGCCGGACTGGAACAGCGCGTGGAGCGCCTGGCGCATGCCTTGCGCAGCCTGGGCGTCGCGCCAGGCGACATCGTGGCGCTGCAATTGCCGCGCTGCGCCGAGCTGGTGCTGGCCTTGTTGGCGACCTGGCGCTGCGGTGCGGCCTACCTGCCGCTGGACACCGACAGCCCGGTCGCACGCCGCCAGCAGATCCTGCAGGCGGGCAAGGTGCATCTGCTGGTGATGGAAGCCGGCCAGTCCACCGAGGGCCTGCCCGCCGATTGCATGGCGGTGGCCTGGGATGAACTGGCGAACAGCCCCGTCCAGGTGACCTCGCCTTTGCCGGGCAGCCGCATGGACGCGACGGCCTACGTGCTGTTCACCTCCGGCTCCACCGGCGTCCCCAAGGGTGTGCTGATCGGCCACGCCCAACTGGCCGCCTACGTGCAAGGCGTCACCCAGGCGCTGCGCCTGGACGCCTGCCGTCACTGGGCGCTGACCGGCACGGTGGCGGCCGACCTGGGCAACACTGCGCTGTTCGGCGCGCTGGCCAACGGCGCCTGCCTGCACGTGGCCAGCAGTGAGGACATGCGCGACGCAGAACGCTTCGCGAGTTTCCTGCGCCAGCACGGGATCGACGCGCTCAAGATCGTCCCTTCGCATCTGGACGCCTTGCTGGAGACACCAGCCCCATACCTGCCCGCGACCCTGGTGCTGGGCGGCGAAGCCACGGCGCCCGCGCTGCTGGCGCGCATCCGCGCGCTGGCGCCGCAATGCCGGGTATTCAATCACTACGGCCCGACCGAGTGTACGGTGGGGGTGCTGGTGCACCGTGCCGCAGCCGAGGCTGATGCTGATGCTGATGCTGATGCTGATGTTGGCGCGAGCCTGCCGCTGACCGAGGCCTTGCCGCATGCCTACGTGCGCGTCCTGGACGCACAACTGCGACCGACCCCGGCCGGCGCCATCGGCCAGCTCTGGCTGGGCGGAGCGCAACTGGCGCGCGGCTACCTCGATGCCCAACAGGACAGCGAGGCCTTCATCGATGACCCCTGGCTGCCGGGCCGTCGCCTCTATCGCAGCGGCGATCTGGCGGTATTGCTGCCGCAGGGTGGGCTCAGGCTGGCCGGGCGCGCCGACCATCAGGTGAAGGTGCGCGGCTTCCGCATCGAACCGGGCGAGATCGAGGCAGCGCTGCGCACCCTGCCGGGCGTGCGTCAGGCGCTGGTCCTGGCCGCCCCCGACGGCGCACTGGCCGCGTGCCTGGCCGCCGACAATGGCCAGGCCTTGCCGGCCTGGCGCGCCACATTGGCTGAAGTCTTGCCCGCGCAGATGCAGCCTTCACGCTGGCTGGTCTTGCCTGAGCTGCCACGGCTGGGCAATGGCAAGGTCGATCGCAAGGCCTTGCTGGAGCAGCTTGGCCGTCAGGACAGCGGCACGCCGGCCGTCGCCGCGCAAGCGCAGGGTGCGCTGGCGACGCTCTTGGCCCAACAGATGGCGCAATTGCTGGAACGCCCGGCCATTGGCGCCAACGAAGACTTCTTCGAACTGGGCGCCCATTCGCTGCTGGTGATCAAGCTGATCGCCCGCATCCGCCAGAGCCTGGCGCTGGAAGCCGCCCCGGCGCTGGTCTTCGACCATCCCAACGCCATCGCGCTGGCAGCGGCGCTGCAAGCCGCTGCCCCTGACCCGGACGCGCTGGAGCGCCTGGCGCAAGCGCGCCTTGAGAGCGTCGCCCCCGCGCAGGCCGATTCCATGACTGCCCTGACAGCATGATTCCCTGCGCGCCACCCCCGGATACCTTACCGATCATGAACGATATGTCCCGCCCCCCGCATGACCCCGCGCCGCTGTCCTATTCGCAGCAGCAGCTGTGGTTCCTGCAGCAATACGAGCCCGGCCTGACGGCCTATAACCTCACCCGCGCCTTCCGCCTCACCGGCACACTCGACCGCGCGGCGCTGTCGGCTGCCCTGGATGCGCTGCAGGCCCGTCACGCCATCCTGCGCACGCGTTTTGCCGAGACCGACGGTCTGCCGTATCAGCAGGCCGTGCCGCCGTTCCCGGTGCAACTGGCCTGGCTGGACCTGCGCCAACTGCCGCCGCAGCAGCGCGAACAACGCCTGCAAGAAGAGCTGCAGGCCGCCGCCGCGCACGTGTTCGACCTGGGCCAGGCTGGCCAGCTCGATGTGCGGCTGATCGCGCTGGGGCCGCTGGAGCATGTGCTGGTCATCGGCATGCATCACATCGTTTCCGACGCCTGGTCCAATCCGCTGGTCATCCGCGACCTGGCCGAAGCCTATCGGCAGGCGCGCCGTGATGGCCAGGCGCAGTTGCCGGCCTTGCCGATGCAGTATGCCGACTACGCACACTGGCAGCGCCAGCGCGTGCAGGGCGCCTGGCTGGCCGACGAGTTGCGCTATTGGGACGACTACCTCGGCCCCTCCAATAGCAGCCTGGACCTGCCCACCGATCGTCCGCGCCCGCCGCGCCAGAGCTTCCGCGGCGCGGTCCACGCCTTTACGCTCGATAGCGCGCTGGCGCAGCAGATGCAGGCCTTCTGCCGGGCCCAGCATTGCACTCCCTTCGTGGCCTTGATGGCGGCCTGGCAGGTGCTGCTGAGCCGCTACAGCGGCCAGGCCGATTTCCTGGTGGGCGCGCCCAATGCGGGTCGCAACCATGCCGAGCTGCAGGACCTGGTGGGCTTCTTCGTGACCACCCAGCTGTACCGGGCGCGGTTGACGCCGGCGCTCACGGTGCGCGAGCTGGTGCGCCAGGTGCGCGGCGACATGCTGGCCGCGCTGGAACACGGCGACTTGCCCTTCGAGGCCTTGCTGGAACACCGCAAGGTCGAGCGCGACCCAGGCCGCAATCCGCTGTTCCAGGTGATGTTCGGCCTGCAGATGGTGGGCGAGGGCGCCAGCGCACTGGCCTTCGATGACATCGTGACCACACCGGTGGCGCTGGCGCAGGACAGCGCCAAGTTCGACCTGTCGCTGGATGTGAAGGTGATCAAGGGCGAGGTGCATTGCCGACTGGAATACGCCAGCGACCTGTTCGATGCCGCCACCATCGCCGCCATGGCCGGCCATTACCTCAACCTGTTGCGCGGTTTCGCAGAAGCACCGGAGCGTCCGGTGGCGCAGCTCGCGCTGCTGGACCAGGACGAACAGGCCAGACTGCGCAGTTGGGGCGATCCCCAGCCATGTGAGGCACTCCCGGCCACCCCGGGCGCGAGTCTGGCCGGACTGATCGAAGCGCAGGCCGCCGCGATTCCCGACGCCGTGGCCGTGGTCTGCGGGCCGCAGCAGATGAGCTATGCCCAGCTCAACCGCGCCGCCAATCGCCTGGCGCACCGCTTGCTGCAACAGGGCGTACGCCCCGAGGACCGCATCGGCCTGGCCGCGCCGCGCTCCCTCGAAATGATCGTCGGCCTGCTGGCCATCCTCAAGGCTGGCGCAGCCTATGTGCCACTGGACCCGGACTATCCGGCCGACCGCCTGGCCTACATGGTGCAGGATGCCGGCGTCACGCTGGCGCTGACGGCGGACGATGGTGTCTCTGCCTTGCCCGCGCAAGGCCTGCGCACGCTGGAGATCGCCCCGGCCCTGGCCGATGAGGGCGCACCGGCGCACAATCCCGGCGTCGTGCTGCGCCCCGACAACCTGGCCTACATCATCTACACCTCCGGCTCCACCGGCCGTCCCAAGGGTGCGCAGCTCACCCACGCCAACGTACTGCGCCTGCTGGGCCGGACGGCGGCCTGGTTCGACTTCGGGCGCGCGGATGTGTGGACCCTGTTCCATTCCTACGCCTTCGACTTCTCGGTCTGGGAAATCTTCGGCGCGCTGTGCTACGGCGGCCGGCTGGTGGTGGTGCCGTTTGCGGTCAGCCGCTCGCCGGAAGACTTCCTGGCGCTGCTGGTGGAGCAGCGCGTCACGGTGCTCAACCAGACGCCCTCGGCATTCCGCCAGTTGCTGCAACTGCCTGCGCTGCGCCAATTGCCAAGCGATGCGCTGGCGTTGCGCACCGTCATCTTCGGCGGCGAAGCGCTGGAGCCGGAAATGCTGCGCCCCTGGATCACCCGGTTCGGTGACCAGCGTCCGGCCCTGATCAACATGTACGGCATCACCGAGACCACCGTGCACGTGACCTACCGGCGCCTCCTGCGCGCCGACCTGGACGCCAGCCGCAGCCCGATCGGCGCGGCCATTCCCGACCTCGGCCTGTATGTGCTGGACCAGCGGCTGAACCTGGCTCCGGCAGGCGTGCCTGGTGAACTCTATGTCAGCGGCGCTGGGCTGGCGCGGGGCTACCTGAACCGGGCCGCGCTGTCGGCCGAACGTTTTGTCGCCAACCCGTTTGCCCGCGCCGGGGAAGAGGGCAGTCGCCTGTACCGCACCGGCGACCTGGTGCGCTGGCGTCATGATGGCCAGATGGATTACCTGGGGCGCATCGACCAGCAGGTCAAGATACGGGGCTTCCGCATCGAGCTGGGCGAGATCGAAGCCCAGTTGCTGGCCCAGCCCGGCGTAGGCGCGGCCACCGTCATGGTGCGCCAGGACGCGGCCACGCCGCGCCTGGTCGGCTACCTGTCGCCGCAGGCGGGGATGGCGCCTGAAGCGCTCGATACGGGCGCGCTGCGCACCGCGCTGGGCGAGGTCTTGCCGGACTACATGGTGCCGGCGGCGCTGGTGGTGCTGCCGGCGCTGCCGCTCAATATCAACGGCAAGGTCGATCGCAAGGCGCTGCCGGCGCCCGAGCTGGCGGCCCGGACCGCCTACGCCGCGCCCCAGGGCGCGCTGGAAGAGCAACTGGCGGCGATCTGGCGCGAGGTGCTCAAGGGCGGCGCAGTGGGACGCGATGACAACTTCTTCGAACTGGGCGGCGACTCCATCCTGAGCCTGCAGATCGTCTCGCGGGCGCGCCGCGCCGGCATCGCCATCACGGCGCGCCAGATGTTCGAGCGCCAGACCGTGGCCGAGCTGGCCGCCGTGGCCAGCGAGGCCGTGGCGGCCGCCACCCCGCGCGAGATCACGCAGACGGCGCAGGCGGGGCAGGCGTGCCGCCTGCTGCCGATCCAGCAGGACTTCTTCGAGGCCGATATCCCCCGTCGCGCCCACTGGAACCAGTCGGTGCTGCTGCACAGTGACACGCCCATCGACCCGGCGGCACTGGCCGCAGCGCTGCATGTGCTGATGCAAGCCCATCCGGCGCTGACGCTGCGCTATGAACAGCACAGCGACGGCTGGCGCCAGCTGCACGGCGAGTTGCCCGATCTGCAGGCCATCGCCGAGCGCATCGTGAGCGCACGCGCCGCCGACGCTGATCAACTGCTGGCGCTGTGCGAGAGCGCGCAGCGCGGCCTGGACCTGGAGCGCGGCCTGGTGCTGCGGGCCATGCTGGTGGACATGGGCCAGGCCGGTTGGCGCTTGCTGCTGGTGGCGCACCATCTGGTGATCGACGGCGTGTCCTGGCGCGTGCTGCTGGAAGACCTGCAGCATGCCTATGCGCATGCCTGCGCCACGCCGCAACAGCCGCTCCAACTGCCCGCCGAAGAAGCTGGCCTGGCCGAGTGGGGCGAGGCCTTGGCTGCCTACGCGCCAGTGGCCGCGCAGCGCATGGACCACTGGCTGGCGCTGGCCGCCTGCCCGGTACAGTTGCCCAGCGACCCCGCCAGATCAGGTGAAGATGGCGCGAGCGCGCGTCTGGCCGACCAGCAAAGCGTGCTGCTGCGCCTGGCGCCAGCACTGACCCAGACGCTCATCGGCGAGGCCCACAGCGCCTGGCGCACTCAGGTCAATGACCTGTTGCTGGCCGCGCTGGCACGGGCGCTGGCGGCGTGGGGCGCACCGCAGCTGCTGCTGGTGGACCTCGAAGGCCATGGCCGCGAGGCGCTCGGCGACGCAGCCACGCCGGACCTCTCGCGCACGGTGGGCTGGTTCACCTCGGTGTTCCCGCTGGCGCTGGACGCTTCCGGCACGCCGCTGGCGACCCTGCTGCGCACCAAGGAAAGCCTGCGCGCGCTGCCCAACAAGGGACTGGATTTCGGCGTGCTGCGCCGCTTTGGCACAGCAGAACAACGGGCCGCATTGCAGGCGCTGCCGCGCGCGCAGGTGGCGTTCAATTACCTGGGGCAGTTCCAGTCGGGCGAGGAGGGCGGCTGGCGGCTGGCCAGCGAACCGGCCGGCACACCGATGGACCCGCAGGCAGCCATGCGCCACGCGCTGACCATCAACGGCCAGGTCCACGAAGGCGTGCTGCAATTGCGGTTGAACTATTGCGGCAAGCGCTATGGACGCGCCATGGTGGAGACCCTGGCGGCGCATCTGCAGGCGCAACTGGAAGAACTGGCCACACTGTGCAGCAGCCATGCCGGTGGGCTGACGCCGTCCGACCTGCCATTGGCGGGGCTGGACCAGGCCCAGCTGGACGCCTTGCCGCTGGCTGCACGCAAGGTCGACGATATCTATCCCTTGTCGCCGATGCAGGCAGGCATGCTGTTCCACAGTGTCTTTGAACCGGGCGGCAGCGCCTACATCAACCAGTTGCGGGTGGATATCGATGGTCTGGACGCGGCCCGCTTCGAACAGGCCTGGCAAGACACGGTGGCTGCGCACGACATCCTGCGCACCGGTTTCCTGCACCAGCCGCGCCCGCTGCAATGGGTGGCGCGTCGCGTGGCCTCGCCGCTGTCGCAACTGGACTGGCGCGACGCCGCCGCCGGGCAGTCGCTGGGCGGCGAGCTTGACGCCCTGGCCCAGCGCCAGCTGGCGCAAGGCTTCGACCTCGCTGCGCCACCGCTGATGCGGCTGGTGCTGGTGCGCACCGGCGCCCAGCGCCATCACCTGATCTGGACCGTCCACCATCTGCTGCTCGATGGCTGGAGCACCTCGATGCTGCTGGGCGAAGTGCTGCGCCGGTACGCGCAAGCTGCGGCTGCCGGGCAGGCCAAACCGACGAAGCTGGCCCTGCGTTACCGCGACTACATCGGCTGGCTGCAGGGACGTGACCAGCAAGCCACGCGCAGCTTCTGGGAAACCCAGCTGGCACGGCTGCAGCAGCCCACCCGCCTGGCCGATGCCATGCCGCGCCCGAGCACGGCCCAGGGCGGCCATGGCGAACATCGGGAACTGCTCGATGCCACGTTCACCGCCCGCCTGAACGAAGCCGCCCGCGCCCAGCGCATCACCTTGAATACCCTGGTGCAGGCGGCCTGGGCGCTGCTGCTGCAACGCTATACCTATGCTGCGCACGACCAGGGTGTGGTCTTCGGCGCGACCGTAGCGGGCCGACCGGCTGAACTGGCCGGGGTGGAGCAGTTGCTGGGCCTGTTCATCAACACCTTGCCGGTGATCGTGGCCACGCCCCCGCATCAGCCGGCGGGCGACTGGATGCGCGCCATGCAGGCGCAGAACCTGCAGGCGCGCGAGTACGAGCACACCCCGCTGGTGGATATCCAGCGCTGGTCGGGGCAGGGCGCGCAGGCGCTCTTCGACAGCATCCTGGTGTTCGAAAACTATCCGGTAGACGCCACCCTGAGCCAGGGTGCGCCTGCGGGACTGGCCTTCTCGTCGGTGCGGCACCGCGAAGAGACCAACTATCCGATGACCGTGGTGGTCAATGCCGGCGACACCCTGCAACTGCAGTTGCGCTACGCCCGCACCCAGTTTGCCCACGAGATGGTGGAGCGCATCGGCGCGCATCTGCGCCATCTGCTGCAAGTGCTGGCGGAGCATCCACAGCAAGCCATCGGCAGCCTGGGGCTACTGCCCGGCGATGAACTGGCGGCATGGCGCGAGAGCGGCGTGAACCGCGAGCTGCACGCCTATGAGGCCCCGGTGCATCGCCTGATCGAACGCCAGGCTGCGGCGACGCCGTCGGCTGCGGCCCTGGTGTATGAGGATCGGGTGCTGGACTACCGCAGTCTCAACCAGCAAGCCAACCGCCTGGCGCACCGCCTGCTGGCCGAGGGTGCGGGCCCGGAACGCATCGTCGGCGTGGCGGCGCGGCGCGCGCCGGAGATGGTCGTGGCGCTGCTGGCCGTGCTTAAGGCGGGCGCGGCCTACCTGCCGCTGGACCCGGACCTGCCGCCGGCGCGGCTGGCCGACATGATGGCCGACAGCGGCCTGTCGCTGCTGCTGACGCAGTCGGCGCTGCGCGCCGAGCTGACGGCGCCCGCCGCCGTGCGGGTGCTGGAACTGGATGCGCCCGGACAGCCCTGGGCCGACGGCATGCCGGACCATGATCCCGGCATCGAGGTCGCGCCCGATGGCCTGGCCTATGTCATCTACACCTCCGGCTCCACCGGCAAGCCCAAGGGCGCGGGCAATCGGCACGTGTCGCTGCACAACCGGCTGGCCTGGATGCAGGAAGCCTATCCCATCGGCCCCGGCAACACGGTGCTGCAAAAGACCCCGTTCGGCTTTGACGTGTCCGTGTGGGAGTTCTTCTGGCCGCTGATGACCGGGGCCTGCCTGGCGCTGGCCGCGCCTGACGAGCATCGCGATCCGGCGCTGCTGGCAGCGCGCATCCGCCGCCATGCGGTGGATACGCTGCACTTCGTGCCGTCCATGCTGCAGGCCTTCGTCGCCCATCCCGACAGCGCGCAATGCCACAGCCTGCGCCAGGTGATCTGCAGCGGCGAAGCCTTGCCGGCCGAGCTGCAGGAACAGGCCTTTGCGCGCCTGCCGCAGATCGCCCTGCATAACCTGTACGGCCCGACCGAGGCCGCTATCGATGTCACCCACTGGACCTGCCGCCCAGGCGAGCGCAGCGTGCCGATCGGACGGCCGATCTCGCACACCGCCGCCTATGTGCTGGACGGCGGCTTGAACCCGCTGCCGCACGGCATCGCCGGCGAGCTCTATCTGGGCGGGATCGGCCTGGCGCGCGGTTACCTGGGGCGTCCCGGTCTGTCGGCGGAGCGCTTCGTGGCCGACCCCTTCGCCGCCGACGGCAGCCGCATGTACCGCACCGGCGACCTGGTGCGACGCCGTGCCGATGGCGAGATCGAGTACCTGGGCCGTACCGACCACCAGGTGAAGATCCGTGGCCTGCGCATCGAACTGGGCGAGATCGAGGCGCAACTGCTGGCCCAGCCCGGCGTGGCGGCGGCGGTCGTGGTCGCCCTGGTGGAACCAGGGCGTCCGGCCCGCCTGGTGGGCTATGCGGCCGACCCGGGCGGTATGCTCGAGGCAGAGGCCTTGCGCGCTGCGCTGCTGCAAAGCCTGCCGGACTACATGGTGCCTCAGCGCCTGATCCTGTTGCCGGCGCTGCCGCTGAACGCCAATGGCAAGGTGGACCGCAAGGCGCTGCCGCGTCCCGACTTCAACGAGCAAGGCGGCTACGAAGCGCCGCAGGGCGAGACCGAAATCGGGCTGGCGGCCATCTGGGCCGAGGTATTGCGGCTGCAGCGGGTCGGTCGCCACGACAATTTCTTCGAGCTGGGGGGGGATTCCATCCTCAGCCTGCAGATCGTGGCGCGCGCCCATGAGCAGGGATGGCCGCTGACGCCGCGCCAGCTGTTCCAGAGCCAGACCGTGGCCGAGCTGGCGCAGCAATGCGACCAGGCGCAGCCGCCCGCACCAGCGCAGGTCGTGGCGGCTGCGCGCGGACGGCTGGAGGATTACCTCAGCGCCGCGCAGACCGCACAGCTGGCGCTGCAGGCTGAGCTGAAGGACGTCTATCCACTCTCGCCGATGCAGCAGGGCATGCTGTTCCATACCATGGAAAGCCCGGGCTCCGGCCTGTACGTGAACCAGCTCAGCGTGCGCGTGGAGGGCCTGGACGAGGCACGTTTCGCGCAGGCCTGGCAGAGCGTGCTGGCGCGTCACCCAGTAATGCGCACGGGCTTCCTCTGGCAGGCGGGCTATGCGCAGCCGCTGCAGGCGGTGTGGCGCACGCTCGCGTTCGGCATCGAGGTGCAGGACTGGAGCGCCCGGGCGAACGATGCCGAACTGCCGCAGGCGATTGCCGCCTTTGCGGCGGCCGATCTGGCGCGCGGCTTCGACCTGCTGCAACCGCCGCTGGTGCGGGCGACCCTGCTGCGGCTGGGGCCGGGACAGCACCAGTTGGTCTGGACCATGCACCACATCCTGTTGGACGGCTGGAGCACCTCGGCGCTGATGCAAGAGCTGATGCTGGCCTATGGCGGACAGCCGCTGCCCGCACCAGGACCGGACTATGCCCAGTACATCGGCTGGCTGGCCACGCTTGATCCGCAGGCGGCGCAACGTTACTGGATGGGCGCGTTGCAGGCGCTGGACGGCCCCAGCCTGCTGGCCGAAGGGTTACGCCCGGATCCGGCGCGGCGCGGTTTCGGCAAGCTCTACGGCCATTGCGACGCCGCCGCCACGCGCCGTCTGGAACAGTTTGCGCGCAGCCAGCGCGTGACCCTCAATACGCTGGTGCAGGGCGCATGGTCGCTGGCCCTGGCGCGCCACAAGCGCAGCACGGCAGTGGCCTTCGGCGCGACCGTCTCGGGCCGGCCAGCCGCCTTGCCCGGCGTGGAGAAGAGCCTGGGCCTGTTCATCAATACCATCCCCATCGTGGTCGAGGTGGATGGCCAGCGCCGCGTGGGTGACTGGCTGCGCACGCTGCAGCAGACCAACATCGACAGCCGCGAGCACGAACACACGCCGCTCTACGACATCCAGCGCTGGAGCGGCATGGCTGGCCGGGCGCTGTTCGACAGCATCATCGTGTTCGAGAACTTCCCCATCAGCCGTTCGCTGGAAGCGCGCGAGCAGGCCGGCCTGCGCTTTGGCCAGGCCGAGGGCGAGGGTCTGACCGGCTTTGCCATGGATCTGCAGGTGGTGGCCCGCGAGACGCTGGACATCGAGTTCTGCTACGACCGCAGCCTGTTCGGCGATGCCGAGGTGGAAGCCCTGCGCGAGCAGGTCATGCTCAACCTCGATGAACTGAGCGCCGGTGGCGAGCGCGCCCTGGGCGAGCTGGCGCGGCTGTCGCCGCAGGCGCTGGCGGCGGTGCTGGAACTGGGACGCGGTACGCACGACTATCCCGCCGACCTGCCGGCGCATCTGCTGATCGCACGCCGCGCCGCGCAGACACCCGACGCCATCGCCCTGGTGCTAGACGACCAGAACCTGTCCTATGGCGAACTCAATGGCCGCGCCAACCGCCTGGCGCATCACCTGATGTCCCTGGGTGTGGGCGCGGAGCAGCGCGTGGGCGTGGCGGTAGAGCGCTCCTTCGACATGGTCGTCGGCCTGCTGGCGGTGATGAAGGCCGGCGCGGCCTACGTGCCGCTGGACCTGGACTATCCGCCCGAGCGACTGGCCTACATGGTGGCCGACAGCCGTATCCGGGTGTTGTTGACGCATGCGCGCGGACGCCGGCTGCTGGCCGCAGAGGCGCAACCGGGACTGCGCTGCCTGGCGCTGGACGACGCCGGCCTGACTGCGCAACTGGCCGGCTTGCCGGCGCACGATCCGGTGGTGGCCGTGGCCCCGCAACAGATGGCGTATGTGATCTACACCTCAGGTTCGACCGGCCAGCCCAAGGGCGTGGCGGTCAGCCATGGGCCGCTGGTCATGCATTGCCAGGCCACCGCCGCGCTCTACGAGATGACGCCGGACTGGCGCGAGCTGCAGTTCATGTCCTTCTCCTTCGATGGCGCCCACGAACGCTGGATCACCACCCTCATTAGCGGCGCCGCGCTGGTGCTGCGCGGCCCGGAGATGTGGAGCATCGAGCAGAGCTGGCAGGCGCTGCACCAGCAGCGCGTGAGCAACGCGGTGTTCCCGCCCGCCTATCTGGGGCAGTTGGCCCAGTGGGGCGAGCAGCATGGCGACGCACCGCCGCTGGAACTGTATGTCTTCGGCGGCGAGGCCATGCCGCGCGCCTCGTTCGAGCGGGTACGCCGCCATCTGGCGCCGCGCCTGCTGATCAACGGCTATGGTCCGACCGAGACGGTGGTGACGCCGCTGATCTGGAAGGGCGCGAGCGCGGCTGGTGTCGATTTCGACGGGCCATTCGTGCCGATCGGCAAGCCAGTGGGGCGGCGCAACGCCTATATCCTCGATGCTTGCCTGCAGCCGGTCGCGCCCGGCGAGGCGGGCGAGCTCTACATCGGCGGCGACGGACTGGCGCGCGGCTACCTGGAGCGGCCGGCGCAATCGGCCGAGCGTTTCGTGGCCGATCCGTTCGGGCAGCCGGGTGCGCGCATGTACCGCACGGGCGACCTGGCGCGCTGGCTGCCGGACGGCAATGTGGAATACCTGGGACGTCTGGACCACCAGGTGAAGATCCGCGGCTTCCGCATCGAACTGGGCGAGATCGAGGCGCTGCTGCGCCGCCAGCCCGGCGTGGCCGAGGCAGCCGTGGTGGTGCGCAGCGACGGCCAGGGTGAGGAGGTGGTGCGCCAGTTGGTGGCCTACGTGGGAGCGCCGCAGGCAGTAGCTACAGCCGAGTCGGCGCAGCGCGACTTCAGCGACAGCCTGCGCGCCGCACTTCGGGCGGGCTTGCCGGAGTACATGGTGCCCGCGCACTTCGTGCTGCTGGCGGCGCTGCCGGTGACCCATAACGGCAAGCTGGACCGCAAGGCCCTGCCGGCCCCGCAGGCCGCGCCCGCGCGCAGCTATGTGGCGCCGGCGACGCCCGCTGCGCAAGCGCTGGCCGAGATCTGGCAGACCGTGCTCAAGCGCGAGCGCGTCGGCCAGGAAGACAACTTCTTCGAACTGGGCGGCGACTCGCTGCTGTGCCTGCAGGTGATCGCCCGTGCGCGCGGCCAGCGCCAGTGGAACTTCAACTTCAAGCTGGCCGACCTGATGCAACGTCCCACCATCGCCGCCTTGCTGGGCCTGGAGAGCAGGCCGGTGGACGGCCCCGCGCTGGTGGCCATGAACGCCGGTCCGGAAGAAGTCGCGCCGCTGTTCTGCCTGCATGCGGGCATGGGAACGGTATTCGACTACCGCCCGCTGGCGCAGGCGCTGCAGGGCCGCCGCCGCGTCTATGGACTGCCGTGCGCGATGCTGCAGGACCCTGCGCAAGCTGCGCCCACCCTGGCGCAACTGGCCGACCATTACACGGCGCAGTTGCGCTCGGTGCAGCCGCAGGGGCCGTATCACCTGCTGGGCTGGTCGCTGGGCGCGACGCTGGCGGCGCAGGTGGCGCAACGGCTGGAGGCACAGGGAGCGCAGGTGGCTTTCCTGGGCCTGGTCGATGGCTATGTTCCGCAGAGCGAAGCGGCCGATGCCCGTGACTGGCTGGATGACCTGCAGGACTTCGTGAGCGTGATGCTGCCCGCAAGCTGGGACGGCGCCGCCGGCAGCAAGCGCTGGCTGGCCTTGCAGGCGCTGCAGGCGCGTCAATCCGGGGCCTTGCCTTCGGAAGCAGCGGCGCTGGCGATGCTGTCGGCGATGCTGGAACAGGCCGGTGAACTGCCGGCATCGCTGCCTGCGGCCGGGGAGCTGGCGCGCATCTTCGTGGTGGCGCGGCATCTCAGGGAGATATCGGCGCAGGCGCCGGCGCTGCAGGCGGTCGCGGCCAGACCGCACTACTGGTGGATTGCGCGCCGCAAACCGGCGCACCGGGCCGAGCTCAAGCGCCAGCTGGGGCAGACGGGTTGCGCCGAGGTGCAGCTGGAGACGGACCACTTCAGCATCATGAGGCAAGCGCGCTTGCTGGACGAGGTGGCGCAGGCGCTTGAGGTGCTGGCGGCGGATGGCGCCGGTGTTGCCGGTGCGGCGATGGGCCGTTCTTCCTGACCAGCGGCGTAGGCGCGTATCGAAGGTGCGGCTCAGGCGCGCCTTCGATACGGCCCTGGCGGGCCTACTCAGTCCGAACGGTTTGTCATTGGTAGAGGAACAAAAATAATCGCCGCTCCTGGGCCATCCAGGGCGGCGATTCTTCCTTCAGTGATTCAGCGATTCAGTGAACGGGGCAGGGGCGGGCCGCATGGCCCTTGTTCAACGCATCGCCGCAGCCAGCCGGGCGGCAATGGCGGTACGCGCCTGGTCGGCTTCGGCAACGACCATCCCCAGGCGCAGGAAGTCATGCACCATGCCAGGGTGGATGTCGAGCTGGACCGGCACGCCCGCCTGGCGCAGCTTCTCGGCATAGGCCATGCCTTCATCGAGCAGCGGATCGTGGTCGCCGATGACCACCAGCGCCGGCGCCGCACCGGACACGTCGGTGGCCTGCAGGGGGGCAAAGCGCCAGTCCTGGCGCTCATGGTCGCCGTTGAGGGTGTGGCCGAACATCCATTGCAGGGTTTCCCCTTCCAGCAGGTAGCCGGTGGCGAAGCGGCGATGGGAGTCGCCGTCCTGATGGGCGCTGGTGCAGGGATAGAGCAGCAATTGCAGGCAGGGCGAGCGGGCGGCCTCGCGGGCGCGCAGCGCCAAGGCTGCGGCCAGGGTGCCGCCGGCGCTGTCGCCGCCTACGGCCAGGCGGTCGGTCGCCAGGCCCAGCGCGGAGCCGTGTTGCAGCAACCAGTCGTAGGCGTCGGCGGCATCCTCGAAGGCGGTCGGGAAGCGGTGTTCCGGGGCCAGCCGGTAATCCACCGCCAGCACGCAGCAGGGCGTGCGCGCCGCCAGTGCGCTGCACAGGGTGTCGTGCGAATCGAGGCTGCCGACGCAGTAGCCGCCGCCATGGAAATACAGCAGCACCGGCTGCGGCGCGGCGGCGTCCAGCGGGGCCGGGGCATACAGACGTGCGCCGATGCGCGCGCCGTCGCGGGTGGGTATCTCCAGAGCGCGGCGTTCGGCCAGGTCGTCCGGTGGCAGGTCCAGCATGGGCGCGGCGGCTTCATAGTCGGCGCGCGCCTGGTGCACGCTCTTGCGGTGCATGGGCTGCTGGCGGCCGCTTTGGATGCCGGCTTCTACCAGGGCCAGGAAGGCGTCCAGATCAGGGTGCAGTTGCATGGGGTCCTCAGGGAAAAAAGCCGGCGCGAGGCCGGCTGTCAGGTGGGAGAGGGAAAGCTGTTCGGCTTGCCTGTCATGCCTCGGGTCTTACCAGCGATAGCGCGCGCTCAGGATGGCCGTGCGCTCGGCGGCCCAGAAGCAGGTCGTGGTCGGTTCGGCCAGGCAGGAGGTGTATTCCTTGTTGGTGATGTTGCTGATGTTGAGGGCGTAGCGCCAGCGGTTCAGGTTGTAGTGGAACACCGCGTCGAAGACGGTCACGCCACCATTCTTCTGGGTGTTGGCGGCGTCGGCATAGTTGCTGCCGGTGTAGCGCGCACCGCCGCCGATGCCAGCGCCGGCCAGCGGGCCGCCTTGCACCGTGTAGTCAGCCCAGACCGAGGCCGCCTGGCGCGGCACCAGGATGGGCTGCTTGCCCAGCAGGGAAGCCGTGTTGTTCTGGGTGTTCTTGACGTCGGTGTAGGTGTAGGAGGCCAACAGGTTCAGGCCCTTGACGATTTCACCCTTGGCTTCCAGCTCCAGGCCGCGCGACTTGATCTCGCCGCTGAGTACGTTGAAGTTGGTATGGGCCGGATCCGGCGTCTGCACATTGGTCTTGGTCAGCTCGAACAGGGCCGCGGTGAACAATGTCTTGCCATCAGCCGGCTGATACTTGACACCCACTTCGGCCTGGCGCGCCTTGGTCGGGTCGAAGGGCTTGCCGTTGAAGTCCGAGCCGGTCTGCGGCAGGAAGGACGTGGCGTAGCTGACGTAGGGGGCGATGTCGCGGGTGACCAGATAGGACAGGCCGATGCGACCGCTCAGGGCGCTGTCGTCGCTGCGGGTGGTGGTCCTGGTCAAGTAGTTGCGGGTCTCATCCTTGACCTTGTCCCAGCGTCCGCCCAGGGTCAGGGTCAGGCGCTGATCGAACTTGATCTGGTCCTGCGCATACAGGCCAGTCTGGTTCATATTCTCTTCGAGGTTGCCGAACAAGGTGGTGGCCGCCGGGATGGTGACGCCATAGACCGGATTGTCGATGTTCAGGCTGGGCGCGGCGCCGCGATAGCGCACCTCACGGTCATACATGCGCGACCAATCCAGGCCGAACAGCACCGTGTGCTCCGTCGAGCCCCACTTGAGGCGGCCTTCCAGCTGGTTGTCGACCAGGGTATTGTCGACCTGGCTGTTGTAGACCGTGGTGCCGCGAGTGAGCACGGAGCCGGTCAGCGTGCCAGGGTTGAGCGCCGCATAGACCGACTTCAGGTTGGCCTGGCGGAAGTTCTGGCGGAAGGTCCAGGCATTGTCGAATTTGTGCTCGAACTGGTAGCCGAAGGACCACTGGTCGTTGCTCTGGCGGTCGAAGTTGGGGTCGCCGATCAGGGTGTGGGTGAGCACATTGCCGGGCCGCACGGCAGTCCAGCGGCTGCTGCCGGAGCGGTCGTTCATGTAGTCGGCCATCAGCGTCAGCGAGGTGCTGGCCGAAGGACGCCAGGTCAGCGAGGGCGCGAGATAGAAGCGGTTGTTGTCACCCGACTGGCCATTGTTGAATTTGTACTGGTTGTTGCTGTCCAGGCCCAGCCCGACCACGCGCCACAGATACTCGCCGTCCTGGCTATGGCCATTGAGATCGGCCACGACCTGCTTGCGGTTGAACGAACCGATGTCCACGCCCAGCTCGTTGGGGATATCCATGCCCGGCAGCTTGCTGACCCGGTTGATCACGCCGCCCGGATCGGCCTGGCCGAAGGTCACCGAGCCGGGGCCGCGCAGCACTTCGATGCGTTCCATGCCATAGGTTTCGGTGCGGAACTGGCCGAAGCCGCCGGGAATCTGGCGCAGGCCGTTGAGGAAGTTGCTGGTGACCTGGGCATTGATGAAGCCGCGCAGGTTGAAGTATTCATAGCCGCGCGGATCCACGCCGTGGGTTTCCGAGTTGGCGCCGGGCATGTAGCGCAGCACGTCCAGCAGCGAAGTCACGCCGCGCGCATCCATCTCGTCGCGGGTGACTACCGACACCGATTGCGGCACTTCCAGCACGGGCGTGTCGGTCTTGGTGGCGCTGGCGGTCCGCTTGGCGACGTAGCCGTTGACGGGACCGTTGGCGGTCTCGGCGTCGGCCTTGATTTCGACTTGTGGCAGCGATTGCTGTTGCGCCCAGGCCGGTGCGGCCAGGGTCAGCAGCGCGCATTGCACGGCCAGGAAAGTCAGCGTTGGCCTGTTGGCAGGCATCCCCTTATATTGTTGTTTCATGATGTGGAGGTGGTGGTCGATTGAAGAGCGCCGGCAGCGCCGGCAAGGGTATATCGCTTAAAGCGAAAACTGTGGACTGCTGCGGCTGGCCGCGGCGATGCTGGCGACCATGGCGCGCCGCGCCGCGAAGGGGGCGTTCTCGTCGCGCTCGCGCAGGGCCTGGCCGATCTCGGCGGTGCGGATGGCGATCACCGAGAGCAGGGTGTCGCTGATGCCGTGGGAGGGCTCGCAGCTGCCCTGCAGGAACACCGCCGGCTCGAACTCGGGCGTGCTCTGCAGGCGGTAGTCGCGGCCCACCGCGAACTGCGGCAGGTAGGACGCCAGCGGCGCCAGCAGGTCCTTGTGCAGCTCGCGGGTATAGCCGGTGCCCAGCACGACGGCGTCGTAGCGGCGCGTCTGGGCGCTGCCGCCGTCGAGGTCGTGCAGGTCCAGCCAGACGCCGTCAGCCTCGGCGCGGGCGCGCTCGACGTTATGGCAGCGCAGCAGGCGGTGGCGCTGCTGGCCAGTCACCTTCTGCTTGTAGAAGACCTGATAGACCTGCTCGATCAGCGCCAGGTCCGGCGCCGAGTAGTTGGTCTGCATGAACTCCTGCATCAGCGCGTCGCGGGTCTGCTCGTCCTGGCGGTAGACGTAGTCGGTGTATTCGGGGTTGAAGACTTCATTGACGAAGGGACTGTCGTCGGACGGCTTGATGTTGCGGCTGCGCATGATGAAGTCGACTTCGTGGCCGGCGTTGCGCCCGTGCAGGTCGAGGAAGATCTCGGTGGCGCTCTGGCCGGCGCCGATGACGGCGATGCGGGCGGGCTTGTCGAACGCGGCGATATGGCGCAGGTAGCTGCTGGAATGGAACACCCGGGCATCCTCGCGCAGCCCCCGGAAGGTCTCGGGGATATTGGCCGAGCCACCCACGCCGATCACCAGGTTGCGCGCCAGGCGCTCGGTGATGCGACCATCGCGGTGGCGCGAACGGACGCGCAGCAGCCGCACCTTGCCATCCTGCAGCTCGGGCTGTACCTCGATGACCTCTTCGCCATAGCTGCAGCAGGCGCTGAACTGGTCGGCGGCCCAGCGCAGGTAGTCGCTGAACTCGTGACGGCTGGGGTAGAAGGTCTTGAGGTTGATGAAGTCGCTCAGCCGCTCTTTCTGGTGCAGATAGTTGAGGAAGGTGAACCGGCTGGCAGGATTGCGCAGCGTGGCCAGGTCCTTGAGGAAGGAAATCTGCATGTGCGAGTTGTCCAGCAGCATGTCGCCGTGCCAAGCGAAGCTGTCCTGTTTCTCGATGAAGAACATGTCGGCAGCGCCGGCATGGTGCTGTTGCTCTTGCAGGGCGATGGCGAGGGCGATGTTGGAGGGGCCGAAGCCGATCCCGATCAGCTCATAGGTTTGCATGTCGTGGTCCTGTGGTCCTGGTCAGTTGGCGCTGGCGGCGCCCGGCATCCAGAGTCGTTCGCCGAAGAAACGCTCGCGCGAAAGCATGCCGAGCATGGCTCGCTTGTGGGGGAAATCGAATTCTTTGAGCAGCGCATAGCCGCTGCGCTGCAGGCTGCGCAGCATCTTGCGGTTGTCCGCGCGCGGCTCGATCCAGAGGCGTTCGGTACGTACGTCCTCCAGCAGCAGGTAATGCGACACCGATGGCATCCAGGCGCTGACAAACTCGCGCCCGCGATAGGCCGGCTCGCCCACCAGCACATGCCAGCCACGGTCGTGCTCACCCGGATCGGCGAAGGGCGCGATGCGGTCTTCGCGCGCCCAGTAGATCTCGAAGTAGGCAAAGGGGACCTCATCCAGGCAGGCGATGAGCGGGTAGGCGTGCGGGTCGTCGGCCAACCTGGCGAGATAGTGGCGGTGATGGTCGAGGTCACCCTGTTCTTCCCAGAAATAGGCCACGTCCGGATCATTCATCCAGCGGTTCAGGCGCACCAGGTCGTCTTGCCCCTCGAAGGCGCGCAGCGACAGCGTCTGGCCCAGCCAGGGAATATGACGGCGATACACCGTGCCCGCCGGCTTGGGCGGACGCTGCGGATGACGCTTGCCCGCGCTGATGCAATGGCGCAGCGGCAAGAGCGCTTGCGGCTGGGTCAGCCAGTTGCGACTCTGTTGCCAGAACATGCCCGGACAAGCCCAGGCCGGCGTGCCGCCATCGGGCAGTATCAGCTGCTGCGCCAGGCCGTGCTGTTGCGACCACAGCGCCTCCAGCGCGGCCAGCTCAGCCGGATGCGCATCATAGCGGGGCGTCGGGGCCGGCGACGCGGAGTTCAATGTGGCCAGGGGCTGCAGCCGCCAGGCGTGGTGCTCCCCGGAGGGCAGACGCACGCGCACCACGTCGCCGTCGATTTCCACCGCATAAGGATGGCCATCGACATGGGCGAGATAGGGCGCAGCGGGTAGGGCGGTAGTAAGGCCTGCTTGTTCCATCTGTCATCAGCTCCTGGTCGGCCGCGCTGTCGCAACAGGATGCGCAGGCCGTCATCAGAAAGACGAATGGAAATCACTTTTGTTTAGATTGAGATTGTTGCCCAGCTAATCACAAGCTCGTTTGCCGTGCCTGGAACGCAACGGGCAGGCCGCGCAATAGTCCTCGCCCGGCAGGCGGTAATACATGCAGCAATTGCGATGCAGGTAGTCCACGCCCGCTGGCGGCACCGCGCGGCGGTGATAGAGCGGATTGGTGCGGCCATCGGGCCAGAGAGGGCTGTCCAGCAACAGTCGGCGATCCTCGGCCAGCCCATCCTGCGAGGGCAGGGCCAGCAGCACGCCGCGCTGCAGGACCGCATGGATATAGCGCACCGCATTGCCCCAGAGAACGGCCGAGGGCGTCCGGAAGCGCTTGTTGAGCGCCGCGACCACCGGTGCCAGATGTTGCCAGACCAGCTCTTCATAGCGTTCCTGCGGACTGGCCTGCGGCCAGGGATGCCCGGCGTGCGGCAGGCAGACCTGCGCCATGCCGCCGTTGGGGGCCATCACGACCCGCACCTGGGCGGCCGCCAGCGGCAGGCGATGCCGCAGCACAGCCGTGGCCGCCATGGCCGGCACCAGCATCGCCGCGAAGTAATCAAGGCTCCAGGCCGAGGCGACCGCGCGCAGGTCGCCGCTGCGCCAGTGGGCCGCATGGCGGCTTATGGCGTCGTCCAGCTGTGGCCCCTCCAGCAGCGCCGGCAGCGGCAAGGCCTGCGCATAAGAAGACGCATCGCAGCCCAGCCGGGCGGCGTAGGCGGCGGTGCGCTGGTCGAACAGGGGAGCAAGGATGGGCAGCACGGCAGAGGGCGCAAGTTACACCGGCTCAAGCGCCGGCGCTGTCATTGGAGGTGACGAATGGCGCGGGAATTTGTTCAGCGCGTTCAAGCCCGGGCAGGGCAGCGGGCCAGCTAAATATTTGCCGACGCGGTTCGTCACATTGATACCGGCCCTTGGCGGCCGTTCCCTGGAGTGACGGTGTTCAAAGAACTGATCAGGCAATCTCGCGGCTTGCTGGCAGCCGCAACCGCGGCCAGCGTGGCGCGCGGCGTATGCAGCATCTTGATGGTGACGCAGATCACCGCCACGCTGGCGGCCACGCAGGCGCCGGGTTGGCAATCCACGGCGGCCCTGCATTTTGCGCTGACCGTGCTGGCCCTGTGGCTGGCGCACATGAGTTGCAACATCCTCTTCGAGCGGCTCGCCCACGGCGTGCATGCGCAGTCGCGCAGTTTCATCTGCGAGCGCGTGCTGCATGCCGACTATGCGCGCCTGGAGCAGGTCGGCGCACCGGCCATCCAGGCCGCGCTGACTGAACACAGCACCAATGTATCGACCTTCTTCGTCAGTTTCCCCGCGATCCTGACCAATGCCATCGTGGTGAGCGGCTGCATGATCTACATGGCCACCCTGTCGGCGCAGGTGTTTGCCTGCGCGGTGCTGGTGATCGGCCTGGGCGCGGCGGGCTACCACCTGGCCCACCTGCGCGCCATCAGGCACCTGCGTCAGGCGTCCGGCGAACAGGACCGCCTGTTCAGCCATTTCCGCTCCATGCTGGACGGCGCCAAGGAACTGCGCCTGAACGGCAGAAAGCGCCGCCTGTTCGGACGCGAGGTGCTGGGCCAGTCGATCGACCGGGTGCGCCATGAACGATCGCTGGGGATGGCCATCTTCGTGGCTGCCACCAGCTGGGGCAATTTCCTGATCTATGCCTTTATCGGGCTGGTGCTGTTCGTGCTGGTGGGCGACGTACCCGACCGCAACCGCATCCTGACCGGTTACGCCGTGCTGTTCATCTACATGATCACCCCGCTGGAAATCCTGCTGATGAACGCCCCGCGCGCCAACCTGGCCAAGGTCTCGGCCCGCCGTATCGACGAAGTGGTCCAGGCCCTGGACAATGGCCGCCCGCGCGCGTCCGCGGCAGCACTGCCGCAGCAGCATCAGCCACATCAGCCAGCCCCCGAGCTGCAGCGCCTGCAGCTTTCCGGCGTGCTGCATCGCTACTACCACGAACAGCACGACGAATTCTTTACCATGGGCCCGATCGACCTGGCCTTCGCGCCGGGCGAGGTGGTCTTCCTGGTGGGCGGCAACGGCAGCGGCAAGACCACGCTGGCCAAGCTGCTGGCGGGGCTGTATCGCCCCGGCGAAGGCAATATCCTGCTCAATGGCCGACCCGTGTCATGGCAGCCGGACGTGGAGGGGGAGGCGAGGGTGCCGGATGAACAATACCGGCAGCTGTTTGCCACGGTGTTCTCGGACTTCCATCTGTTCGAGAGCCTGCTGGAGACGGGTGGAGCGGAACTGGACGCGCGCGGCAACGAGCTCCTGGCAAAGCTCTACCTGCATCACAAGGTGCAGATCCGCGACGGCGCATTCACCACGCGCGCACTGTCGATGGGCCAGCGCAAGCGGCTGGCGCTGGTGGTGGCGGTGCTGGAGGATAGGCCCTTCTTCATCTTCGATGAATGGGCAGCGGACCAGGACCCGGTGTTCAAGAAGGTCTTCTATCACGAGGTGCTGGGGCAGCTGCGGGCCGCGGGCAAGACGGTGCTGGTGATTTCGCATGATGACCAGTATTTCCATCTGGCTGACCGGATGGTGCGGATGGATAACGGGCGGGTGGTGTTTGATGGGCGGTGGGAAGGCTAGTCCTTGCTCAGTCCTTGCTGATTCTTTGTGCAAACCGAAGCGGGCTTTGAATTGCAATACACTGCGGTCCAGAAAAAAACAATTCGAGAATAACTGGAACTGCGATCCAAGCCTCGACACCTATATCGCAATGGTGTGTGCGGGCATCCGCGCAACTTGAAGGCAAACACCGTCAGCATTCATGTAATATCAGACTGCAGATTTACCCGCACCGTATCGAGCAGCAGTGCCGCCTGATCCTGCAAGGATTGCGCGGCAGCGGTAGCGGCTTCTACCATGCCGGTATTTTGCTGGGTGTTCTTGTCCATCTGGTTGATGGCGATATTGATTTCTTCGATGCCTTTGCCTTGCTCATCGGTGGCATTGGCAATATCGCGCACGATTTGCGTGACCCGGTTGACCTGGTCGACCACTTCTTCCATGGTTTTTCCGGCCTGCCGCACCAGCGCGCTGCCGGCATCGGCCTGGCTGACCGAATCGTCAATCAATATCTTGATCTCCTTGGCGGCCGCTGCGCTGCGTTGCGCCAGGCTGCGCACTTCGCTGGCCACCACGGCAAAACCGCGTCCCTGTTCGCCGGCACGGGCGGCTTCGACGGCGGCGTTGAGCGCCAGGATATTGGTTTGAAAGGCAATGCCGTCGATGACGCTGGTGATGTCGGCGATCTTGCCGGAGGATAGATTGATCAGCGCCATGGTATCGATGACTTTGCCCACCACCTGATTGCCACGGTTGGCCACGTCCGAGGCAGTGACCGCCATGCTGGTCGCCAGGCGCGAGTTGTCGGCATTCTGGCGCACCGCCGAGGTCAGTTGCTCCAGCGCCGAAGCGGTTTGTTCCAGCGAACTGGCCTGCGCTTCCGTGCGCGAGGAAAAATCCAGATTGCCGCTCACGACGCCGGCAGCGGCACTGCGGATCGCCGCTGCCGAGCGGCTAACCTGGGCCGCCGTGGCGCGCAAGGCCGCCACCATGCCTGCCAGGCCATCGAGCACGCTGCCGGCCGGTGCCGTCGGCAATGTCAGCGCCAGATTGCCACGCGCCACCAGCGCCGCCATGTCGCAGGCCAGGCGCGGATCGCCGCCGATCTGGCGCAGCACGCTGCGGGAAATCAGCATGCCGCAGCCGCCCAGCAGTACCAGCACCAGCAGGAAGGCGAGGCCATCATGCAGGAACTGGCGGCGTATCGCCTGGTCGATTTCATCCATATAGAGACCGGATGTCAGCATCCAGTCCCAGCCATTGATGCGCACCATATGCATGCGTTTTTCCACGGCATTTTTCTGGCCGGGATGAGGCAATTGAATCGATGTGTAGGCCGCCCCGTCCTGGCTTGCGGCCAGTGCTTCAAGCTGGGCTGCGATGATGTCGCGGCCATTGCTGTCGCGGATTTTTCCGAGCAGATTCTTGCCGTTGTAATCCGGTTTGATCGGATGCATGATGGCGGTGCCGTCCAGCTTGAACACCGCCAGATAATCACTGCCTTCGTCACCGAAGCGGATCATGCCGATCGCGGCCAGTGCCTGGCGCTGAGCGTCTTCGACAGACAAGGCGCCGGCGGCGGCCCTGGCTTGATAGCCGAGCGCAATCAGGCGCGCGGATTTGACCGCAGTGGAGAGATTGTCGATGCGCGCAGCGATCATGGCATGCCGCTTCTGTAGTGTAGAGACCAGCGCCAGCGCAATGATGGTCAGCAGGGCCAGCGCCACCAGCAGGCGCATCTTGTTACGAAAACTCAAGGCATCGAGCACTGCAATTCCTTTCCAGGGGCAGGGTGAGATTCGCTCCGCAGGTTCAGAATATCGCATTGTCGCTGCACTATCGGCGGAGCCGGCGGTGCAGCGAGTGGAATTTCAGCGGACAGTTTGTCGGGATGATCTAGGCAGGTCGTTCACTCGATGGCGTTTTCCACGGTTTCCCAGATGAAGCGGCCGGTCGGGCATTGCTGTTCTTCGACGATGTGCGAGACCAGTCCGGCAGCACGCGAGATCACCGCAAAGCCGCGCATGCCATTGGTGGCGACGCCGATTTCACCGAGCAGGGCGGCGATGGCGCCGGTGGCATTGAGCGTGATCTGGCGTCCATACACTTCATCGATGGCTTCGGAGAGCAGCTCCAGCGCGGCGATCTTGTGGCCGGCCAGATCGGCTTCGGCCTTGGCCAGATCCAGCAGTTTGTAGGCACGCGGGTCGACCGGCTTGTGCAGGTGGTGGCCGAAACCCGGAATGGCGCCGCCGCGCTGGCGATATTCACGGGCGATCGCCAGCGCTTCGCTACGGGCATCGGCAGCGGCTTCAATCCGGTCCAGCAGGCGTGAGCAGTTTTCGGTGGTGCCGACGAATTGGCTGCCGACCGCCAGCAGGCCGGCCGCTACCGCGCCTTGCAGATTTTCCGGCGCGCTCATGTAGACCAGTCGGCTGGAAATCGAACTAGGTGTCAGCCCGTGTTCCATCAGCACGATCAGGACCGCATCGGTAATGCGGATATCGACCGGGCGGATAGGGCGGCCGAGAATTTGCATCAGCATGACTTCGGTGAAGCTTTTCTGGCCAATCAGGTCATCGACCAGATTGGCGTCGCGATAGTGCAGGCTGGTCAGGTTGTGCGAGCACAGCTTGCTGCTGGGCACGGGCGCAGCGGAGGATTTGTTGGAGCTGGTCATGGCGATGTCTTCAGAGTTGAGTGGTGGAGGTATTCTTGAGCGCGAGTTCGCGCACGGCCGTCTTGAGTACCTTGCCAACCGATGAACGCGGCAGGTCGGCCAGGAAGTGAATCCGTTTGGGCGTATGCACCGGTCCCAGCAGGTCGCGCACAAAGCTGGCCAGTTCCGCTTCGGTGACCGTGGCGTTGGCGCGCAATTGCACTGCGGCGTGTACGGCTTCGCCCCATTTGTCATCGCTGACGCCGAAGACCGAGGATTCGTGCACTGCCGGATGCTGCTGGATAGCGTTTTCGACATCGACCGGATAGACATTGAAGCCGCCGGTGATGACCAGATCGCGCAGACGGTCCTTCAGATACAGAAAGCCGGCGGCATCGATATAGCCGCGATCACCGGTATGCAGCCAGCCGTCGATCATGGTTTCAGCCGTCTTCTCGGGCAGCCGCCAATAACCGGTCATCAGCAGATCGCCGCGCGCCACCACTTCGCCGACTTCGCCCGGCGCCAGCAACGTGCCATCCGGCGCCATGATGGCGACATCGCTGAGCCAGGTGGTGCGGCCGACCGAGGCGCGCTGTTCGGGGATGTCGAAATCTTCCGGACGCATCACGGTCAGAATCTGCGGCGCCTCGGTCTGACCGTAAGTGGTGCCCAGCACCGGCCCGAAGAAGTTGCGCACTTCATCGATCTTGTGCAAAGGCATGGGGGCGCCACCGTAGATCAAGCGGCGCAGTTTGGGGAAATCTGCCGGCGTCGCCTGTGGCAGGGCCATCATCATATAGATCAGCGTCGGCGGCGCGAAGCAGACGGTGCCGCCACGCTCGCGAAACGCAGTGCGCACCGCGGCCGCGCCGCTGCCGTCGAGAATCAGATGGCAGCCGCCCTGTGCCAGGATCGGCAGCAGGTAGGTGCCGGTACCGTGGGTAATCGGTGCGGCCACCACGTAACGGTCGTTTTCATCGAATTCCCAGGCTTGAATCTGGTTGATGATGGTAGTCATCCAGGCGCGATAGGTTTGCATCACGCCCTTGGGCATGCCGGTGGTGCCGCCGGTGAACTTGATGGCCTGGGTGGCATCGGGGGGGAGGTCGAATGGCGCCGGTGCGGCACCCATGCGCGCGGCAATCAGATCGTACATGCGGAATTGGGCAGCGATCTGCGGCGGTTCGGATGCGCTTGCATGATCCGCATGGTCCATCTGATCGGCGTGGTTGCTGAAACCGATGCGATGCGCCGGGGCAAACTCGGCCATGTGGCTGTAGTGATCTTCCACCACCAGAATCGACGGTTCGGTGGCATCCACGATACGTTTGATTTCCGGCTGCGTGCTGCGTGGATTGAGCGGCACCCAGATCTTGCCGCTGGCAAGCACCGCCAGCAGCGCGGTAATGTGCTCGACGCCGTTGCCGGCGCAGATGGCAACCCGGCTTTGCGGTGCCGGATCGAGCGTCTGCAAGGCAGCCGCGAATGCCGCCACTTGCTTGGCCAGCACGGCATAAGTGACGCTGCCGGCGGGGGCGTCGATGGCGATACGCTGCGGCCAGCGCTGGGCGGCGCGCCAAAAGAAATCAATAGGATACATGGTCGACTCTACAAAAAAGCACCTGCAAGGGCACAGGCAAGGGGTTGACGATTGCTGCGATGAAACGGTAATGGCTTACCCTGGATGCGTGTCGGCAGCCAGATAGGCGCTGCTGGTGGCGCAAAAGCCGCCATCGACCGGCAGTTCGATGCCGGTGATGTAACGGGCCCGGTCCGAGGCCAGGAACACGGCGGCATTGGCCACGTCCCAGGCATCGCCCATGAAGCCCAGCGGCACCTGGGCATTGCGTTGGGCGATCATCTGTGTCTCATCGCTGCCATAGGCATGCTGCATGGTGTGACGGATGCGCGGGGTATCCATCAGGCCGACCACAATGGCATTGAAACGGATGTTGAAGCGGGCATATTCCACTGCCGCCATCCGGCAAAAATGATTGCCCGCGGCCTTGCTGGCGGCATAGGCCAGGTGCGGCACGCCGACGTAGCGTTGCGATGCCACCGAGGAAGTGCTCAGGATGACGCCGCCGTGGGCGGCCTGCATGGCGGGCAGCGCGCATTGCGTTGCTACATGCAGGGACAGCAGGTTGGCATCGAGGATACGGCGCCAGTCGTCGCTGCTGGTCAATGCCGACGCACCGGACTTGCCGATGCCGATGTTGTTGTGCAAAACATCGAGACTGCCGAAGGCGGCCACCGCGCTGTCGAGCATGACCTGCATCTCGGTCATGCTGGTGACGTCGCCGCTGAGCGCGATGGCGCTGCCGCCTTCGGCGCGGATCAACTCCACCGTGGCGGTGGCGGCGTCAGCGGCGATATCGATCACCGCCACCTTGGCACCGGCCCGTGCATAGGCCATGCAGATGGCCTTGCCGATAGACCAGCCGGGTGCGCTGGAACCGCCGCCCAGCACCACGCAGGTCTTGCCTTGCAGGCAGTTGTCGCCGGGTGTGCGCGCGCTGGTCATTATGGTTTCCCGGTCTGTTTGTCCATGTCTTCCAGCAGGCGGGTGCGGCGACCGAACAATGCCGTCAGCAGCGCCGCGCCGAGCAGGAAGGTGGACAGCATCAGGAACGAGCCGCTATAGCTGTGGGTGGCTTCCTTGATCCAGCCAACCAGCAACGGGCCGACAAAGCCGGACATGTTGCCAACCGTGAGGATCAGGGCAAAGCCGGCTGCCGCCGAGCGCCCGGTCAGGAAGGCCGGCGGCAGCGCCCAGAAGGTGGCCAGGAAGGCAAACGCGCCGATCAGGGCAAAGCTCAGGCCCATGATAATGTAGGTGGTCTCCTGCATCAGGCTGGCCACGATCATGCCGGCGGCGCCGAACAGGCTGGCCGTGATGACATGCCAGATGCGCTTGCCGGTGCGGTCGGAGCGTCGTGCCCAGATCAGCATGGCGATGGCGCCGCAGAGATTCGGAATGGCGGTGACCAGGCCCACTTCGACATTGGTGAGACCGTAGGACTTGACGATCTGCGGCATCCAGTAGACCACGCCGTTGAGACCGATCAGTCCGGCCAGATAGGTCAGCGCCAGCATCAGCACGCGGCTGTTGGTCAAGGTCTGGAACAGCGTCATGCGATAGTGCTGCTCGATCTTGGCCTGTTCCTGCTGCAACTCGGCGGTGAGCCAGATGCGCTCGTCCTCGTTCAGCCAGGCCGCCTTGGCCGGCTTGTCGATCAGGGTGAAGAAGCAGTAGATGCCGAGCACAATGGCCGGAATGCCTTCCAGCAGGAACAGCCATTGCCATTGCTTGAGGCCGCCGACCTGATGCAGACTCAGGATGGCGCTGGAGAGCGGGCCGCCGATCACCGATGAAATCGGCGAGCCGATCAGGAAGATCGCCATGGCCTTGGCGCGCCAGCGGGCCGGAAACCAGCCGCTCAGGTACATGAACATGCCCGGCGAGAAACCGCCTTCGGCCACCCCAAGCAGAAAGCGCGCCACCAGCAGTTGGGTGGGCGACTGCACAAAGGCGCAGAAGATCGTGATCAGGCCCCAGGTCACCATGATGCGGGCGATCCAGATGCGCGCGCCGAAACGATGGTAAGCCAGATTGCTCGGTACTTCCGAGCCGCAATAGCCGACGAAGAAAATGCCGACGATCCAGCCGAACATGACCGGACCGATATTCAGGTCCTGGTTCATGGTTAACGCGGCGTAACCAATGTTGGTGCGGTCGAGGAAGTTGACCAGATAGCATAAAAACACAAATGGCATGATGCGCAAGGCCACTTTTTTCATCGTCATTTCGCGATCCAGCTCGGTGCGAGCGACGACAGCCGTCAGTACTGAACTCATTGCCTGTCTCCAAAAAGTTGTTTTTTATTCTCGGATGCGCACGTATTGATCTGCTGCCGGTCCTGTAGCGTCCGGTCCGCAACAGCAGATTTCTGCGCGTGCTTTGCTTTGTTATTAGGCCTCGATGTTGTTCCGTTAATCGAAACTAATATTTCTTTTAACGGAATTAAATCATCCTGATCATGGAATGTCAAGGAATGCGAGAGGCTTGTTGATGCCACTGGGGATAGCGGGCGAGTCTGGGCAAGTCTGAGAGAGGCCAGCCATTAGCTGGGTTACAATTCCCGCCAGATCCGGTTGCGCCCGCAGTGGGCGCAACCGGATGAGTCAGTGCGAGCGGACAGAAAATATCTATGAACGAATCGATTTCCAGCAACGAGGCCGCCGAAATGAGCGGCGAATCCGGCGCCCAGCATCAAAACATTGCGCGTGCCGCCCTGATCCTGGAGGCGCTCGCCGGTTGTGCCCGGCAAGGCTTGCGGTTGACCGACGTGAGCCGCATCACCGGTCTTAACAAGACCGTGGCGCATCGCGGCCTGGCTGGTCTGGTGGCGCATGGCATGGCCACGTATGAAAACGAGAGCGCGCGGTTTTTTCTGGGCGACCGCCTGTTTGCCTGGGTCGGCCGGGCCGGCGAGCGCTTTGAACTGGCGGAGCGGGCCAAGCCCTATCTGCTCAAACTGGCCGAAGAACTGGAAGACACGATTTATTTCGCCATCCGACGTGGCGATGAATCGGTCTGCTATGGCCGCGCCGAGGGCAGTTTTCCGATCAAGACGCTGACGCTCAATGTCGGCGACCGCCGCCCGCTGGGAATCGGCAGCGGCAGCCTGGCCATTGCGGCCTATCAGGATGACGCCGAGGTAGAGCGGCTGATCCGCGAATACAGCGCCGCGCGTGCCAGATTCAAGCGCGCCGACGCACTGATCAGGGACGATGTCAGGCGCGCGCGCGAAGAGGGTTTTTCATTGACCGAGGGTTATTTCATCGAGGGCATGACCGGTGTCGGCGTGCCGATCCGCAATAGCCACGGCATCGCTGTGGCGTCGCTGAGCGTGGCGGCCATCAGCAAGCGCCTGGAGTTACCCCGGCGCCAGCAGGTGGCCGCGCGCCTGAAAGTGGAGGCGGCCTTGATGGAGCGCGAATTGTCGTTGCTGTTCGCGCAACTGTAAGAGGCGGGTTCGTAGGCTCTGTGCTGTTGGGAGAGCGCTAACTTTACTTTTGGGGGGTGGTTTAAAACAGCCTATTTGTAGTTAAGAGACGGTATTTTTACTTCCTCGCGCTGTCAGGTTTCGTGCTGCCGTTGTTCGCGCCAAATTTCGCATAATTTGTATTTTTCGAAATCGACGAATTAGTTACTACGCCACTCGCTGCAATTGAATCCAGCAAGCGTTCGCCACACGCAGTAACGATTTAAAAGACGGGGACAGTTTTTCGGATATCAGCGACAAGTCCCTTTTCGTCATTTTTCGATTCGCCTCATATTCTGCAAGTATCTTCAGTACCTTTTCCGCAGGCACCCCGGATTCCTTAACCAATACCAGCGCTGTATGAAAATCCGGCGCTCGCGTTCCCTTTACGTAGTTATCGAGCGTTTTCTGAGGGATTCCCCATTCCTTCGAAAGGCTATTGACCGTTCTTCCCTTCACAGCCTTCGCTATCAGTTCTTCATAAGTCATTTGAAACTCCAATCGCTGAGTTTGTACGTTTGGGCTAATATGCTCCCCGGATTAGCTCAAACGTACTTAGTTCGTTTGTGCTATTTCCTACGATAGCACAATTCCCCAAAAGTGCCGCAGGTGCACCGCTGCGTCTGCTCGCGGCTTATTCAAAACTCAGTCTAGAGGCTCGAAAGAAAATGGCTAAATCCATCATCGAAATCATTCACGTTGTTCCACTCTCTGGCGTCGGCAAAAAGTCCGGTAACGCCTATGACATGCGTTTCGCCCAGTGCATCGTGCATCACGTCAACAAAGATACGGGACAAGTAGAGCCGCTGGTCGGTGAGCTGCTGCTGCCCAAGCAATACAACGACATTCCCCGGGGGATGTATGAGGTTGATTTCCGTTTGTCAGTGGCCCAAGACAAGCGTATTCAATCGGTTGTAGACACTATCACTCCCTACGCTCCCAAAGCATCCGCGAAGGACCCCGCTAAGGTCGCTGCCTGACCATGAAACATCAGGCGGACAAGTTCACGGCGGACATGTTCGGAGCCAAACGCCGTGGGCGTCCGCCAAAACTGGCTCCTAAGACCAATGCGCAGCGGCAGCGTGAATTTCGCCAGCGCCGCAAATTCGACTTCCTAAATTCCGTTACGCGTAACGGTA